>Ga0207647_10002473_pt1 | contig 14000 bp, 8 predicted proteins | sample KBSCornC2_FD_184295 | JGI IMG/M metagenome (GOLD analysis project Ga0207647, IMG submission 184295) | Corn rhizosphere microbial communities from Kellogg Biological Station, Michigan, USA - C2 (SPAdes) (version 2) | ecosystem: Host-associated > Plants > Roots > Rhizosphere ...
CTATCTCGGAAAGTTACAACACAGTTACAAATGATGATTCTCAAAGAAGGGCAGCCTTGGCTGTCCTTCGCATCTTCGGCAGTCTGTCGCATGACTCCGAGATAATCCTTGCAAGCCGCAATCTTCCGGGATAACGTATTGCCTGCTTGCCGGTCGAGAGAAACCAAATCTGTTCTATGCCGCTGACATGCAGCCCCATAGTTTTGGGGTACACTCCCTCTGGCGGCTCCGGCCTGCACGTCGAGGACGCTAACAATCAAATTTAGAGGGGGCGGTTTGTACAAGCTCTTTACTTCTGCGGTCGTTGGTTGCCTTGTCACATTATTGTTCACTGGTTGCGGCGGATCATCCAGCAGTTCTATGGATGCGACGGATCCGAATGCGCCTATCTCAGGTACTGTCTCCGACACAGGAAATCCACAGGTAGCTTCTTTCTCAGTGACACTGCCCAAGGCGGGGAATGTGAGGGTCGAATTTGGCCCGGACACCTCTTATGCCTTCTCCACTTCTGAACAGCACACCCCAGCGACTGGATCGCCCAGCGTCACATTGCTCGTCGCAGGAATGACAGCCAACACCACCTATCACATGCGCGCGAAGGTGGAATATGACGACGGCGGCCTCACCGCGGGCACAGATCAGACCTTCACCACCGGGGAAGTTCCTACGAGCATTCCGAGCATGACCGTCACCGCTACTCCCGGCATGACACCGCAGCCCGGCGTCGAGTTGGTCGACCCGGTGACTCCCAAATATCAGGCGCCCTTTGCAACTGATCTCAAAGGCAACGTCATTTGGACCTATAACGCCCCGGAAACCCAGTTGGAAGGAGAGCTAATCTTTCCCGTCAAGCTGCTTCCCAATGGCAACTTCATGTGTCTGATGGGACCGCTCTCATCCCACGTCGACACTTCGCCAAATCCGCCGGGAATCGTCAAGGTCATCCGTGAGTTCGATCTGGCCGGAAATACAGTCCGCCAGCTTTCCATGGATGATCTAAATGCAAAACTTGCAGCCGCGAATTTCAATGTCAAACTCGAGGTCTTCCACCACGATTTCACATTGCTGCCCAACGGCCACGTCCTGGTGATCACAAATACCACCAAGCAATTTACCGATCTGCCGGGATATCCCGGAACGACCACGGTCATTGGTGATGTAGTGGTCGATCTCGACCAGGACTTCAATCCAGTCTGGCTGTGGAACGAGTTCGACCATCTCGATGTGAACCGCCATCCTATGAACTTCCCTGACTGGACGCACAGCAATGCCATCGCCTATTCGCCGGATGATGGCAATTTCCTGATCTCGATGCGCCATCAGCACTGGATCGTCAAGGTCGATTACCGCGATGGCGCCGGCACGGGAAATGTCCTATGGCGTCTCGGCAGCGGTGGGGACTTTAATTTACAAAATGGCACCAATCCTGACGATTGGTTCTACGCCCAGCACGATATGAATTTTGTCAGCTCCAATACTACCGGCAGCTTTCAGCTGTCAATCATGGACAACGGCAATAACCGCGTCTTCTCTTCCGGCCTCACCTGCGGCGCGGCCAACGCCCCCGCCTGCTACACCGCCATTCCCATCATGCAGGTCGATGAGAATGCGAAGACGGCGTCCTTACTCTTCCATCAGAAACTGCCCGCGGATCTTTACAGCTTCTTCGCCGGAGATACACGTGTTCAGCCCAACACGAATGTCGAATACAACCTCGCAGGCGTGGGCGTGGGTACATCGTATGTCTTCGAAGTGACTCCAACCGCAGCACCTCAGACGGTCTGGGAAATGCACCTCACGAACGCGAATACGTATCGGGCTCATCGCATGCCCAGCCTCTATCCCGGCGTCCAGTGGTGATCGGACAACCCGGATTCAACGATCCGCCACGGTGCTCGAACCGTTCCATATCTATCTCGGAAAGTTACAACACAGTTACAAATGATGATTCTCAAAGAAGGGCAGCCTTGGCTGTCCTTCGCATCTTCGGCAGTCTGTCGCATAGCTCCGAGATAATCCTTGCAACTCGCAATCTTCCGGCATAACGTATTGCCTGCTTGTCGGAATGGGGTAGATCGCCCCGCATTCAGCCGGCGTGCCATTGACTCAGTAGCTTCGGCAGGCGTCTCCAGCACAGACGGCTCGGGCCCAAAACTTCAAAAACACAGAATGCGGAAGCGACCTTCCCGGAGCTTTGGGAGGATTTGTGAAAACAAACTGTCTTGGTCTGGTATCGAGTTTCTTCCTATCCGGTTTGCTTCTGGCCTGCGGCGGCGGGGGAAGTACTCCGCCTGTCAATCCCCTTAGCGTCACGACTACGTCTCTGGCCTCCGGACAAACGTCGACCGCGTACAGCGCGACTCTTTCCGCCACCGGCGGAGTGGCGCCTTATAGCTGGACGGTCAAATCCGGCACCCTGCCCGCGGGCCTCTCCCTAAGTGCCGCCGGCGTTATCGCGGGAACACCGACCACCGCCGGAGCAGCAAATGTGACTGTGCAAGTCTCCGATAGTGAAACAATGCCGCAAACCGCCGTCTCTGGAAGTCTCACCCTCGCGATTAGCAGCGGCACGCTGAAGATCACCTCGACCACCGCTGACCCCGGCACCGTCGGGACCGCGTATAACTTCCAGCTAACGGCGTCCGGCGGCGTGCCGCCGTACACTTGGGCGGTTGCCTCTGGTTCCACGCTTCCCGCAGGTCTGGCATTGAGCTCAGCCGGCGTTGTTTCCGGAACACCAACTGCCTCCGGTACTTTCAACCCGAGTATCGCGGTCACGGACGAAACCACCTCCAACACAGTATCGGAGCCGGTCTCCTTCACCATCAATCCTTCGGGAAATCCGTTGCCCGATGGAAACTATGCCTTCCAGTTCAACGGAAACGCTGCCGGTGGCAATCCCGTAGGAATCAACGGAGTCTTCCAAGTGACGAAGGGAGCAGTCGGCATTGGTTTCTATAACGAAAATGAGCTGAATCAGGCGCCGCAGGCACAGCAGGACATCACGGGAGGTTCGGCTTCTATCGCACCCAACGGTTTGGGACAGCTCGAACTGACCCTCCAGAGCGGCAATGTCACATTCGCACTGGCAGTTCCCGCCTCTGCGCTGACTCCGGGCTCCGACAGTGACATTCGCATCATCGAGTTCGATGACACCACAGGAACCGGTATGCGTGGTTCTGGCGTCCTAAAGGCCGCAAACTTCAACGGCTCGCTTTCCGCCATCAAGGGAGGCTACGCCTTCGCCTTCAGCGGCTGGGACATGCATTCTCAACCCGCAGCGGTGGCCGGATCCTTCCAGGCAGACGGTCTTGGCAATATCACCACCGGGATTGCTGACGTGAACGACAACGGAACCCTTTCGAGCTATACCGCGGTCACTGGAACCTACACCACCGATCCGGTAGGCAGCGGCGTGATCACGCTGAAGCTCGCAGCCGGGCTCACCGTCACCTACACCTACTACCAGGTCACTCCAACCGAGTTGCTGGCCACGTCCGGAGATCTCTCCTCCGCCACCATTCCCCTGGTAAGTGGCTCGGCGCTGCAGCAAACCGGCCCCTTCAGCAATGCCTCCTTCACTGGAGCAAACGTGCTTGAGTTGAATGGCAACGCCCTCCAGACCGCCTTCTATATTCCGGATATCACGTTAGGTTTGCTGGCCAGCGACGGAAACGGGAACCTGGCCGCAGCCTACGATGAATACAAAGGCTCGCTGATCGCGCCGCAAACTTACACTGCGACCTATACCGTCGATCCTGCAACAGGTCGCACACCGATCACAGCGAGCGGCACCAGGGCCATCCTTTATCTGGTCAGTAATAAAAAGGCATTTGTTCTCGGAGCGGATGCATCCACCAGTTCCGGCCTGCTCGAGGCGCAGGCGGGCTTGCCCTTTACCAACACATCTCTCAAAGGAAACTATCTGGGTGGCACCATTCCCTGGCCCGCTCTCAACGTGGTCAGCCTCATCGCTGCCGACGGAGCGGGAAACGCGCAATTCATGAGCAACAGCAGCGGGTCAAAGGGCCTTCAGTCGGACCAGAAGATCTCCGGCACCTACTCCGTGGACGCCCTCGGCCGAGCCGTCTTTACGGTCTCCGGCGACGCAACCCCGAGGATCTTCTACGTCGTGTCTCCCACCAAAACAGTGCTTCTCTCGGGCGACGGAGGAGGATATCTCAGTGGCTTCGAACAATAGGGACGGTCTCGGCCCACAACGCAGAAAAACCTGGAGCAAAGAAAGGGCGCGGCAATCACCACGCCCTTTCCCCTTTTCCAGCTGAGTGTACTTTGATGGCTTACAGTACCTTCACCATCACCACCGTCAAATCATCCGCCTGCTCTGTCGTGCCTGCATAAGCAGACACTGCATCGGCAATCTCCCCTACAGCAACGCCCGCCGCTTCTCCTTCCGTGCTAAGAACCACGTGCCTCAACCGGTCCATCGAAAACTCTTCGCCGTGCTCGTTCTCCTGCTCGGTCACGCCATCTGTGAACAGCGTCAGGATGTCGCCGCGCTCTAGCGGAACCACGGTATTCGAGAACTCTGCTCCAGGCAGAATCCCGACGATCGGACCTGCTTCCTCCAGCCACTGCGAAGCTCCGGTCTTCGTATGCACCAGTAGCGGCGGATTGTGCCCGCCGCTCGCGTACTCAAGCGTCTTGCTGCTTGCATGCAGACGCGCATAGAAAATTGTGACGAATGTCCCCCCGGTCGTAATCTGCTTCAACGATTCGTCAAGGTCCTTCACGATCGCGGCCGGTCCGCTCAACTCTCGCGCGCGAGTGCGCAGCGCCAGTGCAAGCGACGGCATCAGCAGAGAGGCTGCTGCGCCCTTCCCGGATACATCCGCGATCACCACATCCACTACATCTTCGGAGATCTGGAAGAAGTCGTAATAATCCCCGCCCAGCAGCCGCGCCGGATGCATCACCGCCGCTAACTCAAAGCCGGTCAGCGTCGGTGGCGTCGGCAGCACCCGCCTCTGCACCTGCGCCGCCAGAACAAGATCGCGCTCATAGGCATCGCGCTGCCTCCGCACCTCGTCCGCCAGGCGATCGCGCTGTCTCGCGATGAGCGTCACCAGAAATCCCACCACCAGAAATCCCGCCACGCCGATCACATTGTGCGCAACACGTAGATGCAGCGATTCCGCCGCCGGTCCGAAAACATCTGTCAGGACGGTGCATACCACAGCCAGAACAACCGTGATTGGCAACGGATTGATCAGCCCGCTCAGCGCGATCGGTAGCACGTACAGATAGCCGAGCGAAACATTTGAGATGACCACCCAGTCGGTATAAGCGACCGCCACCACCGCCAGCGCGACCACCGCATTGAGCAATCCAATGGTCCGATGCTCCTCCCACTGCTGCTCCCGCGCGTCATTCCGCCTGCTTTTTCCCCACCCAGCCATTCTGGCAACGCTCCACCCAAAGGTCGACCTCAACTGTCTCGAGGCGTAGCCATACTAATCCCCCGCCCCGCGAAGACAGCTAACTGAATCCGCTCGTTCTGCAAACGTTAGAGATGGTAGAACGGCGGGGCCGCCTCCAGACATTGCTTCGGCCCTGCCCGAGGGTGCCGTTCAGCTGTGCGCCGCGGTTCCTGAGCGGACTAAGCACTGACTGCCGCAAGACAGCCCTTGCGCTACTATTTAACGTGGCCATTAGCCCTTGGGATGTTCTTTTACACTGTCTCGAGGAATTTGAAAATGTCGCTGACTTTACCCAGGGGAAATGGCTCGCGGTTAACGACGATCTCGACTAAGGTCGTTGTGAAGGGATAGAAAGCGACGCGTCTCCAATGCCATTGATGTTGATAATGAACAGGCCCGGCTACTGCCGTCATGGTCTTTCCGGCGTCGTCACTCCCATAGCCTTGATACGCCATGAGCGCCGTGCCAGTGGAAGCCGTGACGCGGATTTGCAGCGGATATTTTCGCTCGGAGATACCCTCTGGTAGCCGGACGTGAAAGCAGCGAAAGCTTCGATCCGCTTGGTACGCGTGTACATCTGTGTACATCTCCTCAAAGGGAACCCAGTTGCCCTTGTCGTCTTTGCGCAGCATATCGATGAGATAGTCCGTAACCGGATCACCACGCTCATCTCGCGCATGTACAACAAACTGCTGCCATCCTTCCATTGGCTGTTCGGCCCCGTGGAATAAATGTCCAAAGAAGTCATTGAGCTCGCCCTGAATACCGACCGCGTCTTTGCCAGGATTCACAAGCATTCTCTTCTTCGCTTCCGAGCCGCTGGCCTCTGCGCTCTTGAGCCAATTTTCGTAGGCATTCTCGCCTGCCACTTGGAGGAAGTCCAGGATAAGTCCCATCATCGTGTCATCTGGGTCGCTTACCAGCGTCGCGTGGTTCCTACTAGCCACCGGAATCATTGGGATGTCGACGCGACCTGACCAGGGACTGATGGACACTCGGGACGCGGGCTTTCCATCCTCGCCAATCGGAGTACGAGTCAGATCAATCGTGATCTTGCGGGTGTTCAGGCCGCAGCCCGGCCAGCGAACTGTTCTGTCGGTTCCGGGATCATTGGCGACGCTCGAAATTCCCGTGTACGGCGTATTGCCTATAAACACGCACACGTATGGCGTATTGGGTCCTTTGTCGTAATACGGTTGACGGCCCAGCAGGTCGAGATGCGCGAGGTCCCGCGTGAACCGGCTTCCAAGTTCGAGCCCGTCGAGCACTTCATCGCCCGCATTTAAGAAATCCGGATCGGGCTCCTTGTTGCCCTTCACCATTGCGCCTATCCACGTCCGACCCTTGTGCGCTTGCGGAGAACCCCAGGTAGCGGGTGCCAGGCCTACTAGGTGTTTCAACGTCTGGCTCTTTCGTTGTCACCAACTGCCACGCCATAGTTGGTCAACCACGCTCGAATAACGAGCATGCCGGTGGAGTGAACGATGGCGTCGAACTCCTGACCGGCATTTAGGAGTGTGTTGTTTCGCAGTGCTCGATCTAACCCCTCCGCAATATCCTTAATCGAGATTTCATTGTTGAGAGAAACGTAGTTGCCAACGTTTATATCGATTGGTTCTACATGACGTTTCTTCAGCCGGTCGCAAAGCTTCGTGAAGTCAAGACCAGTAGCTGAATAGCCATGGATCAGAACACTTGGGCGCGCCATCACTGCACCTCATAGGGAAGCAACTCCATCACGCGTTCTGCACGCGTGGGGCTGGCGATTACTGCAAAGGATTCCCCAAAATGTGATCCTGTGCTGGTAGAGCACCCTTTAAGTCGCCCCGTCTCACAAATCACTGACGGGCAAACCATCACGGCATCAATTATTCGTTGACCCGGTGCAGTGGCGCATCTTCTAAGTTAATTCACTGGGGTGTAACCTTTGAATGTCGCGTTCCATAGGGTCCATGGCTGATTTCTACGGGGTATTTTCGCTGAAGTGTCAACCCAGCGCGAATTTCAATCGAAGAATCTTTGGTTATTTGACATTGCGATGACGGACGCCCGGACGCGAAGGATTGCGTAATGAAACCCGCAGATGAACAGCTCCGAGCGATTATTGAAACGATTCCAGCGTTGGTTTGGTCAGCCGGTCCGGATGGTTCCGCTGAATTCTTCAATCGTCGCTGGTTGGACTACACAGGTCTTTCTTACGATGAGGCGCGCGATTGGGGCTGGGCTAAGGTGATTCATCCGGAGGACCTCAGCAGGCTTGTTGGGTACTACAGATCGATGCTTGCATCTGGAGATCCGGGAGAGATTGAAGCGAGGCTTCGACGTTTCGACGGAGAATATCGCTGGTTTCTGTTCCGAGCAGGTCCTTTGTGCGACAAGGCAGGCAAAGCAGTCAAATGGTACGGGACGAATATCGATATAGAGGACCGCAAACGCGCGGAAGAATCTGCGCAAAGGGGCGAGCTCAGCTTTCGCCGGATCGTCGAGACAATTCCCGCTTTGGTGTGGTGTGCATCGCCCGATGGCGAACTTACGTATGTGAACCAGCGAATCCTCGACTATACCGGTGCATCCCTTGGCGACCTGGCGAAAGCCGGCTGGGTTAGCTTTCTTCATCCCGACGATGTCCGGCAAACGGTGACCATGTGGATGAGGGCTGTCGAGTCCGGCAATCCGCATGACGTTCAATACAGGCTGCGGAAGCATGATGGCACCTACCGGTGGTTCCATGTGCTCGGCCAGGCAATGGTGGATGCTGCGGGCCGCGTCACCCAGTGGTACGGTCTGTTGATTGATATCGACGATCGAAAGAATATTGAGGAAGCACTACGCCGTACGGAGGCACGGCTATCCAGAGCAACTCAGATTGCCACTGTCGGCGAACTCGCCGCTTCGATCGCGCACGAAATCAATCAGCCGCTGGGAGCTGTCGTCACTAACGCGTATGCGTGTTTGCGCTGGCTTTCGAGCGGGTCAACGAATCTCGACAAAGCCCGCGAAGCCGCGGAAAGAATCGCTCGTGATGGAAAGGAGACTGGTGAAGTGGTGGGCCGGATTCGAGCGCTGTTCAAGCGTACTCCGGTTCAGCATGTGATGCTCGATCTGAATGGGCTCATAGTCGAGGTGGTCCGGCTCCTTGGAGCGGAATCATCAAAACGTCGAGTAGCGATGGAGACCGAGCTACAAAGAGATCTGCAATCCGTTCTCGGCGATCGTGTCCAGATTCAACAGCTCGTTCTGAACTTGCTGATGAACGGACTCGATGCGATGGACTCCGTTAGCGATCGCAATAAGAGAATCGTAATCCGCTCTCAACAAAACGACGCAACCACGGCTCTCGTCGAAATTGAGGACAGCGGGAGCGGTCTCACCGACTACGAGAAGGTTTTCGAACCTTTCTTCACTACCAAAGAGCACGGGATGGGCATGGGCTTAACGATCTGTCGCTCCATTGCGGAAGGACACAACGGAAAGTTGTGGGCAACTCCGAACCAGACATTTGGGACAACATTCCGTTTTACGCTCCCACTGCATACAAACGAACTGACAGGACATCAGCGATCATGAATCTGGACGATCCCATTATCTTCGTCGTCGACGATGACTATCGCATGCGGGAAGCATTATCCAGCCTCGTTGAAGCGATGGGATTTCGCGTGGCCACATTTGGATCCGCTTCAGAATTTCTGAACACTGAAAGACCCGATTCTCCCGCATGCCTGATCCTGGACCTAGAACTCCCCGACATCAATGGGCTCGAACTACAACAGGAGCTTGCCAATCGGGGCTCATCTCCGGTGATCTTTGTAACCGGTCATGGAGATATTTCGTCCTCAGTTCGAGCTATGAAGGCCGGCGCGGTCGAATTCCTGTCGAAGCCTTTCGGCGAGCAGGAATTACAAAGCGCGATCGAAAGAGCACTTTCGATAGATCGTTTGGCCCGGCAGAAGAGATCCGAACTCGCAGAGCTACAGAGCCGCTATAGCCTGCTCACGCCTCGAGAACAAGAGGTACTGCCATTTGTGGCTGAAGGTTTCCTTAACAAGCAGACGGCCGCGGACTTGGGTACAAGCGAAGTCACAATTCGTGTACATCGTGGCCAGATCATGCGAAAGATGGGTGCAGGATCGCTGGCCGAGCTCGTAAGAATGGCAGATAAACTGGGCGTAACGCCTCGTTAGCCCAGGCGGCTAAACACCCGTTTAGCAATTCCGAGCTAGACCGTCGCTTGAAACCGCGAAATAGCAGACAAGCTGATCGGGGCATCTCATATTCGTACTCCATGGCTAAACCTACATATAATGGAAAATCTTTCATTTGCCCGCCTATGATGACGCTGTGTTCGATGAATTTGTCGTGCCGGCCAACTCAGCAGTGCACATTATCGTTGGAATAGACGACGATGTTCGTATCCGGGAGTCCCTGGGGAGTCTTGTCGAGTCAGCTGGATTCGCATCGTTTGTATTCCCGTCGGCCGAGGAGTTTCTTCGATCCGGGATGCTTGAAAAGGCCACTTGCCTGATCACAGACATTCGCATGCCCGGAATGGGCGGGATTGAATTACAGCTCCGCGTGCGGTTAGATCGTCCGGAATTGCCTCTCATTTTCATTTCTGGTCACTACGATGACGACATCCGCCGCAGAGCCCTCGCGGGGGGCGCCTTTGCTTTGATTGATAAGCCGTTTGACCCGGGCGATTTGTTGGCTTCCATTCATCGAGCCACGAGCAAATTCCCACAAGGTAGACCAGCTAATCAGGGAGACGATTTCTGAATCGACCTGATTTGCAAAATGCCAGGGTCATGCGAGGCAAGAATGGACCTGTTTGGTTCGCTGACGGTTGAGGGGTCGCCGTTGTGTCGGTTCGACCTGTGGGGGTAAGCCCACCGCGGCACGCAGTCTGACCGCCTGTTATGAAAGACCACCCCAAACCTCAAGCTAACCTCGCCCGGAAGAAGGCACACCATGGGAAACGAAACGGTCCTTAACATTCTCAAGTTGATTCATGGCGGATCACCTTTATCGGAAGTGCTGACCATCATCGCCCGATTGGTCGAATCCCAAGGCGCCGACACGTTGTGCACTATTTGGCTTCCTGACGACGACGGGAAGCAACTCCTTTGCGCAGCGGCACCCAGCCTTCCTGGATTCAGCGCTCATGTTGGGCCCATGATTGTCGGCCCGGCGGGTGCATCATGCGGGACAGCTGTTTATCGGAGGGAACCGGTGTATGTGACCGACATTCTGAGCGAACCCATCTGGGATGACTATCGTGACCGAGTTTTGGACTATGGTATTCGGTCGGTTTGGTCGCGTCCCTTGTTCACAAGCGATGGGAAAGTCCTGGGTACATTCGCCATCCTTTATCGCGAAGCGCGTAGCCCCGTTGCCGACGACCTCGAGTTGATCGAAAATGCCAGCCACATCGCGGGAATCGCGATTGAGCGTCACATGAGTGAACAAAAGCTACGGCAGGAACGCGATCGGCTCCGCCTCCTTCTCGAAATCACAAACAGCATGACATCAAAGCTGGATCTCAGCCAATTACTAGAGGCGCTGTCTACAAATCTGCTTAGCGTAACGCGATGTAACTTTTGCGCCTTGCTCTTGCCTCACGCTGATGGTCGCCAATTGCGCGTGACCATTTTGTACAACCCGGAAGGCCGGGGTGCTATCTCTGACGGCACGCTTGTTCCGATCAAAGGCTCGACATGCGGTAAAGCGTTCTTGTCTGGCAAGAATCAGCTTATCCATAGGCTCGAAGACCTCGAGCAGGATCCTGAAAGCTTCGGGAGCAGCGACGGGCAACTCTTCTTCGAACGGGTAGTGTCGGAGGGCTTGAAGTCCGGGTGTGAACTACCGTTAGTCGGTCGAAAGGGCGTGATCGGAGTCTTGGGTGCCTTCAGCCGCTCAGAGAGGGCCTTAACCGATGATGAGTTCGCCTTTCTGGAACAGGTCGGCCGCCAGGTAGCCGTGGCTGTCGAGAACGCGCTGGACTACGAAAAGGCGATAAGAGATCGAGACAAAGAGACGAGACAAAGACGTTACTTCGAGGAAGAGATTCGGGCGGAGTTTGGCGAAATCGTCGGAGACAGCCCCGCGTTAAAGACCGCCTTGGATCTAGTGTCCGTGGTCGCACCGACAAATTCGAGTGTGCTGATCATGGGCGAGACGGGAACCGGCAAGGAGCTCATCGCGCGTGCTATTCACAATCTGAGCGGTCGCCGGGAACGTGCCTTTGTCAAATTGAACTGCGCCGCAATTCCGCTTGGACTCCTGGAGAGCGAGCTGTTCGGACATGAAAAGGGAGCCTTCACGGGAGCAATTGCCCAGAAGACTGGGCGCTTCGAACTCGCGAACAAGGGCACTCTCTTTCTTGATGAAGTCGGAGATATCCCTCTAGAACTCCAGGCGAAATTGCTGCGAGTCCTCCAAGAGCAGGAATTCGAACGCCTCGGCAGCAACTACACGCATAAAGTTGACGTTCGCCTGATCGCAGCCACCCATCGTGATTTGGCTGCCATGGTCAAGCTGGGGACGTTTCGGGAGGATCTCTATTATCGGCTTAAGGTGTTTCCGATCCGCGTTCCCGCATTACGACAGCGCACCGAGGACATTCCGGAGCTGGTTCGGCATTTCATGCAACTCTATGCGCGAAGAATGAACAAGCGGATCGAGGAGATCCCGTCGGAAACGATGGATGCCTTAATCCGATATCGCTGGCCTGGAAACGTTCGCGAATTACAGAACTTTATCGAACGGGCTGTAATCCTTTCCCCACACACGGTGTTACGAGCCCCGATTTCGGAATTGGAACCGTTCAACGCTCATCGGGGACTCAATGTGCCTATAACGGGCCTCGAGGAGTTAGAACGAGACCATATCCTCCGCGCGCTCGAGGCGAGCAATTGGGTAGTCGGCGGTCGGAATGGCGCGGCAGAACGACTAGGCATGAAGAGAACCTCATTGGTTTACAAGATGCGAAAGTTTCGAATAGACCGTCCTGCTTCCGTGCTGCAGAAAGACGCCGAGAGACAGGTACGCTAGGACGGTTTCTCCTTCCAGCCCCGTGCTCGTGACAATTGCAGCGACGAGAACCCGTCAGTGACGGACATCAGTCACAAATCTGTCAGGTGACGACTCGAAGCCAGGGCATCTGTCTCAGACGTATCACATGGGCAGGAAATGACTTATCGCGTCGCCCCGTGCCATCTGGGTAATCTCGTTGTTCTGGCAAGATGCTTGCTCTGAGCAAGTCTGAACTCGGCGACTACCGTCGCGTTCGGACGCCGACGAGTCAGCCACCACAGGCTGGTATCTGCGTCCGCGAGTGAAACGGCACCATGTCTACTCTTGAGTCAAAATATAGAGTCGTGCGCTCGCTTACGCAGTCTCTGGCGGAAAGTTTGTCCGCCGAAGATCAGATGATCCAGTCATGTCCAGAGGCTCGCCCAGTCAAATGGCATCAGGCGCATACCACGTGGTTCTTCGAAACCTTTGTGTTGCGACCCTTTCTCCCGGACTATAGACCCTTTCGTGACGAGTTCCACCGTCTCTTCAACAGCTATTACATCTCACTCGGCGAGGAGATTCCCGAGATGAAGTTTCGGGCATCATTTTCTCGCCCATCACTCGATGAAGTTGTAACTTTCCGCGCTCACGTTGACCAGGAAATGGAAAGATTGTTTGCGCACTCGGTGGATGGAGAGATATCGCGACGGATCATCCTCGGTCTGAATCACGAGCAGCAACACCAGGAACTGATTCTGACCGACATTAAGCATGCCTTCTTCTCGAATCCTCTGCGGCCGTCATATTGTGCCGCTGCCCTGCCCAAAGAACGCACACATTCGGCGCCGAAGCTTCGATGGTTCCACTTTGAGGGTGGGTTGACCGAGATTGGCTATTCGCCGCACACAGAGGACCGTCTTGGCTTTTGCTTCGACCATGAAACCCCGCGTCATCGGGTTTACCTGGAACCGTTCCAGATGGCAAACCGCAACGTTACATGCCGCGAATATTTGGAGTTTATGTCGGATGACGGTTATACACGCCCCGAACTCTGGCTATCTGACGGCTGGGAGATTGTGAGGCTGGCAGGATGGGAGGCGCCTCTCTATTGGGAGCGTGATTCCGCCGATGAGACGGGTTGGCGCGTATTCACGCTGCGGGGCTGGCATGGACTCTCAGAACTGCTTGATACTGCCGTGTGCCACGTAAGCTTCTTCGAGGCTGACGCCTTCGCGCGCTGGCGCAGCTGTCGACTCCCGACAGAGACGGAATGGGAATCCGTGGCAAGCCAGGTACCCGGGCACGGGAATCTGCTGGATACCGGCAGGTTACATCCGGCAACAACGAACGGTCTAGGTATCCAGCAACTGTTTGGGGACTGTTGGGAATGGACGGGCAGCCCCTATACCGGCTATCCAGGATACAAACCGCTATCTGGCGCTTTGGGTGAATACAACAGCAAATTTATATCTGGTCAAATGATTTCGCGGGGAGGGTCATGTGCCACACCTGCAGATCATGTACGCGCAACCTACCGTAATTGTCTTC
>Ga0207647_10002474_pt1 | contig 13994 bp, 11 predicted proteins | sample KBSCornC2_FD_184295 | JGI IMG/M metagenome (GOLD analysis project Ga0207647, IMG submission 184295) | Corn rhizosphere microbial communities from Kellogg Biological Station, Michigan, USA - C2 (SPAdes) (version 2) | ecosystem: Host-associated > Plants > Roots > Rhizosphere ...
AGTGCACCGGGTGGAACGCGGCACGGCCTGGCAGCTCGCCGGCATGCCCGCCGCCGGCACGCCTGCGCACGCGGCGGTGCTGGCCCTGCTGCACGATGCGATGACGCAGTCGGTGCTGGCTTCGCTGGACGAGGCGCGGGGCTTGTTCCTCGCCGGCCAGCCGGGCGACCTGGTGTACGTGGCGCTGGGTGGCGACGCCCGTGGCGCACTGGCCAAGGCCAATGCCGAACTGGGCCTGGCGCTGGCGGCCGACGAGATCGACTACCTCGCCGAGCGCTATGCCGAGCTGGGCCGCGACCCCACCGACGCCGAACTCTTCATGTTCGCGCAGGCGAACTCCGAGCATTGCCGCCACAAGGTGTTCAACGCGCACTGGACGATCGACGGCCAGGCGCAGGACCAAAGCCTGTTCGGCATGATCAAGGCCACGCACGCAGCGTCGCCGCAGCACACGCTGTCGGCTTACAGCGACAACGCGGCAGTGATCGAAGGCAGCACCGGCCAGCGTTTCTTCGCCGATCCGCAAAGCGGAAAATACCGCAATGTGGAAGAACCGATCGAATATGCGATCAAGGTGGAAACGCACAATCATCCGACCGCGATCGCGCCGTTTCCCGGCGCAGCGACCGGTGCCGGTGGCGAGATCCGCGACGAAGGCGCGGTCGGTCGCGGCGGCAAGCCGAAGGCGGGTCTGAGCGGATTTACGACGTCGTACCTGCGCATTCCCGATCTGCCGCGCATCTGGGAGAAGGATCGTCCGCTGCCGCCACGCATGGCGACGGCATTCGAAATCATGCGCGACGGTCCGATCGGCGCTGCCGCGTTCAACAACGAATTCGGCCGGCCCTGCCTGGGCGGCTATTTCCGCACGTTCGAAGCCGAAGCCGGAGACGCCCTGCGTCGCGGCTACGACAAGCCGATCATGATTGCCGGCGGCCTCGCCAACGTGCGCGCGGGCGACGTGCACAAGCGCAAGCTGCAGGCCGGCGACGCGGTGATCGTGCTCGGCGGTCCGGCGATGCTGATCGGTCTTGGCGGCGGCGCGGCGTCATCGGTCGCCGGTGGCGACAGTTCCGCGGAACTGGATTTTGCTTCCGTGCAGCGCGACAACGCCGAAATGCAGCGCCGTTGCCAGGAAGTGCTCGACCGCTGCTGGGCACTCGGTGCGGAAAATCCGATCGTCAGCGTGCACGATGTCGGCGCCGGCGGCTTGTCCAACGCCGTGCCGGAAATCCTGCACGACTGCGGCGTCGGCGGTCGCATCGAACTGCGCAAGATTCCGTCGGACGACCCGCATCTGTCGCCGATGCAGATCTGGTGCAACGAAGCACAAGAGCGCTACGTGCTCGGCTTGCGTCCGCAGGACGTGGCCAGATTCGAAGCGATCTGCGCACGTGAACGCTGTCCGTTCGCGGTGATCGGTGCAGCGACCGCCGAGGAACGGCTGATCGTTTCCGATTCTTCGCCGAGCTCCGCCGATTCCGGCCAGGTCATCGACTTGCCGATGGATGTGCTGTTCGGCAAAGCGCCGAAGATGGAGCGCGATACCAAACGCAAGACGGCGCGCGTGGATATCGTGCCGGACCTGGACGGCATCGTGCTCGAGGAAGCACTCGAGCGCGTGTTGCGCATGCCGGCGGTCGGCTCGAAATCGTTCTTGATCACGATTGGCGACCGCACCGTCGGTGGCTTGTGTGCGCGCGATCCGATGGTCGGTCCCTGGCAAGTGCCGGTCGCCGACTGCGCCGTGACGCTCGCCGATTTCGAAGGCTACGCCGGCGAAGCGATGGCGATGGGCGAGCGCACGCCGGTCGCGATGCTGTCGGCGCCGGCCTCGGCGCGCATGGCCATCGGCGAGACGATCACGAATCTTGCGGCGGCGCCGATCGCGAGCCTGGATGAAATCAAGCTGTCGGCGAACTGGATGGCAGCGGTGTCGCATCCGGGCGAAGACGCCGCGCTGTTCGACGCGGTGCAGGCCGTGTCGCGGCTTTGTCCACAATTGAACATTTCCATTCCGGTCGGCAAGGACTCGTTGTCGATGCAGACCGTGTGGCAGCAGGGCGGCAAGCAGCAGCGCACGGTGGCGCCGGTGTCGCTGATCGTCTCGGGTTTCGCGCGCGTGGGTGACGTGCGCCGCGCGCTCACGCCGCAGCTCATTGTCTCGCGCGGCAAGACCGAACTGTGGCTGCTCGATCTCGGTATCGGGCGCAATCGCCTCGGCGGCTCGATGCTCGCACAGGCCTACAACCGCACCGGCGGATTGCCGCCGGACCTGGATGACGCCGAACTGCTCCAACGTTTCTTTGCCGCGATCCAGGCGGCGAACGCACGCGGCTTGTTGATGGCGTATCACGACCGCGCCGATGGTGGCGCGATCGTCACGCTGATCGAGATGGCGCTGGCCGGTCATTGCGGCCTCGATCTGGAACTCGCCGGCTGGGCGGACAATGCGTTGTCGGCGTTGTTCAGCGAGGAGCTTGGCGCGGTCGTGCAGATCTGCGCCGAACAGCGCGCGGAATTCCTCGCGCTGCTGCACGAATTCAATCTGCAGCACATCGCGCACCATGTCGGCCATCCGCGCAATCGCATGCGCGTAAAACTCAGATTGGCTGGCGATGCGATTGCGCGCTGGCCATGGTCCGATCTCATGCGCGCATGGTCGGAGACGAGCACGGCGATTCAGGAGCGCCGCGACAATCCCGAGAGCGCGAAAGCAGAACTCGCCTGGCGCTGCGAAGAGGACGATCCGGGCATCTCGCCGAAGCTGACTTTTCATCCAGCGCAAGATATCGCTGCGCCGTACATCGCGCTTGGCGCGCGGCCGAAGATTGCGATCTTGCGCGACCAGGGCGTGAACGGGCAGATCGAGATGGCGGCGGCGTTCACGCGCGCCGGCTTCGACGCCTACGACGTGCACATGACCGATTTGCAGAACGGTCGGCATACCCTCGACCAGTTCAAGGGCTTTGCCGCGTGCGGCGGGTTTTCGTACGGCGACGTGCTCGGTGCCGGCCGCGGTTGGGCCACTTCGATTCTGTTCAACCCGAAGCTGCGCGATCAATTCGCCGCCTTTTTTGCCGATTCCTCAAAGTTTGCTTTCGGTGCCTGCAATGGCTGTCAGATGATGGCGGCGCTGAAATCGATCATCCCCGGCGCGGAAACGTGGCCGACTTTCGAACGCAACGCGTCGGAACAATACGAGGCGCGCGTGGCCACGCTCGAAGTGCTCGAATCGCCTTCGATCTTCTTCAAGGGCATGGCCGGATCGCGCATTCCGGTCGCTGTCGCGCACGGCGAAGGCCGGGCGGTGTTCGCCGCTGCTGCCGACGCCAAACGCGTCAATGTCTGTCTGCGCTTCGTCGACAATCGCGGCAAGGCGACCGAAAGTTTCCCGCTGAACACCAACGGTTCGCCGAAAGGCATGACGGGACTCACCGCCGCCGACGGCCGCGTGACGATTTGCATGCCGCATCCGGAACGCGTATTTCGCACCGTGCAGATGTCGTGGGCGCCGCGCGAATGGGGCGAGGATTCGCCGTGGATGCGCATGTTCCGCAACGCGCGCGCATGGGTTTGCTGACCGTGAGATCCGTTCGCCTTGAGCGTAGCCCCATAGGGGCGAAGTCGAAAGGTCGCTTCGACTCCGCTTGCTGCGCAAGCTACGCTCAGCGCGAACGGTTTTGACTTTGTCGCCGCTGAAGCAGTTCCTGCTCGCCGCGCTGCTGTGGTTGCCGCTCGCGTTTTTCCTGTGGTTCTGGTTCGCCGGTCCCCTCGTATGGCCGGTAATCCACATGGCCAAGCTCGTATTGCTCCAAGCATGGCCGAGCTTGTTCACCGCCGTCGAGCAAGGCGCCGATCTGCTGGATGCGCAAGGCCATGTGCTCGGGCACCCGGGATACCTGATGCAATTGTCGAGCGGCGTGCTCGTCAACGCGGCGGCGCCGGGCGAGCCGGCACGCTTCGGATTTCTCGAGCCGGTGATCAACCCGATGATCTATGGGTACGCCCTGCCATTGTTCGCGGGTCTGGTGCTGGCGACGCCGCTGACGCGCCTGCAGCGCGCGACGCAAATCGTTGCCGGCGGCGCGGTGATCTGGCTCACGCAGACGTTCGGCGTCGTCGCCGAATGTTTGAAAAGCGTTGGTCTGGATTCCGGGCCGGCCGGCCTCGAGGCGATCCAGCACGCCGGACTGCATCCGGAGGCGATTGCGCTAAGCTATCAGTTCGGTTATCTGATCCTGCCGGCGTTGGTGCCGGCGGTGCTGTGGATCGCCTGCAATCAGTCGTTCATCCAAAGCCTGGTCCGGGTTGAACGCGGGGAACCGAATAGCATTGCGGCGGTCGAACACCCATCGATACAGGGGTAAGTTGTCAAATGTCCGCCGTCTTTCATCCGCAAAATTCGGGGCAGGAATCCGTGCCCGCGCCAGTGCCGCAGTCGCTCGATGAACGCATCTGCGAGCATCTCGTCGCGCGCGGGCGTCTGAAGGAAGCCGACCTCGCGCGCGCGCGGCGCCTGCACGAGGAAAGCGGCGAAGGCAACATGGTGCCGCTGCTGACGCGCCTTGGCCTGGTCTCCGAGCGCGAAATGGGCGACGCGTTGTCGGAAGTGCTGGAGCTGCCGCTGGTCGGCGTCAAGGATTGCCCGGAAACGCCGCCGCCGAACGTGTCGATGTCGATTCGATTCCTGAAGCAGTATCGCGTCGTGCCGATCGGCGAGACCGATACGAGCGTGACGTTGCTGATGGCCGATCCGGCCGAGGAATATCCGCAGCAAGCCGTGGCGCTCGCCACCGGCAAGGCGATTGAACGCAAGGTCGGTTTCCCTTCGGAGATCGACGATTTGATCGAACGCTATTACGGCCAGGGCCGTTCGGCGATGGGCACGATCGTCGAGAATCTTTCCGATGAAGCCACGCGCAGCGAAGACGATATCGAGCACCTGCGCGACCTGGCCTCGGAAGCTCCGGTCATCCGCCTGGTGAATCTCATCATCCAGCGCGCAGTGGAACAGCGCGCGTCGGATATCCACATCGAGCCGTTCGAGAGCCGCCTCAAGGTTCGCTACCGCATCGATGGTGTGCTGCTCGAAGCCGAGTCGCCGCCGGCGGCCTCGACCGCAGCGGTGATTTCGCGCGTGAAGATCATGGCCAAGCTCAACATCGCCGAGCGCCGCCTGCCGCAGGACGGACGCATCCCGCTGCGCGTGCAAGGCAAGGAGCTGGACCTGCGCGTATCGACCGTGCCGACGTCGTTCGGCGAATCGGTGGTGATGCGTATTCTCGATCGCGAATCGGTGGTGTTCGATTTCCACAGCCTTGGCTTCACCGACGAATTCCTGCCGCAGTTCATGAAAGTGCTCGAACAGCCGCACGGCATCCTGCTCGTCACCGGCCCGACCGGTTCGGGCAAGACCACGACGCTGTACACGGCGCTGTCCAGGCTCAACACGCCGGACGTCAAGATCATCACGGTCGAGGATCCGGTCGAATACCAGATCGAAGGCATCAACCAGATCCAGGCCAAGCCGCAGATCGGCCTCGACTTCAGTCATGCGTTGCGCTCGATCGTGCGTCAGGATCCGGACATCATCATGATCGGCGAAATGCGCGATCTGGAAACCGCGAAGATCGCAATCCAGTCGGCGCTGACGGGACACCTGGTGTTGTCGACCCTGCACACGAACAACGCCGCCGGCGCGGTCACGCGCATGCTCGATATGGGCGTGGAAGATTATCTGCTCACTTCCACGGTCAATGGCGTGCTCGCGCAGCGACTCGTGCGACGCCTGGAATCAACGCATGCGGAAAAATACGACGCGTTGCCCGAGGTCGTCGAGGAATTCGGCTTGCGCCGTTTCCAGCCGAGCGGAAAAGTACAATTGTACAAACCGATGCCATCGCCGCTGACCACGACCGGATATCTCGGGCGTACCACGATCATGGAGTTCCTGGTCATGAGCGATCCGCTGCGGCGCATGATCATGCAGCACGCGGACATGGGCAAGCTCGAGGAGCAGGCGCGCGCCGAAGGCATGCGCACAATGTACGAAGACGGCCTGGTGAAATCGCTCGGTGGCACGACGACGATCGAGGAAGTGCTGCGCGTGACGTCGGAAAGCTGATGGCCCTGTACCGTTACAAGGCCGTCACCCCTGCGGGTGAAATCCTCGAAGGGCAGATGGACGTCGCTTCCAACGACGACGTCATCGCCAAGATCCAGGACGCCGGCAATATCGCGCTCGAAGTCAGCGGCGCCGGTGCCGGTGGCGCCGGTGGCACTGGCCTCGGCGGTTTGTTTCAGCGCTCGGCGATGGGTCCGACGCAGGTATTGCAGTTCACGCAACAGCTCGCCACATTGCTCGGCGCCGGCCAACCGCTCGATCGCGCGCTGCAGATTCTGCTGGAGTTGCCGGAAAGCGAGAAGGCGCGGCGCATCATCGAGCGCATCCGCGACACCGTGCGCGGCGGCGCGCCGCTGTCGGAAGCGCTGGAAGCCGAGCCTTCGGTTTTCTCGCGCCTGTACGTGAACATGGTGCGCGCCGGCGAGATCGGTGGTTCGCTCGACAACACGCTGGCGCGCCTCGCCAATTACCTGGAGCGTTCCAAGGCGCTCAGGGAAAGCGTGATCAATGCGCTGATCTACCCGGCGATCCTCGTCGTGATGGTGTTCGGCGCGCTGTTCGTGCTGCTTGCGTTCGTCGTGCCGCGCTTTGCGCCGATGTTCCAGGACATGAACGTCGAACTGCCGTTCATCACGCGCGCAGTGCTGGTCTTCGGCGTCGCGCTGCGCGACTGGTGGTGGGCGATCGCCGCCTTGATCATCGCGGCGGTGGTGCTGTTGCGGCGACAGTTGGCCGATCCGCCGACACGGCTCGCGTTCGACGCGTGGACGCTGCGCCAGCGCGTAGTGGGGCCGCTGACTGCGAAACTCGAAACGGCGCGCCTCGCGCGCACGCTCGGAACTTTGCTCAAGAACGGCGTTCCATTGCTGACCGCGCTCGGCATCGTGCGCAATGTGCTCGGCAACAGCGCGTTGACCGAGGCCGTGGACAAGGCCACCGAGGAAGTCAAGACCGGCGGCGGCCTCGCGTTCGCGCTCGGTCACAGCAAGCGTTTTCCGAAACTCGCGTTGCAAATGATCAGCGTGGGCGAGGAATCCGGCTCGCTCGATGACATGCTGCTCAAGGTCGCCGATACGTTTGACGTGGATGCCAAGAACACCGTGGACCGCATGCTCGCGGCATTGGTGCCGGCCCTCACGGTGATCATGACTCTGATGGTCGCGATCATCATGATGGCGATCCTGCTGCCGATTCTCGATCTTACCAGTCACTTGCAATAGGAACTTTATGAACATGTATACAATGCAGCGCCGCGGCATTCCCGCCCGCGCCGCCGGCTTCACCCTGATCGAAATGATCGCCGTGCTCGTGCTGATCGGCGTCGTCATGGCGATCGTCGGGGGCAAGGTAATGCAGAACTTCCAGAGCGGCCAGGCAAGGGCAGGTCAGGCCGGCGTGAAATCGCTCGAGATGAAGGTGCAGGCGTACATGCTCGACAACGGCAGTGCGCCATCGAGTCTGAACGATCTCGTCGCGCGACCCGGCAACGCGAGCAACTGGAATGGTCCCTACGCGAAAGAATCGGATCTCAAGGACCCGTTCGGCCATCCGTACACGTACAAGGCACCGGGCGATCACGGCGACTTCGACATCATCTTTCTCGGCAAGGATGGTGCGCCGGGTGGCGACGCTCTGAACAAGGATTACGGCAACTGGCAATAGGATCATGGGATTCGGGATTCGGGATTCGGGATTCGCAGCGGGTGAAGCAGGCACGATCGCGTCGGCGCCACGCTCTTGCTTTGCCAAATCTCGAATCCCGAATCCCGAATCCCGGCTATCCAGTGGCTTCACGCTGATCGAACTCGTCGCCGTTGTCGCCCTGATCGGCATCGCGCTCAGCGTGATTTCGCTGTCGTTTTCCAAAAGCATGAGCAGCGCGAAGGTGCAAGCCGCCAGCCGCGATCTCGTCGCCGCTCTGCGCTACACGCGCGGTCAGGCGATCGTGAAGGGCAAACAAACCGCATTGGATCTGGATATGCAGAACAACACTTTCCAGGCGCCGGGCAGGCCGCTGATGAAGTTGCCGGCGGAAATGCACATGACCTTGCTTACCGCCGAAAGCGAACAGACCAGCAAGACGTCCGGACGCATCCGTTTCTTTGCCGATGGCGCGTCCACCGGCGGACATGTTTCGATCTTCGCCGGACAGCGCGAGTGGCGCGTCAATGTCAGCTGGCTGACCGGCCAGGTGACGCGCGAAGAAGTCACGGTGCGCTGAGCATGGAAAACGGAAAACGGAAAACGGAAAACGGTGCAGCGGTTTTGCGAGCGCAAGCTTCGCGCTCTTCCCACTGCCGATTTCCGATTTCCCATTTTCGGCCGCCAGTACGTGCCGGCGGATTCACGCTCGTGGAACTGGTCGCTGCGTTCGTGATTTTCGCGATCGGCTTCGGCGTGTTGTTGCAGATCCTGAGCACGTGCCTGCACACCACCGCGCAGTCGTCGGACTACACGCGCGTCTCGCTGTGGGCGCAGTCGCTGCTGGACACGCAAGGTGTTGGCGAAGCGCTCAAGGAAGGCAGTTCGAACGGCAAATTCGACGCGCGCTATAGCTGGCAGTTGAATGTGCGGAAGATGCCGTCGCCCGAGGAGCCGGTGGCGCAAGCGGCGCCAGCGCCGGGCAACGCGCAGATGCCGCAAGTCGACGTGACGCCGGTCGGCCCGAACAACATCGATCTGTATCAGCTCGAACTGATCGTGAGCTGGGGCGGCTACTACCTCACGCACAATGCGCGCTTCGTTACGCTGCGCTCCCAAAGCGTCGACCAGAACGGTGCTCCGCAGGCGTCGCCGACGACGCGCATGACGCGGGCCTCGCAATGAACGTCGCGCAGCGCAACGGCGGATTCACGCTGCTCGAAGTATTGATGGCGGTGATGCTGCTTGCTGTTCTGCTCGGCGCTGCTTATGGCGGCTTGCGCGCATCCGCGAACGCGATGCGCGCGGGCGAAGCGGCGATCGACCGCACCGATCGCCTGCGCACCGCGCAGGAATTCCTGCGCCGTCAGCTCAGCGACATCGTGCCGCTTGCCTACGCGCACGACGACAAGGAAGGCCTCAACGTGGTTTTCGAAGGCGACGCGCAGTTCATGCGTTTCGTCGCGCCGATGCCTGGCTACCTCAGCCATGGCGGCCCGTACGTGCAGACGCTGGAACTCGCGCGCGGAAAGGACGGTCTGCAATTGCTGTTCACCGACACGATGCTCAATGGCTACGACGCGGAGAAGATCGGCGCCAAGGACGATGTCGTGCCGGTGGTGCTGCTCGACCGCATTGCTTCCGGACGCATCCTTTATCGCGGACTCGACGAGCAAGGCCAGCTGGCCGATTGGAGCAGCGATTGGGCAAGCACGGAAATCACGCCGCTGATGGTGCGCATCGAATTGACAATGCAGCCGGGCGTGCAGATTCCGTGGCCGACACTCGATGTGCCGCTCATGCTCAATGGCGGCGCATTGCGCCAAAGTTTGCGCACCGGACCGGGCATCATCCATATCGGGCGGGGACGGCATTGAAACCGCAACGGTGTTCCCGTCAGCGCGGCGCCGCTCTCATCCTCGTCATGTGGGTGATTGCGTTCATGGGCGTGCTGCTCGGCAGTTTTTCGCTGATCGCGCGCACCGAGAACCTGCAATCACGGCATCTGTTCGATGCGACCACGGCCCGTTACGCAGCGGAAGCCGGCATCGAACGCGCCGTATTCGAAGTTCAGAATCGCGATCCGCTCAAGCGCTGGGTTGGTGACGGCCGCGCGTACGACTTCGACTTCGACACCGCTCACGTCAGCGTGGAGCTGACCGACGAATCGGGCAAGATCGACATCAACACGTCCGACGATACGTTGCTGCAGTCGCTGTTCGTATCGGTGGGGTTGGATCCGGCCAGCGCGGAACAACTGTCCGACGCGCTGCAGGATTTCCGCGATCCCGACGACATTCCGCGTCCCCATGGCGCTGAAGCCGACGGCTACAAGATGGCAGGCCTCGCCTATGGCCCACGCAACCAGCCATTCACTTCGGTCGCGGAAGTGCAGCAGGTGCTCGGCATGGATTACCAGCTTTACGCGAAGATCGAGCCGGCCATCACCATCTTTGCCAGCGCGCCGAAGCCGAATGCCGCTTATGCACCTCTGGAAGTGCTGATGACGTTTCCGGGCATGACGCTGGAGCTCGCCCAGCAATTGATCGCCGCGCGCCAGCAGATGCAGCCCGGGCAGCCCAACGCGCAACCGCTGACGCTGCCGGACGGCACTGCCATCGTGGCCAATGGCGGCGGGAACACGTACACTATCAAGTCCCGTGCCACGCTCGCCAATGGCGCCAGCACCGTGCTCGACGCCAGTATCCGTCTGGGCGGCGTCGGCGCAGCAGGCCGGCCGTACACCGTGCTGCGCTGGCGCGACGACGAAGCCTCTCGATGAAGATCGCAACTCCCGAAATCCTGCTTGCGCGCCTGCGCACGCGCTACGCCAGAACGCCGCTGCCGCGATTCTTCGCCTGGTGGGGACGCGAACTCGTGGCGCTGTTGCCCGCGCGTTGGCGCGCGGCCCTGGCAGAACGCGCCGATGCGCTGTTGTTCGGCGTGCTCGCGCGCGAACTCATACTCTGGCGCAACGGTGGCGACAGCAGCGTCGAGCTCGGGCGCGTGTCGCTGGACGAACCGGCCGAGACGCAGCAGGCCGCACTCAAGCAATTGCGCGCCCAGGCGGACGATGCTGATCTGCGCCGTTTCTACTGCATCGATGCGCGGCGCACGTTGCGTCGGTCGATCAGCCTGCCGGCCGCGGCCGAAGACAACCTGCGCCAGGTGCTGGCATTCGAAATGGATCGGCAGACGCCGTTCAAGGCCGATCAGGTTTATTTTGATTACATCGTCGCAGCGCGCAGCGCCGCCGAGCGCAACCTGCAAATCGAACTTACCGTCGTGCCGCGCGCGCAGCTCGATGCGGAACTGACCGCGCTCGCCGCCAGCGGCACCACGCTTGACGGCGTCGATACCTGGCGCGATGTGCCCGGTGGCGCGCGCACTGGTTTGAACCTGCTGCCCGCGGACCGCCGCTTCAAACGCAAGAATCTGCGTTTGCGCCTGAACCTGGCGCTGGCCGGCGCCGCGCTCGTGCTGCTCGTCACCGTGATGCTGCTGTCGTTGGCCAATCGCGAATCGGCACTCGCCGCGATGCAGGCGGACGTGCAGAAAGCCGGCAACGAGGCCAAGCAGGTTTCGCAACTGCGCAAGACCCTGCAGGACACGCTCGACGGCGCAAATTTCCTCAGCCGCAAGAAACGCGAGACGCCGCTGATGGTGGACCTGCTCAATGACCTCACCAAGCGTCTGCCCGACGACACGTATCTCGAGCGCATCAACATCGATGAGAAGAACAAGATCGAAATGCAGGGTCTGAGCGATGACGCGTCGAAGCTGATCGGTCTGTTGCAGAAATCCGAAGTGCTGGCCAATCCGAGCGTGCAGGGCACGATCCAGCCCGATCCGCGCACGAAGAAAGATCGCTTCAACATAACACTCGAATTCCGCAAGCTGGCTGACGCCGCGGCAGCCGCTGCCGAGAAGGCGGCCGCGGCGAAGAAGAGCGAGCACAAGTCAGCGGGAGGCGACAATGGCTGACGCCCGCAATGGCCGTTTTCTTGCGATCGTGCTCACGTTGATAACAGTGCTGCTCGGCTATCTCGTGTTCGTGCACTGGTGGTTCGTGGCGCCGCACGCGGAAATCGCCGATCAGATGCAGGACCTGCGCGAACAGCAGCAGCGCTTCGCGGGCACTCTGGCGCAGAAACCGCAGATCGAAAAACGCCTGGCCGAAGTACGCACCTACGAGCAGAGCAACCAGGCGTTCCTCGCCGATGCCGACTCGAACAGCGCGTTCTCCGACCTCACCCAGCGCCTGAAGCAGGTCATTGGCGCTCGCGTGAAGGACGAAAACAAGTGCGCGATCGTGAGCAATTCCAACTTCAAGGGCGGCGAGGATGAGCTCTACGAGCGCGTGACCATCCAGGTGCGCATGCGCTGCGCGCTGGAGCCGTTCGCGGCGATCCTCTACGATCTGGAAAACAACAACCCCTATCTGTTCGTCGATCAGCTGATGATCTACCGCCAGTTCGGCGGCTATGTGCCGCCGGGACAGAAGCAGAAGCAGACATCCGCGCTGGAGATTCGCTTCAACCTGTCCGGGTATCTGCGCAAGACCGGGAAGAAGGGCGCATGAGTACGCGCGGCGGCAAACTGCTGAGCCTGATTCTCGCCGGCGCGTGCGCCGTGCTGTTCGTCCTTGCTGTCGCCTTGCAGGTCGGACTCGGCCGCGGTTATTCCTGGCTGCAGCCGGAAGCCGATACCGCCGTGGTGAGCGCTGGCAGTATCGACCGCACGCCGTTCAAGCTGCCCGTGGAAAACGAATTCGCCGCCACACAGCAGCGACCGCTGTTCAACGAAGACCGCAAACCCTCGCCGGACGAACCCGACGACACCGACGCCAAGCCGCCCCCGCCTTCGGTGCCGCTCAACGTTGCCCTGACCGGTGTCGTGCTGACGCCGGAACTGCGCCTGGCGATGGTGCAGGACAAGCTCAAGAACAATGCCGTCGCACTCAAGGAAGGCATGCCGATGCCGGGCGACCAAGGCGGCTGGACGCTGACGAAGATCAACAATCGCAGCGCGATTTTCCGCGAAGCGTCCGGCGAGGAAATCGAGGTGGAACTTACCACTGCGGTTGCCAATCCAAAGGCGGGCGCTCAGGGGCATGCGGCAGCGCAGGCCGCCCAGGCGCCGCAACGCGGGACGCCGAATGCGCCCACTCCTGGCGCAGGGGCGCCGCCGAATCCGGCCGGCGCGGCACCAAATCAGCAGGAAGCATTGCAGCACCGCATCGAGGAACGCCGCAAACAGATGCGCGAGGAAGCCGAGCGCATGAAGCAGCAGAACTTCACGCCCGAGCAGATGCGCCAGGAAATGCAGCGTCTGAAACAACAACCCCCGCAGCAATAGCCGCGATCGCAACGGAGTACACACGTGATCCTACGCCCACGCATCATCTGCGCCACGCTGCTGGCGGCCGTACTCGCCGGGTGCGCCGCCATGCCCGGCGCCAAGGACGATATCTCGCGCGAGATGGCGACGACCGCAACCGTGCCGACGAAATTGCCGAGGCCTGTCGCCAACGAAGAAGCGCCGATCAAGATCACCACCGAGGAAAAAAACAAGCACATCACCAAGCCCGAGATCGAGACCGGCAGCGGTACCTTCATCAACGAGCAGGCTGCGCGTCAGCCGGTGCCGAATGTGGCCGCCGAAGAAGGGCAGATCACGTTCAACTTCGAGAACCAGCCGATCCAGGCCGTAGTGCAGGCGATCCTCGGTTCGCTGCTCAAGGAGAACTACACGATCGCGCCAACGGTAACCGGCAACGTGACGTTTTCCACGGCGAAGCCGATCACGCCGGCGCAGGCGATGCCGATCCTGCAGATGCTCCTGTCGTGGACCAACAATGCGCTGATCGTCAAGGAAGGACGCTACGAAGTCGTGCCGGTGAAGGATGCGCTGCCGGGCAATCTCACGCCGCGTATTGCGCCGGCGCTGGCCGCCAAGGGCTACGAAGCGCGCGTATTTCCGCTCAAGTACATCGCGCCGGTGGAAATGCAGAAACTGCTCAAGCCGTATGCCAAGGCCGATGCCTTCGTCTCGTTCGACAACGCGCGCAATTTCATCGTCATGGCCGGCACCGCCTCGGAACTGGCCAATTATCAGCGCACGATTGAAATCTTCGACGTCGACTGGCTCAAGGGCATGTCGGTCGGCGTGTACGGTCTGCGCAATCTCGACGTCGACAAGGTCATGCCGGATCTGGAAAAGATCT
>Ga0207647_10002477_pt1 | contig 13980 bp, 11 predicted proteins | sample KBSCornC2_FD_184295 | JGI IMG/M metagenome (GOLD analysis project Ga0207647, IMG submission 184295) | Corn rhizosphere microbial communities from Kellogg Biological Station, Michigan, USA - C2 (SPAdes) (version 2) | ecosystem: Host-associated > Plants > Roots > Rhizosphere ...
GTCAATTTTATTCAACTGAACAAAGGAGATGGAGCTTTTTTTATTCATGCAGCGCCATTGGCATTTAGTAATTATTTTATTCTTCACAAAAACAACATTCATTATTTCGAACAGGTGATGTCAGTAATTCCGTCGGATGTAAAAAAGATTGTCTGGAACGAATATTATCTGACCAAAAAGAATGGAAACAACAATGGCGATAAAGAACCGAACTGGTTGGGTATTTTGTTCCGTTATCCCGAATTCAAATGGGGATTGCTCACTGTGCTGTTTGGGATTTTATTGCTGGTGATTCTCGGTTCAAGAAGAAAACAACGAATGATTCCTCAATTTGCAAAACCAAGAAATGAATCCCTGGATTTTGTCAAAACAATGGGAAGATTATATTACGACAGGAGAGATCACCACAATCTTGCAAAAAAAATGGCGGTTTATTTTTTAGAGCATGTCCGGTCAACTTATAAATTGCCAACGAATAGCCTGGATGAACACTTTATTGAAAACCTGCATTTCAAATCAGGATATTCAAAAGGAGAGTTGAATGAAATTGTTTCGTTTGTCAATTATCTTCAAACCAATCATTTGGTAACAGAATTTCAGTTAACGCATTTTCACAATCAATTAGAATCGTTTTATCAAAACACATAAAATGGAAGAACAAATTTTTCAGGCACGAACCGATTTAACCGACTTAAGTGAAGCTGTAATGGCCATTCGCCAGCAGATCAAAAAAATAATTATTGGTCAGGATGAAATGGTGAAACTCATCATTGCTGCATTGCTGGCCGACGGTCATGTCTTGATTGAAGGGGTGCCCGGTGTTGCAAAAACGCTTACAGCAAAGCTTGTAGCAAAATCCTTGTCGGTAAATTTTTCACGCATTCAATTTACCCCCGATCTAATGCCTTCTGATGTTTTGGGAACTCCTGTATTCAATCCGAAGGAAGCAACTTTTGAATTTAAAAAAGGACCACTTTTTTCAAATATTGTTTTGATCGACGAGATCAACCGTTCACCTGCAAAAACACAGGCTGCCTTGTTTGAAGTGATGGAAGAAAGACAGATCACTGTTGATGGAAAAACCTATGCAATGCAACAGCCTTTCATGGTGCTGGCAACGCAAAATCCAATTGAGCAGGAGGGAACCTATCGATTACCCGAAGCCCAACTCGACCGTTTTTTATTCAAAGTGGTTGTGCCTTATCCAAACGAATCGGAAGAGTATGAAATTCTAAAACAGTTTCATGGTATGGGCAATACGGATGCGCTGTCTGTTATAACTGGCGTATTGCAAGGGCAACAAATTGTTGACATCCGCAAAAAAGTAAAAAATATTTTGATTGAGGAAAAGCTGTTGCAGTTCATTGCCAGGCTTACGCATCAAACAAGAAATCATAAATCCATTTACCTCGGTGCTTCGCCTCGTGCATCTCTGGCGATCATGAATGCCTCAAAAGCCATTGCTGCAATCAACGGAAGAGATTTTGTGACGCCGGAAGATATTCTGGAGGTGGTGCCGCCGGTTCTTCGTCACCGCATCATTCTTTCGCCTGATAAAGAAATGGAAGGAATTACTGAAGACAACGTGCTGAAACAAATTATTCAAACCATGGATATTCCACGCTGATGTTTGAACGACTGCTATCATTTTGGGACAGAACAACTTTGTATTTAAACCGTTTGGTTTTTTATGCCATTTTCGGGTCAGCTGTTTTGTTCATGATCAGTTATATCGTTCCTGTCTTTTTTACAATTGCCATTATTGTTTTGCTGTTTACTGCTATCAGCGTTTTGGTTGATCTTTACTTGTTGTACCGCAATAAAAATGGAATCGAGGCAAACAGAATTGTTGCAGAACGATTGAGTAATGGTGATGAAAACAAGATCATCATTGAGTTTAAAAACAACTACGATCATAAAATCTCATGCACGGTGATTGAGGAATTGCCGTATCAATTGCAGGAAAGAAACTGGAAAAGAGAATTGCAATTAAATTCGGCAGAACAAACATCTCTTGAATATTTTATTAAGCCGCAGGAGCGAGGCGAATACGAATTCGGAAACATCAATGTGTATGCTGAAGGCCCGTTAGGATTGACAAGGCGCAGGTATATTTTTCAGCAAAACAGAACCGTAAAAGTTTATCCTTCCTACATACAAATGCGTCGCTACCAATTGCACGCCATTGGTTCGCATTTGCAGCAAACCGGAGTAAAGCGGATGCGCAAACTCGGCCACAGTATGGAGTTTGAGCAGATCAAGGAATATGTCAGAGGAGATGATTACCGTACACTCAACTGGAAAGCAACTGCTCGTCATGGCAACTTCATGTCGAACACTTACACCGATGAACGCAGCCAGCAGATCTATTGCATTATCAACAAAGGCCGTGTAATGAAAATGCCCTTTGAAGGGATGACATTGCTGGATTATGCCATCAATGCATCGTTGGTATTATGCAATGTGGCTTTGCAAAAACAGGACAAAGCAGGACTCATAACTTTTGCTCAAAACCTCGATGCATTTATTCCTGCAGATAAAAAACCAACACAGATCAATCATATCCTTGAAACTTTGTACAAACAGCAAACAGATTTTTTGGAACCTGATTTTGAAAAATTATTTTCTGTTGTTCGCAATCGCATCACGCAAAGAAGCTTGTTGATTTTATTTACCAACTTTGAATCATTTGAAAGCCTTGAGAGAGAATTACCTTCGTTAAAACGTTTGGCGCACTATCATTTGCTGATGGTTGTATTTTTTGAGAACACTGAATTGAAAGAGCTGACTGAATCGAAATCCGCAACAACCGAAGAAATTTATATCAAAACCATTGCAGAAAAATACCGCTACGAAAAACAGCTGATTGCAAAAGAACTGCAGAAGCATGGCATTATATCTGTTCTTTCCACTCCGCAAAAACTTACAATCAACGGTTTGAATAAATACTTAGAGTTGAAAAATAAGCAAAGTATTTAACTGGAAATCTTACCTGAAAAAAAATGTATTAAACGTATTGGCCTTTAGCAAAGCACTGAAAGTTTTATTCTGAACGCTTACGGTGACCGACTTGTTTTGTTTACTGTCATTTGCTACAACAACAACAATGGAATGATCCGGATTTATAAATGCCAGCAAATTTTCAAACGAACCATTTGTTTGAAGTCTTTTTGCGCCCGGCTTTACAAAATGACTTAAATGTTTCAACAGGTAATACTCGTAGTTGAACTTGTAAGTTCTTGCAGCGGTATCAACACTAACCAATGAGTTTTGTTTCCATCCCCATGTGCTGATGCCGCCTTGCTTGAGCGAAGTGTTCCAATACATGTAAGCGTTTGCACCGTTGGAAAAGTAATGTTTCAGTAATCCCCATGTGTACATACAATAATCCCAATCATTTTTTCCATTACCGCATTCTTGTTCTGTTTGATATAAGGTCAGGGCTGGATATTGTTGATGAATTAGGTGTATAGCACCTTTGCCCGCCCACTGAAATCCTACGCCCTTTATATATTTACCACTCGCGGCATTGTTAAGAATTGTATCAACCAGTTTTGCATTTTCTCTTTCCATTGTTCCGAAAAAAACTTTTACATCCAATGGTTGCATTTGTGCAACTAAATACGAAATGAATTTTGAGAGACCTGCAGCCGTCCATGTGCAACTTGGGAAAATTTGGGCAGAATTAAATTCGTTTTGAGGCATTACCATGCCGATGTTGATTTTTTGTTGACGGTATGCTTCAATAAATTTTGCGAAATACAATGCATAGGCTTTAAAATATTTTTCCTGTTGAATGAACATATCTGTTCCTTCGCTGCCTTCTTTATCTTTTGACAAGCCGTTGTTGATCCCGCGCATATCCATTCCCCATTTTTCAGATTGAAGATCACTGTTGCCCAATACACTCCTTGCAGCATAATGATGATTGTATTTCATCCATGTTGGCGGGCTCCATGGCGAAGCCCAGAGTTTTAAAGCCGGATTATACTTCTGCGCATTTTTAATGAAAGGGATCAGTGCCTCAAGGTCATTAGCAATGCTGAAATGTTTCATTTCAAAATCGCCGTCTCTTTCATCATACGAATACCAATGTCTTGAAAAATCGTTGGCGCCAATGGGCATTCGGCAAATGGTGAAGTTGGCACCTATATCTGGAGCAAAGAGTTCACGCATGATGCTTTCACGATCTTTTGTAGAGAGCAAGCTCAAAGAAGTCCAGCCAAGTTCATTAAAGCAAGTGCCAAAACCTTCAATGCTTTGAAGTGGATGATTGATTTCTATTGTTACATCAGCTGACCGGGTTGCTCCTGAAAATTTCAAATCGTTTTCTGTTTTCCAAAATTGAGTTGGAGAAGTAGAAACCCATTGAATATTTGTTTGAGCAAATATGCCAGCAGGAAAAAGAATTATTAGTTGAAGGAGTAGAGATTTTTTCATGTTGAGTCGACTGAACTGGTCTTTAATCTTATTAAACCCTGGGCAGCGCGGAATAAATGCCAATACTTAAGTAAAAAAACACACCGAAATGGTCCATTTTCCTACGTCACTAGCCTTCTTATCGTATCCATTAGCCTTAAAATACCCTGCTAGGATAAGTTGAAAGAGTCCCGGCAATAAAAACGAAAGTATTTTCCAGTAAATTTCAAGAGGCAAAGTTGCTTTAAAAGCTGTTTTCCCATTCTCCCACAAATCCCTGGTTTTAAGCTTTTCCAATTCATCCTGGGCCAAGCCTCTCCTTGCCAATTCTATATCTGCGGCACCGATGGCAGCTTCTTGATATTCGTCTCGGTTTGTAATAATAATTCTAATTAACTCCGAACCAGGAGTTTCTTTCATAGTCTTTTTAAAGTTGAACTCCATATAATAATTTAATGCGGTTCATAAATATAATAACTATTGTTACTCAAATTAATATTCAAATTGCATCAAAAAATCACTCCTACATTTGCGCCAATGCTCGAAAAAAATGTTTTTGAAGAAGGTAAAGTTTTGCTGATCAATAAACCTCTTCGCTGGACTTCCTTTGATGTGATCCGCAAAATCCGAGGGCTGATTAAAATAAAAAAAGTTGGTCATGCAGGAACGCTTGATCCGCTGGCAACAGGATTGTTGATTGTGTGCACAGGAAAGTTTACCAAAACGATCAACGAATACATGGCGCAGCAAAAAGAATATACAGGAACCATTACGCTCGGTGCGACAACTCCTACCTATGATCTTGAAAGCGAACCCCAAAATTTCAAACGGTTTGATCACATCACAAAAGAAGAACTGGAACAGACTGCACAATCGTTTACGGGAAGAATTTTGCAAACGCCACCAATTCATTCTGCCATAAAAAAAGAAGGCAAGAGAGTCTATGAATTGGCAAGGCAGGGTGTTGATGTAAAACTGGAACCAAGGCCTGTAACGATTTTGGAATTTGAAATTGTAAAAATTGATTTGCCGGTTGTGGAATTCAGGGTCGTGTGTTCGACCGGAACTTATATCAGGAGCCTTGCAAATGATTTTGGTGAAAAGCTTGGATGTGGAGGATATTTAAGCAGTTTGTGCAGAACAAGAATCGGAAATTTTTTGCTGGAAGATGCAATGTCGATGGAGCAATTTGAAAGGCAATTGGCAACAGGCAATTGACAATACGCAATTGATTGATACATTGCTGTAATTCGTGCAATCAAAAAGGGTAATTAATTCCCAGTTGGAATTGTGCTCCATATCGGCTTTTGAATCCGGGCCGCCAGTGATAGAACCATTTGTTTTGCGCGGCAGGATCTTCCGGGCTTGGGTCCTTTGCCTTCCATGCAAAATCAAATCTTGCCAATAAAAATCCAAAATCAATTCGCAAGCCTGTTCCAACGCCGATAGCCAGGTCTTTTCCAAGCCTGTTTACATTAAATTCCCCATTTGGAAAATCAGGATTTTTTCTAAGAAACCAAACGTTTCCCATGTCGGTGAACAAAGCAGTTTCTAAAGGGTAGGAGCCGAGGAATTGTGCCAAATAAATTCTCCACTCAAAATTGAATTCAAGCCTCATATCACCAAACCTGTCGGGGGCGGCAGTTCTGTCGAAAGATTTGATTGTAGAACCAGGGCCTAATTTGCGAACACTCCATGCTCTCATGCTCGTTGGTCCGCCTGCATAGTATTGGCGGAAAAATGGCATGTACACGTTGATTCCGTTGCCATGCACATTGGAGTAAGGCAATCCGAACCCAACACCGGCAAAGCCCCTGTAAGCAAGCGCATTTCTTTTTCTTCCACCTACTTTCCTGGTTTGGGTCAGTTCTGCATCGAGTTTTAAAAAGCGATAAACCTTTGCATCGGGCACTAATTTTTGAAGAAGAGGTAAGGTTAATATTCCCGCTTGTTCATAAGTAAGGCGAAGCAGATTGGTAACATATTTTTTACCGCCTGTTGTGGTTACATTAATGATGGTCGAAGGAATGAATCCATCATTGAAAATGTAGTTGTACGATTGATTGTGTTTGATCAACGTATCCAGTCCAGCTCTTCTTTCCAATACGTTGTATTCGAGATTGAAAAGGCGTACACCGAGAATTGTTTTTTTGAAACTGAATTCATATGCCCATGATGTGCTTAATGTGGAAAGACGGTAATATTTAAAACGGTCGGTATAGCCAAGATTGAAGGAAAGAAATGTTGATGCCCTGTCTTTTTGTTCTTGCGGAACAGGAAGCCATCTTAGCTTAGGAACCAACCTTGGAAATTGGATATTGTGTGAAAGAAGAAATTGTTGTGTTTGAATACTGTCAATTCTTGAGGTTAATTCAATTCCGTAGCGGAAGTTTGTTGTAGCAACATTGGCGGCTCTTGCGAAATTTTTATTGAGTAAAGTAAAGTTAGCGCCCAGTCCAACAAGATTTCCTTCATAACCAAAAGTGCTTCCCGAGTTGCCAAGGTTTCGGCTCACATCGAAGTTCACGCCAACTGTGTATTGTTTTGCAGGAACCAAAAGAATTTCAAAATCCACAGTATCCGTGCCGCCTCTTGGCAATTGGTTGACGGTAACCAATCTCCATGCAGGCAATGCACTAAAACGGTTTTGTGTTTTCAAATAATTTTCCTGTGCGTACAAATCGCCACGATGCAATGAAATAAAATGTGTGAGCTTTCTTGCCTTAAACAAATTGCGGTAAGAAATAAACCTGTAAAGATTTTCAGTCAGTATTTCTGTCTTTGCACTGCTCGTATTGTTTTGAGTGGTATCAATATCAGTGTCGGGATAAACAGTTACTTCCCCAACATGATATCTTGTCAAGCGGCCTGTATCAACATTTGACCTCAAACGGATTTCGATATCTGCCGTTGGATTTTCTCTTTTCTTTCGCAACTCTTCCAACTGTCGCAATTGCTCTGTGATGTCGGTAGTCGGCGTAAGAATTGATCTTCCAACCGTATCCCACACCGCCCACAATTCTTCTTTTCTGAATTTGAGATAACCATTGTTTCTTGCCAAATCTGCAAGGCGATCCAACTCGGAAGAAATTAGATATTGAGAAAACGGATCTCCTTTATGAATAACGGTTTCGCGCAAGGAATTTTTAGTAAGGTTTTGTAAAGTATCGATAGATGGAAGCGGTGGAACGGAATCTTTCAAATTATACCAAATTGAATCCATCCGGAAAAGTTGCGTAGGATAAACGTCAAAATTAATTGTGGTGCGATACTGATTTTCTATTGTGTCGATGTTGTAAGAAGTATTGATGCTGTCACGCAAATAACCCAAAGTGTGAAGCATAGTGGTCATGTATCTTTCAGAAATGCCAACGTTAGCACTATCGAATACTGGCGGATTTTTAAGAACCTTCACCACCAAAAATTTTCTTTGTCTTCTCACGCGGATACTGTCATGTATTTGCTGATCCAACTGATCTTTTAACACCTTTTCTTCTTCGGCACTATATTTACCTTTTGGAAAGATGTTGATTTTGTAATCGTAAACAAAGGGCTTGTGCGGATAATCGGTAACGCCACAGGAGGCAAGAAAAAAACAGAATACGGCAATTACAAAAAAGAAACGAAACATTTTAAAAGTTTTTGCCGCTGAATCATTCATAATCGAGAGCCAATCTATGCTAAGTAAAAATGAAATCAAAGATATTCAAAGTTTAAGCCTGAAAAAATTTAGAGACGAGTTAAATTGGTTTGTAGCTGAAGGTCCTAAAATTGTGAACGAGCTGATACAAATTATTCCCCAGCAAATTGAAAGAATTTACGCCACTACAGAATGGCTTCAATCAAACCAGTCAAATAAGATTGATTTGTTTGAAATCAGCGAAGCCGAACTGCAAAGGATTTCCCATTTGCAAACACCCAATCAGGTAGTTGCCATTATCAAAAAACTTTCCTCAAAAAGACCGGACGCTTCTTCATTCACTCTTTATCTCGATACCGTTCAGGATCCGGGAAATTTTGGAACCATTGTGAGGATTGCCGATTGGTTTGGTGTAAAAAATATTGTTTGTTCAAAAGGGTGTGCCGATTTATACAATCCGAAAGTTGTTCAGTCAACCATGGCAAGCATCGCACGAGTAAATATTTATTATGATGAAGCAGACAATTGGTTGAAGCAACAGTCTGTTCCTGTTTTTGCCGCAACGCTGCATGGAAAAAATCTAAGCAGTTATTCCAAAATCGAAAAAGGAATTTTGATCATTGGAAATGAATCGAAAGGAGTGAGGAATGAAGTGCTCCAATATGCGACCGAACAAATCACCATTCCCAAAAAAGGAGAAGCGGAATCTTTGAATGCGGCAGTCGCAACTGGAATTATTTTATCCCATTTATTGTAGTTGCAAATACTATTGGTTACAACTCAACTGTTGATTGCAACCGACCCCAGTAAACCGAAAACAAATTTGGTGTAGGCTGAAAACATTGAATAATGAATTTATCAGCGCAATCCATTTGTGACCACTTGCAGCTTACTATCAACTAAACCTGATTGCTCTTATCGGTTGAATTCTTCTTACGATAAATGTTGGAATGAGTAACACCAACACTGAAACGAGCAATGTACCTGCCGCAACCAAACCAACCTGCCACCAAATGATTTTTACTTCGGCCTTGTCCATGTAATAAGCATCTTCAGGCAAATGAATAAAGCCTGTGGCCTGCTGCAGCCAAAGTAATCCCAATCCAAATAGGGCACCGAGAATGATTCCTGTCAATGTGATGTATGCAGAATGATTTAAAAATATTTTTTGGATGGTCCAGTTTCTTGCGCCTAACGCTTTTAAAGTTCCAATCATTCGCAATCGTTCCAAAACCAAAATGATTAAACAGGTAATGAGATTGATGATGGCAATGATCGTCATGATGGTGATCAGGATATTTTGATTGGTGTCCTGAATATTCAGCCAGTCAAAAATATTTGGATACACTTCCTGAATCGTTTTTGTGTCCCACAATTGAGGAAAGTTAGCGAGACCGAAAATCTCGTTACTCACTTTATTCATTTGCTTATAGTCCTTCAAAAAAATTTCATAACCGCCAATTTCGTCCTCAGCCCAGTTGTTCAATCTTCTGATTAGTTTCAAATCGCCAATGGCAAACGTTTTATCGTATTCATCGATACCGGTTTTATAAAAGCCAACAATGGTCAATTTGTCGGGTCGCAAACTGCCATCGGGTTTGATGAAATAAATCAGAATGCGATCGTTCAATTTTAAATTCAATTGCTTTGCGGTATAAGATGAGATTACGATCTCTCTTGAATAAGTGCTGTCGTTGAAACGGATCCACCGTCCTTGCTGCATGAAGGATTTCATGTGCATGGTATCATAAGTTGCATCGAGACCTTTTACCAACACGCCTTCAATTTCTTCAGGTGTTTTTAAGATGGCATATTTTGTTGCAAACGGATGAATGGATTTTACTTCCGGCATTTGCCTGATGCTTTTTGCCAGCGAATCGTTTGCTGCAATCGGTTCTTCCTCTGCAATATTTGCTTTCATTGGTTGGCGGTAGCCAACTCTTAAGTGCCCCCAAAAACTAAACACCTTATTGCTTACCGTTTGCTGGAAACCATTTACAAACGAAAGTGTAATGATCATTACCGCCACGCTGATCACCGTTGCTGTAATTGAAAGCCTGATGATAAACCGTGAGAACGATTTTTGCTGGTTAAATGCAATGCGGCGGGCAATGAAAGATGAAATGTTCATATTGTGAATCGTCAATCGTGAATCGCCAGTTGAAGGGTCATTAGGTTTTACATTCTTTCCAAACCAGGTTTGGGAGTTAACGAAAACTCAAATTCGCTTCCAACAATTCACGTTTCACATTCAAAAATAATTCCTCGTTGCTAAATAGCTTATTTTTAAATTAATGAAACAAATCTTTATTGCTTTTGTTTGCCTTCTACTTGCTTGTGCAGGTTTTGCCCAGGATCAAATTTTTTATCCCAATATTAAGTCTGTCAAACTCTTCCGCTCAGGCGACCAAACATCTTTTCCAATTATTGCGTTGGCAAGCAATGACGGGCTTGAACTTCATTTTGATGATCTGGACAACCGTGTAAAAAATTATTACTACACATTCGAGTTGTGCAATGCCGATTGGACTCCGAGCATTTTAAAAACTTTTGAATACGTTAAAGGCTTTCAGAACGCTAGAATAACCAACTATCGGAATTCTTCTTTATCAACAACACATTACATTCATTACCAGGCAAATATTCCTGACAGAAATTGTTATCCAAGTCTTTCCGGCAATTATATTTTGAAAGTTTTTTTGGATAACGATACTTCCAAATTAGTATTCACAAAACGAATGGTTGTTGCCGATGCCAAAGGAAGTGTGGGGGCACAAATTCTTCAACCCTTTAGTGCGGCATTGTACAATACAGCCCAAAGATTAAATATCGGTGTGCAATTGGATAGCAGGATACAGGTGCTAAGTCCTAATGATTTGAAAGTAGTGATTCTTCAAAATAACAACTGGCAAACATCAGTGTTCATGAACCGTCCAACAATCTACCGTGGAAATTATTATGAATACAGTGATGAAGCACAAACCACTTTGCCTGCAGGTAAAGAATTTCGCTGGATTGATTTGCGAAGCCTTCGGTTGAAGAGCGACCGCATGCAGGAAATAGACACTCGCCGCGACACAACCGACGTGATTGTGAAACCCGATCCCGACAGGACAAAACAGGTTTATGTTTACTATCGTGATTTAAATGGAAGCTATACCATGGAAACTTTGGAAAGCATTAATCCATATTGGCAGGCCGATTATGCATGGGTGCACTTTAGTTATTTCCCTCCCAACAACCTTCCTTTCCCCGGCAATGATTTGTATTTGTTTGGTGAGTTTACCAATTATGCTTCCGATACTTCAGGTAAAATGACCTTCAATAAAGAACGCGGAGCCTATGAAAAGACGATGTTTTTAAAACAGGGTTTTTATAATTATCTGTATGCTTTGAAACCTGCAACAGGAAAAGGTTACCCCGATTTCAGCCAAACGGAAGGAAATTATTTTGCTACCGAAAACAGTTATGTCATTTTGGTTTATTATCGCCCATTTGGCTCAAGATCAGATGAAGTGATTGCCTACACAAGTTTGAATTCTTTTTTTCAGAGGTGATTTTCTACTTAACTGCCTAATTGCTATCATCGGCTGTTGTGTCACTCACTTTCTACGTTTCTTGATTTATTCAACACTGCTCAACATTTATTTCTGGTCTTAGAAGTTTGCTGTTCGAATTTCTGCAATAAGAATTACGGAATATTGAACCTGGCGCCGCACGCAAAGTCATATGGTAGCAATTTATTTGTAAAGGAAATTAAATTCGTCTCTAAAAAATTTTAATCAGTTCACCCTTTTTCTTTTTCGATAGTCACGTGAGAAATATTTACATTTATAAAAACCTTTCGCATGCCCATCAACCGTCGTTCGTTTTTGCAGAAGGCCGGAATTGCTTCTGCAACTGCGTTTCTTTCATCCGTAGTAAAACCTGCATGGAGCAGGAATTTGGAAAGAGCCATTCGTGGTGCTGAAAATGTTTCTGCCGAAGACCTGGCAACCGACGAAGATTTTTGGTATTACATCCAACAATCCTTTACCGTTTCGCCGTCGCTCATCAATTTAAATAATGGTGGTGTTTCACCTGCCCCAAAAACGGTGCAGGATGCCATGAAACGTTTTTATGATCTCAGTAATGAAGCACCCAGTTATTATATGTGGCGCATTTTAGACCAGGGCAGGGAACCATTGAGAAGCAATCTTGCAAAGCTTGGTGGTTGCAGTGCAGAAGAAATTGCCATGAACAGAAACTCATCCGAAGGTTTGGAAACAATCATTTTCGGATTGCAATTAAAAGCGGGTGATGAAATTGTATCGGCAAAACAGGATTATCCGCATGTGTTGAGTGCATGGAAGCAAAGAGAGATCAGGGACGGAATAAAAATTAACTGGGTAAACCTCGAATTGCCAAGTGAAGACGAAGACTATTTGGTCCGTCAATATGTGAATGCATTCACACCAAAAACAAAAGCCGTCAACATCACGCACATCATCAACTGGAACGGGCAAATACTCCCGGTGAAAAAAATAGCTGATGAGGCGCACAAAAGAGGCATTGATGTTTTGGTGGATGGTGCACACAGTTTTGCACATTTTGAATTTAAAATTCCTGATCTGCATTGCGATTATTTTGCCAGCAGTTTGCACAAATGGTTGTATGCGCCAATTGGAAGCGGCATGTTGTATATTAAAAAAGAGAAGATCAAAAACATCTATCCCTTGTTTGCCAACGGTGATCCTTTTTCAGAAAACATCCGCAAGTTTGAAGACCTTGGTACAAGACCTTTCTTTATTGAACAGGCAATTGGGAAAGCCCTGGAGTTTCACGACATGATCGGAAGTGAGCGCAAAGAAAAACGTTTGCACTATTTGAAAAATTACTGGATGGAAAAAGTAAAGGATGTTCCGAATGTAAAACTGCATACTTCATTAAATCCAAAATGGGGATGTGCTATTGGAATGGTGTCGATCGATGGAAAGAAACCGGGTGATCTCGATAGCTTTTTGTTCAACAATTATAAATTACACACCGTGGGAATTGAGTGGGAAAACATTCATGGGGTTCGTATCACTCCAAATGTTTACACCACTACAAAAAACCTGGATGTTCTTGTGGACGGCATTACAACATTTGCACGGCAGTCCTGAAACAATGGCAATACAAGTGCGGTGTTGTTTTGGTCTGATGAAAACGATTGCCGTTAAATGAATCTTTGTAAGGCTAACAGAGGTACAAAAGAAGATTGCTCAAAATGCAAACTACTAAAGCCACGGGCTGTGCTTTTTTGAAAAGACTGCTGAAGATGGTATAAAGGAGGATAGCAGAAAACCCGATTAGCATTGAAAAAGCAGCGTCACGCAAAATAATCTCTACACCATTCGCAAAATCATGCGCCGTTTTTATTTGAAAAACAATCAGCATTGAAATATTCAAAAGCAGGTAGTCAATTCCTTCGAAGGCAAGCCTTTTCATAACAGGTTTTGAAAAAACACTTGTTGATTTTATATGGAATTTAACCAATAAAAATCAAAACCATCTGAGTTTTACATGATTGGTCGATCAATGCTGCAAAAGTTAAAAGCCACTATTTCTTCACCAGCTTTTTCAAGGCGGCCGAAATAATTCCTTCCATCACGGCATATCCCTCTTTATTGGGATGAACGCCATCCGGACCGTATTCTTTTTTTAATCCCTTTGCATCATCCACAAGGGCTGAATAATAGTCAACATATGTAAAGTTGTTCTCCTTACAGTACTGTTTGAGCCAAACATTCAGTTTGATGATGGAATCCGCAGGTTGCACCTTGGGTGCCCACGAAAATCTATTGGAAGGCAATACAGAACCTATCACAACTTTTATTTTGTTGGCCCTTGCCAGTTCGGACATGCTTTTAATATTGTCTTCAACCATAGCCACTGTGGAC
>Ga0207647_10002481_pt1 | contig 13967 bp, 9 predicted proteins | sample KBSCornC2_FD_184295 | JGI IMG/M metagenome (GOLD analysis project Ga0207647, IMG submission 184295) | Corn rhizosphere microbial communities from Kellogg Biological Station, Michigan, USA - C2 (SPAdes) (version 2) | ecosystem: Host-associated > Plants > Roots > Rhizosphere ...
GCCCCGCCCCTCCCACGACGGTGCTCCTGCTCAGGCGACGCCTTGTGTTGGTCAGGCTTGTGTTCGAGTGACTTCCTCGATGAAAGCGTCGGGTCGCTCGATGTGCGGGACATGCCCGGTCTCGTCGATCACTCGTAACGGCCAGCCGATTCTGCTGGCTGCTTCTTCTGCGAGTGACAGCGGTACGAATCGGTCCTTCGCACCCCAGAGCAGGGTCGTGGGGACATCGATCCGGTCATGGACCTGTTTGGTGCAGGTGGCGACCAGATGGCGCATGGTCCGCCCGACGTGCGGTACTCGTGCGCGGCTTCGCGTATACGTGCTGAAAGCGTGCATCCAGTCCGGGTCGCGGCGTCGTACGGAATCGAGATCGGCGAACGCGCGGCGTTCGAACCGCTCCATGTTCGCCTCGGAGGGCCGCACCGCGAATCGGACCGCGGTCACGCGCAGTCCGATCGGCAACCGGTAGGGGCCGATCCCCGGCACGCCGTACAGCACCAGCCGGTGGAGTTGTCTTTGGTGACGCGCGGCGAACCGCGCGGCCAATGTCCCGACGAGCGAATGCGCGATCAAGGTCGGCGGCTGGTCGCATGTTTGCTCGAGCAGTGCTTGCATCCAGCCGTTGAACGCCTGTTGGTCCAACCGAGCAACCGCGGCGGACTCGCCGAGCCCCGGCACATCAGGCACCACGAGTTGGTGGCGGTCCGCGAGTTGCGCGATCACTGGCGCCCAATAGGCCCCACCGCACTCGATCCCGCCGTGCAGAAGGACGAGCGGAGACCCGTTGCCACCCTCCAGAACGACCGTGGACACGCCGCCGACGTCCAACCGCCGTTCGTCGACAGGCAGCCCTTCCAGCAGCCGCTCCCGCTCGTTCACGACGCCAACGTAGGACGCGGCGACGCACGTCCGCTTCGGAAGAACTACCCATCCTGCCGGCAGCTCCTCTGCGAACAACTACCCAACCAGCGTGGCAGGGTGGCCGGTCGATCCCGGCCACCCAGCGGTGAGAGTGAGATTCGAACTCACGGGCCGGCATGCCAGCCGACCGACGGTTTAGCAAACCGCTGCCCCTACCGACAGGCGGATCTCACCAACTGCCGTCCGCCGTCTCCCCTGTTGAGGGCGGGCGGGCATTCCGGAGCCACGCGACGTGCGCTGGCATAGGATTCCGGCATCGTTGTCCAAGGGGGGAACCTTGTCCTTCGTCCGTGATCAGCCATCGGACTCAGCTGCCGACAGTTCGGGAGCAAGCTCCGCACTGAGCATTCCGCTCGGTTCTGTCATCACCATCCAGCGCGGTTACGCAGTCAGGTCACGTGCACCGGAAGACTCCTGTTCTCCGGACGAACCAGGAGCGGTCCGGCTGCTGTGGCTCAAGCACCTCGGTCGCGACGGATCGATCGCAGAGGCGGATGAGGGCGCCGACGTTTGGCGCACGGATGTGCCCAGCCGCTACCACCTGCAGGCAGGCGATCTGTTGCTCTCCGAGATCGTCACCGGTCGTCCGAAGGCGGCTCGGGTCGAGCAGTCCGATCTACCTGCGGCAGCCGTCGGCAGCATCCTGGTATTGCGGCCGACCGTCACAGTGTCGGCCGAGCATGCGCGATTGATCCTCGCGCTCTTGCGCTCCGAAGCCGTCGCCGGATTGGCTCGAGAACGCTTCGGCCGGGCGCGAATCGCTTCCAAGGACCTGATGGACCTGATGCTGCCGGCGCCCGATGAAGCCCTCTCGACGGCCCTCGAGGACCTCGACGCGGCGAGTCAGCAGATGTCGAGGTGGAGTGCCGATGCATCGGCCGTCGCCAACCTGATCTTCGACACCGACGTGAGCCTGGACAGCGCTCGGAGATCCGTGATTCAGGTCGGACAGCTCAGCCGTCTCCGGGCCGAAGCGGCGGCGCAACTGGATGATCCCAGCTACATCATCCGCACTCGAATGCCGTATCCGGTTGCGTTGCGTTGGCGCGAGCTCGAGGCCCGGTTGAGCACAAGTGACCCAGGGCCGGCTTATGACGCCGTACTCGAAGCAGCGGAGGTATTGCTTGGGTACAGCGCGTTGATCGCGGCTGCCCTCGCCCACCACGCCGGCGTCGAACTGGCCTCTGTGGCAGCTCTCCGGCGCCGATTGTCGGGTGGCCCGGGCGGCCCGGGACTGGGCGAATGGGTGGCAATACTGCAGGAGATCAGCGGGGCGAAGAAACGACGTGGCCTGTCCTCCGACCATCCGCTCCACGACTTCGGAGCACTGCTCAGCAGGCAGGAGGCAGAGGCAGCCCGGCGACGTCTGTCCGCTCGACGTAACGACAAGGCACACGGACGGACACTCGATGCAGTCACTTTGCCTTCAGCCCTTGAGGAGGCACATCAGGATCTGTCGATCCTGATGGCTGGCTCACTCTTCCTCGCCGACCTGCATCTCATCCACGTGAGTTCAGTGACGTGGGACGCCTTCCGGGAGAACGCAGCCGTCACCTTCCGGCGACTCGTGGGAGACCACCCCGTGGTACCTACGACCACGATGGAATACCCGAGCAACAAGATCGAGACCGGGAGCCTCTACCTGGCCGATCGCGACCGTCGACTGCATTTGTTGAGGCCCTTCCTCACCTGCGAAATCTGCGAGACGTGTCGCGCCTGGTCGACCTTCCACGTGGACAAGGTCGGTGGTGAGCTGACGCAGAAGAGTCTCGAACACGGCCACAGCTACCCCTACAAGGCGGACGCGACAATTCTCCAGGCTGCCGGTCTGCTCTAGCGTCGGGAGGTTCCGGACACCTGCGTGTCCGGAACCTCCCGCGGACAAATCAGCCCTTGACGCAGATGACCTGCTTCAGGTGGGCGACGACTTCGACCAGGTCGGACTGGGCGGCGATGACCGAGTCGATGTCCTTGTAGGCGGCGGGGATCTCGTCGACGACGCCGGCGTCCTTGCGGGACTCGACGCCGGCGGTCTGGGCGACCAGGTCGTCGACGGTGTACCGGCGCTTCGCCTCGTTGCGGCTCATCCGCCGGCCTGCCCCGTGCGAGGCCGAGTAGAACGAACGCTCCGAGCCGAGCCCGCGGACGACGTACGAGCTGGTGCCCATCGACCCCGGGATCAGCCCGAGGTCACCGCGCCCCGCCCGGATCGCGCCCTTACGGGTGACCAGCAGGTCGAGCCCGTCGAAGTGCTCCTCGGCCACGTAGTTGTGGTGGCACGAGATCGGCTGCTCGAACCGTACGTCGACCTCGAACGACTCCCGCACCGCCTGCATCACCAGCGCGAGCATGACGGCCCGGTTCCGCGCGGCGTACTCCTGCGCCCACGTGAGGTCCCGGCGGTACGCGTCCATCTCCGGCGTACCGGACAGGAACACCGCCAGGTCGCGGTCCGGGAGATCCGCGTTGTGCGGCAGTTCGCGCGCGATCCGCATGTGCCGCTCCGCGAGTTCCTTGCCGATGTTCCGGCTGCCGGAGTGCAGCATCAGCCACACGCGGTCCTCGTCGTCGAGGCACACCTCGATGAAGTGGTTGCCGCCGCCCAGCGAACCCATCTGCTGCTTGGCCTTCCGCTCCCGGTCCTGCACCCCGTCGTGCAGACTCGTGAACCCGCCCCACAGCCGGTCCCACGGCCGCGGGTCGAGCCCGAGCCGCCGTACGCCGACCGGGTCCTCGTGCGCCCGGAAGCCGACCGGTACGGCGGCCTCGATCCGCGACCGGATCGCCGACAGGTCATCCGGCAGGTCCGCGGCCGTCAGCGAGGTCAGGACGCCTTCCATCCCGCACCCGATGTCGACCCCGACCGCCGCCGGCGACACGGCCTGGTACATCGCGATCACCGACCCGACGGTCGCGCCCTTGCCGAGGTGCACGTCCGGCATCACCCGGACGCCGTGCACCCACGGCAGCGCCGCGATGTTGCGCAGCTGCTGCAGCGCCTTCGCGTCGACGTCGTACTCCTGAGCCCACATCAGCGTGGAGCTCTTCGCCCCACTCAGCTCGACCGGAAGCTCCACGTTCCCCTCCTCGTTCGTGTACATGCGGTGGAAGTGGGACTCGAACCCACACATCCGGTGAAGGATCGACCGTTTTCGAGACGGCTGCCGGTAGGCCAACGCTCGGCTTATTCCACCCTTTGTTCCACTCGGACAAGCTGCCAGGGCAGGGCTCGAACCTGCGGGGCCTCGGGTCAGAACCGAGGGTGGGTCACCGTCGCCCACCTGGCATCGCGCTCGTCGGCGGCACCGGTGGGTGTCGCGTCAGAGCGCCAGCTCGGCACGGGAAGGGATCCACGGCTGCCACAACAGCGGCATGCCGGCCTCTTCCGGTGTTCGCGAGCCCTTCTTCTCGTTGCACGTCGAGTGCGCGGCGACGGCATTCAGCCACTCGCCGCGTCCACCCCGTGATCGTGGCACCACGTGGTCCATCGTGGTGGCGCCGAGCCGGCCGCAGTACGCGCACGTGTACTTGTCGCGCTTCAGGACGCCGGCCCGCGTGTACTGCAGGCGGCCCGAGGCGTAGCGCCACTTCATCACGACGTACCGGACGAGCCGCAGCACGCGCGGGAGGGGGAACGGTCCGATGCTGGCGCCGTCGTGCGCTTCCTCGACGACCGCGACCTCGCGGACGAGCATCTTGATGGCGTGCGGGATCGACACAACGTGCAGCTGCTCGTACGAGGCGTTCAGGACGATCACACCGCTCATGTGGTTCCTCCTCCCCTCCAGTGTGCCCGACCCGCGGTCAGCAGGTCGGGGAAAACGGTGTCGGTCAGTGTGCGGCCCCAGGGATTCGAACCCTGAACCTCCTGGTTCTAAGCCAGGCGCCTCTCCCAGTTGGGCCAGAGCCGCGGGGGTACTGCGTTCTGTTGCGTACGGCGACCGTCGTGCGTGGCAACCGTGTCACTCAGGGTGTCCGGCGGGGCTCGAACCCGCTTCCTCCGGGTCCACATCCCGGCGCATCGCCCGCTTCTGCCTCGGACACAGCACGCCCGGCAGGATTTGAACCTGCACCCTCCTGCTTCGTAGGCAGGCGCTCTGTCCGGTTGAGCCACGGGCGTTCGTGGCGCCCTGCGCCGGATGTACTGCGGATTTCCGGCGCAGGGCACGCTTGTGGCGCCCGCTCGGCCGGTAGCAAGCATCCTGCGGGCGCCTGGTCCAGCTGGGAGGACTCGAACCTCCGATCTCCTCAACCCAAATGAGGTGGCCTGGCCGCTGGCCTACAGCTGGTCCTCCCCGGGGCGTCGCGGTCCCCGGGGAAATTGCGATGAATGTCCAGTTGTCAATTGTTCGTGCCGATATCCGTGAATACCGGAAAAGCATCGGTGGAAGGAGTCGAACCCTCGTGACGCGGGTTTGGAATCCGGTCCGCAACCATTGCGCACCGACGTGGCCCGTTACCGGGCAAAAGAAAAGAGCCGCCTGCTGCCGGAACCCGGCTCAGACGGCTCGCTTGGAGATCTCCCCAGCGGAAGATCACCCAGGCGGACCGCCCAGACGCGGGCTGAGCTGGTGGTAGAAGGCCTCATCGCCCACAGATCGCAGGCACGCCGACAAAGCCATGCGGCCGGGCCGCCAGGCTTCGTTCGCGATTCGCGTTCCGTACACGATCTGTCTCCTCAGGTTCTGTCGCTTGCGGGAAATAGTCTCACCCAACACTCATGGTGAAGTCAACGCATTTCCCAAAACAATTGTTCCCGGTCATTCCCGCACCCCTCCGACGCGCACTCCCACCACCCAGTTCCACCGGCCGGGTCCGAAATCAGCAGGTGCTCTCGCCGCACAGGACGTCGGCGGCGCCCGGCAGCGCCGACGGGATCAGCACGCACTGCCCGCCGTACGCCGCGAGATGCCCCGCCTCGCGAGCAAACCCACGCTGCCGGGGTGCGCGCTTCCGCCGTACGCCAAGAGACGCCGCTCGCTGCCGTGTGGGACGGCGTGCCCCGCCGTACGCCGAGGGCCGGCTCGCCGTACGGCGGCTGCGGCAGGCCGTGCTGTCCGTCTGTGGAGTGACCCCGACCACACAGTCGCGGCGCGGCGTACCTTCCCGAGGATCCGATTCGGAATCCACGCCCTCCTCCCGCTACACTCTTGCCTCGGCACCCGCCGCCTTAGCTCAGTCGGCAGAGCGTCTCACTCGTAATGAGAAGGTCGTCGGTTCGATTCCGACAGGCGGCTCCACCCAAACCCCCAGGTCAGAGGCTACTTTCTGACTCTGGGGGTTTCTTCGTTCGACTGTCCGTGGTGCCGTTCGTGGTGCGAGACGGTCGTAAGCTGCCCATCGTGGCTAAGGAGAAGGCGAAGCCGAAGCGGCCGCGGGGTCAGATTGAAACCTTGCCGTCCGGCTCGCTACGGGTCAGCGTTTACGCCGGGCTGGATCCGATCTCGAAGGATCGGGTCTATCTGCGAGAGACGGTGCCAGCCGGGCCGGACGCGGAAGGTCGGGCAGAGGCGGTGCTTGCGCGCTTCCAGCTGGAGGTCTACGAGCGGCGCCATCCGAGGACGGACGCAACAGTTGAGCAGCTCCTGGAGCGGCATCTGGCCGACGCCAAACTCGGGTTCAAGACGAAGAAGAACTACCGCAGCCAGGCCGACAAGCACATCATCCCCACCATCGGTCGGGTAAAGGTGCGCGCAGTCGACGCCGACGTGATGGATTCGCTCTACACCGAGTTGCGGCGGTGCCGGGACCACTGCGACCGGCAGCCCCGGACCGATCACCGAACCAATCGATCGCACGAGTGTGACGAGCGCTGCAAGCCTCACATCTGCGACGCACTCAGCGAGTCGAGCATCCTCTACATTCACCAGATCCTCAGCGGGGCGTTCCGGCGAGCGGTCCGCCTGAAGTGGGTGACCATCAACCCGATCGACTTCGCCGAGCCGCCGTCACCACCAAAGCCGAGGCCGCGCCCACCATCCGCGGAGGACGCTGCAGCAATCGTCAACGAAGCCTGGAAGGACCCCGACTGGGGCGCACTGATCTGGCTAACCATGGTGGCCGGCAACCGCCGCGGCGAGCTCTGCGGTATCCGGTGGCGCCACGTCGACCTCAACCGAGGGGTTATCCACGTCCAGCGGGCGATCGGTCAGTACGGCAAGGAGACGTGGGAGAAAGACACCAAGAACGAGGACGACCGACGAATCGTCCTCGATCCCGAGAGCATTGCGGTGCTCTCTGAGCATCGAGACCGCTGTGAACAGCGCGCACGTGGACTCGGCACCAAGCTTGCTCGCGACGCGTTCATGTTCTCCCGCGACCCGCTTGGGGAGACCCACCTCAAGCCCGATTCTGTCACTCAGCGGTACAGCAGGCTGGTCGCTCGACTGGGAATCGACACCTCAATCCACAAGCTCCGTACCTACAACGCCACTGAGTTGCTGTCAGCTGGCGTGGACATCCGCACGGTCGCAGGTCGCCACGGGCACGGTGGCGGTGGCGCTACGACAGGCCGTCATTACTCAGCCTGGGTGTCGGAGGCCGACAAGCGCGCCGCCGGCACCGTCACACCACGGATGCCCGCACGACCGCGCATTGCGGACCTGCCTCCGAAAGTGGAGTTCGATCCGAAGTACCCCTTCGAGAAGCTGGCAGTCGAGCTGCGCGACCGTATCTACGCTGGCACGCTCGTCATGGGATTGCCCCTTCCTTCGGTCAAGGAGATCGGCCGAGAGAGCGGCGTATCGCCGTCGACAGCGCAGCGTGCCGTGCAGTTGCTGAGCGAGTGGGGACTGGTACGGATCGAGCCCGGCCGACCAACATTCGTCGCTCCCCGGCCAGATGTTGCGTCAGCGTCCGACGCGGAATCGCTGACGGAGAATCCGTCTGCTTCGATGACCGCTGGCCTTGGAGCAATCGAACTGGAGGTCCGCAGGCTTGGTACCACCGTGGCCAGCCTCCAGACGCAGGCCGATCCGAGCGACACAGCATCGCTCCATCGGTTGCTGCTCGGCGCCGTCAAGCGCCATGGCTCCCAGCCGCAGGAGATCGACGACTTCGAGTTGATCGTCCGTCGCCCCGGCGACGATGCGATTCTCACCACGTATGTAGCGCTTTCGCCGTGAGCCGGCGCATCGGCCAAGGGCACGTGTCGAAACCGGTGCACCGTACCCACGAGTTAGGAAGCTAACTTAACGTCAGTAATTGCTTGCCTATACGGGGACGTCACTTCTGTCGCCCGGCGGTCCCTTGGTTGCTAGCTGGCTAACCAAATCCCGGGATAGTTGGCGTACGTCGCGAATCAGATCTTGGTCAATCGGCGGTCCCTTGTGGGTCCTTAAGAGTTCGTTGAATTCAGCAACTAAGTCATGGAGACTTCTCGTCGTGCGCAGGATATCGGCGGTTTGCTCTTGAATACATGCCGCCTGGGCGGCTGTAAACTCCGGGGGCGCCCACACTGTGTGACCCGTGATGTCGACGTCGAGTGATCGTCGAACGGCAGAAATCTCCGTATCCTGATAGTCATTCAGTTCACGCACAAAGTAGGAAACCGGAACGATGTAGTTACCATCGTTCGGGTCATTAGATATCTGAACGGTGCTTTCGGTGGCGACGACAGTGAGTGTTACGGTCCGGGGTGCCTCGTGCGACCCAAAGAGCGCCGGCGACCAGGTCGGTAGGACGAGCTTAATGGTAACCGGCGATCCGGTCCGACGAACATCGATTCCGGCCACAGTCCAGTGCCAATATGGATCCACATAGCCAGTAACGGTTGCGTTGATTGTGGCGGTTTGGCGATGGTTTACGATATGGTAGGTGTATTCGCCTTTCCAGTGATGCGATCTGCCGCACTGCTCGTCAACTACCTCGTGCCGGTCAGGGCCGTTTGTGGTCGGCGTCTCTGTGATGAACGGACCAGCGAGGGTGACGGAATAGTTTCGTGTGGGAATGATGCAGGTCTGGTCCGATGCTGACCAATAAGCCTGCACTGCGGTTCCGTCCAGCCGCCCGAGCTGACCGCATACGTCCCCGATCTCGCCCGCAGTAGAATCGGGATCCGGATCCTGGCGCCATGCTTTGGACGGGCCAGGGTCAGTCATGATCTCCACTAGTTCGTGGGAGAAGGTTGACGATGTCATATCCAAGGGCGAGGTCGCGCCGAGGCGCTGAGTACAGACCACCATGTAGAGAACTGGGTCTAACTCAATATCAAAGGGGTTCCAGTCCCACCAGTCAAACGTGCTATGGAAGCCGGAGATGACGCCTCGGATGCCAGGCGGATACGCCGTAGTCGAGGGATAGAAAAGGACATTAATCTCGCCGGAGTCAGCATACCGGTCGTCGTCCGGTTCAGGCAACCTGTCGATGTTGATGAGGGTATAGAGCAATACCTCCGCATGCTCTTGAAGTTCATCGGCCGTTGGGGCCGTCGGAATAAAAATCGCGTCGAGTGCGTACATGGGATCTTGCCGGATAGGTGCGGCGTCGATTCCGTACTGGCTAAGGCCGCTCAGGTAGGGTCCTTCAATAATGTTGTCGATCGCATCGAGAATCTCCGCAGGGGAGATCGGTGGGTTCTGCAGTCCCCACTCTGGCCCCACGAAGATGGGCTTGATGAATGGGTGGGATAGGACGGGGCCACCACGATTGATGAACGTGGGCCATGCGCCATTTGGCGGGAATTTGAAGACGCGGCCACCGGCGTCGAGTAGTTCGAAAACTTGCGAAGGGCGTCCTTGCATCAACTTGATAGGTCCTCGTGATACCGCGCGTCGTCTTCGCATGGGCGTAGCGCCAACGTCTTGCTTGTCCGTGCTCATCTTGACCCCTCCTGAGGTAACGATTCACCGTCTTCGGGCTTGCAGTGGGCTAAAGCCGATGCCGCTTCTAGAAGCCCTCGCGTGTGCCCCCTACCCCCGGTAAGTACCGAGACCGTTCCCGAGGCCTGGAGACTGACGTTCATCGCCACCGGCGGTCCACCAGACCCAGCTGGTGCAGGACCAGGATTCGCGAAGGAAAACCCCTCAGCCGCCCGTGGCACCTGTCGGATCGGCAGGATCGGGAGAAAATGCACTACCAACGGATATGCGGTGATCGACTCCGTCTTGTCCCATCCAGCTTGCGGCCTCGAGCACGCCGTATGGGGCATATACCGAGACCGTCTCCCCTGTGGGTAAGACAACCCTTGGACCGCAGCCACCCCACTTTCATCCTCGCCACGACTGACCTCCAGTCGCCAGGGATGGTAATGGCGCACGGGAACTCGGCTCCCTGATGACCAACCGTTGGAGTACCACCGATTCGCCGTTGGACACAGCTTGTCAACGCCCGATAGGACACGTGGTGCCCGCGTTGCCTTGGCACGTGTTTCCACGGCATCCGCTGCGGCGTGCCGCGGCCGCAGTACAGCGCCGCGGCCGGCTTTCCGTCACCGGTCCCAGTTTGATCCCAACGGCCGCCTCCGCGTGTCCCGGCCGATCTGGCCGGGCCCGTCGAGGTCGCCCTGGCGAAGTCCGCGAATGAGATCCCCGGCCCGCATGCACTACCTGGCGGATCACGCTACGAAGTGAAATGGGACGGCTACCTTTACTGAACTCGTCAAGCCGGGCTCTGGCTGCGCGCCGGGACCGAGCGCGCCAGGGCGCCGCTAACCCCCCGCCCGAACTCGTCGCTCGTCGGCGTATCCCTCGTCGTGTCTTCGGACGCGGCCTCGGCCAAAGCCGAGGCCGCCGCAGAACACAGGTCAGCCTCATCGATGAAGCTACTTGACCTCGGCTCTGGTCACGAAGGCGAGGCCGATCGCGAGGGGGATGACCATCCAGAACAGTCCCGTGACGGCGATGTTGGCCCACTGCTCGCCGGTGAGGGCGCCTTCGAAGGCGAACAAGGCGCCTTGGGCGTAGGTGACGTCAACCCAGGGCTGGAGGTCTTTGAACCAGCTCTGGTTGGTGGCAAGGACGAGAAAGATCGTCGGCAATACGAACGAGTAGACGAAATAGGTGGCGACCGCCCCGGCGGAGGCGCGGATGAGGATTCCGAGCATGAAGCCGATCAGCAGGCCCAGGACGTTGCCGAAGACGAAGTAGAAGCCCTCAGTCAGGCTCACGTCCCATACCAGTGTCGCGCTGGTGGCGGCGGCGTTGAGGAAATTGCCGAGAGCGCCGATGGCGAACGCGAGCAGTACCGAGACGACGCCGACGATGACTGAGGAGATCGCCTTCGCTGTGATGATCCGGTATCGGTGCGGTATCAGGGTGAAGGTCGTCAGCCCGCTGCGTTGGCTCCACTCGCTGGTCACCGCGAGGATCGCGACCAGCGGCAGCAGAACGGCCATGGGGAAGCCGATGGCCGAGACGAAGGTAGAGTAGGTGAGTTCGTCGTTGGGGGCGAACACGATGACCGCGAGGGTGGCCACCAGTGCTGTGATGGCGATGCTGGCCAGCAGCCAGAAGCCGGATCGGGTGTCGAACATCTTGCGGAGCTCAACCTGCGTGATCCGGCTCAGGGGCACCCGATGTCTCACCGGGGCCGCTGCGCGGACGTCGTCCGGTGCGATGGCGGTCATGTCGGCGTTCCTTCTCGTTGGCTGTCTGCCGTGAGCTGGAGGAACAGGTCCTCGAGGCCGGCATCGGCGGTCCTCAGCTCGGTGAGGGCGATACCGGCTTCCAGTGCCAGTTTTCCGACAAGAGGCGGGTCTGCGTCGGCGCCCAACGCACCGTCCTCGGAGAGTGTGGCGGCGATTCCCAGTTCACCGAGCGCACGCTGGAGCTCGTGGATGTCTGTGGCGCGCACGACGGTTCCGGCAGCGTGCAGGAGTTCGGTCTTGGACCCCTGGGAGACGATCCTGCCGTTGCCGATCATGACGATGTCGTCTGCGATGACCTCGATCTCGTGAAGCAGGTGAGAGGAGAGCAGTACGGTTCCGCCGCGGTCGGCGTAGCCGCGGAGTAGGTCGCGCATCCAGCGAATCCCGGCCGGGTCCAGGCCGTTGGCGGGCTCGTCGAGGATCAGCACCTCAGGGTCGCCGATCAACGCGGTGGCGATGCCGAGGCGCTGGCGCATTCCGAGGGAGTAGTTGCCGACACGCCGAGACGCCTCGGTGGGGGTGAGGCTGACGACCTCCAGCATTTCGTCGACGCGGCTTCGCGGCAGCCCCATGAACAGCTGGGCGATGGTGAGGATCTCACGGCCGGTGCGACCGGCGTGCTGGGCCGACGCATCGAGGAGTACACCGACATCGAGTCCCGGATTGGGTAGGTCGACGTAGTGGCGCCCGGATATGGTGACGGTTCCTGACGTGGCCCGGGTGAGGCCGACCATGACCCGCATGGTGGTGGACTTGCCGGCTCCATTGGGCCCGAGGAAGCCGGTCACGCGCCCTGCTTGGGCTGTGAAGCTGACGTTGTCGACTGCGGTAAAGGAACCGTACTTCCTGGTGACTCCGTCGACGGTGATCATGGAGTCGGGTCTTGCCGCGAGGTGGTGAGTTCAGGACTGGTCATGGTCATAGACCTCATTCGGTTTGCTGCGAGCAGGGAATTTGCAGGCCCAGCGGGACAACCGGGCTCCAGACACGATGCCTCTGGTAGAAGCCAGCACTGGGTCAGCGACGTCGAAGAGGTGGAATTCTCGTCGGTCGCCAGGGATAGTGCTTGGCCGCGCGCCTCTTGCCCCCTCTGTTCCCGAGGCTGGCCAGGGGACGCATCAGGAGAGACGCGCCTTAAGAATGGGAGTCGGTGGGTTCGGCGTCGGCTGACTGAGGCTGATGCACGCGCTACATCGGCTAACTGACTGGCTTCGTGCGCAGCACAGTTGCCGCCGAGGCATACGACTAAGACATGTCCACGGGCTCTTTATTCGAACGTACGCGCTCCCAACCTCAGGCGCAATGACCGCCAAGCCGAGGGCGGCCACCGCAAACCCGGACCGTACAACAACATCCGGCGACTCTGGTGGCCAGATGTGTCATTGGCTCAGCGTCGACCTCACCGAGGCTGCCGGTTGAGAACCCGCGTTCTGTCGAGGCGCGATGTTCGACGATCTCACCCGTAGGACATTCGGCCAAGGTCAGCAATGGCTCGTGGGCACGTCGACTGTGGGCGCCACCTGTCGGACAGGTGTAGCCGCGTCGCGGGTCCGTGATGCACGCCGCTCCAGCTATCGGATCTGTGCATGTGCGGCGAATCCGCGTCAGGGACCTTTGGGCGGATCCCCGGTCTGCACTGAGGTGACGACCTCGTGGATTGCCCTGGTGACGGCGGCGGTGTGATCTGGGTTATCCATGAAGGAGGCGTGGGTTGCCCCCGGCACGACGCGATGAAGGCTGTTGGGCGACAGCGCGGCAATCTCGTTCTGAGCAGCGATTCTTCCCTTGGAGTTCTCGAGTTCGGCGGTCAGGACGATTAGTGGCTTCGCATCGAGGCTGCGGAGTTCTCCGGCCTCGGCCTCGGAGCGATTCGCGACACCGAACTCGTCGAGGAAGCCGCTCATCCGTCCCCGATGGTGGCAGTTTTATGCGCATCGTCGCGGTACGTCGGCGGCAGTTCCGCATGGCTGGCGACCTGCGGGACACTATCCATCCTTTCAGCACGTTGCCCGGTTTCGGAACTGATTGGTCCGCTGACCGATCACCCGATGCCGGCCCCCTCCCATGGACCCATCAGCAATTGTCGCCGTCCCTCCCGCGAAGACGGACCGCCCACATCGCCGCCGCCTGGTCGTTTCGGGCGTACCGTCAAGGAATGGAGTGGTTGCTGTTCGCAGTGCTCGGTGGCGGTGTCGCGCTCGCCGCCCGGCGTTTCTGGGATCGTCGCGCGTCGCGACGCGAGGACAGGGTCGATCTGCGCCAGATCAGGAAGGTCGCCGACGAGGACATCACCCTGCTCGGTGAAGAGCTGTCGCGGCTCGGGCTGGATGTGGCCGGCCGCGAGGACATAGAGACAGTCGCCAATCGTGTCCTGCTCCATCAGCACTTCCGCCGGAGCGAGGCTGTGCTCGGCTACGATCGGGCAAAGGCGAATCAGCTCGCGGTCCGTCAGGCCGGAGAA
>Ga0207647_10002483_pt1 | contig 13965 bp, 10 predicted proteins | sample KBSCornC2_FD_184295 | JGI IMG/M metagenome (GOLD analysis project Ga0207647, IMG submission 184295) | Corn rhizosphere microbial communities from Kellogg Biological Station, Michigan, USA - C2 (SPAdes) (version 2) | ecosystem: Host-associated > Plants > Roots > Rhizosphere ...
TCCTGTTTGACACCTGGATCAAGTCGGCTCCTGTTACTATGGGTCCAAGTCCAACGGCTGATGAATTGATTGATGAGTTAAGTCAGTTCAAAATAGCAACCTTCAAATCGATGCAAGTTTTTTTGTCAGGGCCTGTAAATGGCAAGCATCACACTGCTCAGGAAATTTTAGATGCCGAAATGCGGTTATTAACTCACGGTTCATTAGGGTATTTAACCGAACGAGTATTGGTACCAACCAATGAGCCAATAGGCATAACCACCATTGGTATTATTACCGGAAATGGCAGCGGATGGTATAAAAACATCGCACCTAATAGTGTTACCTACCGCCCATTACCGATATTGCAACCGCAACAATTTTATAGCCCTAGGTATAACTCTGTTACCAATAGCAAGCCGGATTATCGGCCTACCCTTTTCTGGGAGCCCAATGTAACTACCGATGCTAATGGCAGGGCCAGAATCTCGTTCTACACATCGGATATTACTGGCCCCTATACTGTAAAAGTTGCCGGCATGGACGATCAGGGCGGGCTTGGCGACGTGATATTTAAGATTAACGATATTAATAAAACCAGCCGTGCCGATCAACACCACGCCACGGAAAAGCTGGCTATAAAAATGGCAGATGCTTCTAAAGATTCAAATCCGCACCCGGCAACGAACGGGCCCTCGCATAATGAGTAAAAAACCGACAATCGATTGCAATTTTTATGCTTTAATGTCTATCTTGGTTGAAAGTTTAGCATTTAAACTTTCAACCAATTATTTATGACCTTGAAAAGAAACCTTTTGGTGCTTGCATTGGTGAGCTCGGCCGCCCAATTGTTTGCACAGCAAAAAAATGATTTAAAACTATGGTATAACACGCCGTCGGGCTCGGTGTGGGAACGCGCGATGCCGATAGGCAACGGCCGCATTGCCGGCATGGTATATGGCAACCCCGTTCGCGAGACTATTCAGCTTAACGAAGGTACGCTATGGAGCGGCGGACCAAGTCGTAACGACAGCCCGGGCGCGCTGGCTGCGCTGCCAGAGGTACGGAAGCTTATCTTTGAAAACAAGCACAAAGAAGCCGCCGACCTGGCCGCCAAAACCATGAAAACCGATCCGGATAACGGCATGAGCTATCAGCCGGTGGGTAATCTGCATCTGAATTTTCCCGGCCATGAAAGTTATCAAAACTACTACCGCGACCTCGACCTGACCAAGGCTATCGCCACTACCAGTTACACTGTAAACGGTATTACTTATAAACGCGAGGTATTTGCGTCAAACGCTAATCAGGTTATTGTGGTGCGTTTAACAGCCAGCAAACCGGGCAGCCTTACGTTTTCGGCCGCGATGGCAAGTCCGCAGAAATCAAATATGGTGACCAAGGGTGGCGATGAATTGGTGTTATCCGGCGTATCCGGCGACAGGGACGGCGTAACGGGCCGCGATAAATTCCAGGCTCTGGTAAAAGTAAAATTAGATGGCGGCAAAATGGCTACGTCCGACACCTCGGTTAACGTCAGCAAAGCCAATTCTGCCACCTTATTTATATCCATGGCTACCAGTTTTGTAAAGTATGATGATGTGAGCGCCGATGAGTCGGCACGCGCTAATGCTTATCTGAACAAAGCCTGGCCAATCCCTTATGCTACATTGCTGAGCAACCACGTGGCGGCTTATCAAAAATTCTTCAATCGGGTTAAATTGAACCTGGGCACCAGCGAGGCCGCCAAAAACCCTACCGACCAGCGTATAGCTGATTTTGCGACCGATAACGACCCGCAATTGGTAGAGCTATATTTTCAATTTGGACGATATCTGTTAATCTCGTCGTCTCAGCCCGGTGGGCAACCTGCTAACCTGCAAGGTATCTGGAACAAAGAAATGAACCCACCCTGGGATAGCAAGTACACCATCAACATAAATACTGAGATGAACTACTGGCCGGCCGAGGAAACCAACCTTTCTGAAATGCATGAGCCGCTGGTACAAATGGTGAAAGAATTATCAGTTACCGGACGGCAAACAGCTAAAGACATGTACGGTGTTGGCGGATGGGTAGCCCACCACAACACCGACCTATGGCGTATTACCGGTCCGGTTGATGGCATTTACTCGGGCTTATGGCCATCAGGTGGTGTTTGGTTAAGCACACATCTTTGGGACCGATATATGTACAGCGGCGATAAGGCGTATTTAAAAACGGTTTATCCTGCCCTGCGCGGCGCGGCGCAGTTCTTTCTGGAAGATTTGGTGGAAGAGCCCGAACATCACTGGCTGGTAATAGGACCATCCATATCGCCGGAAAACAATCCGCGGGCTTATAGCGGCGGCGTTGCCATTGATGCCGGCGTGACCATGGACAACCAGCTGGCTTTTGATATTTTCAGCGAGGTAATGTCGGCGGCAAAAATTTTGGGTGTCGATCAGGAATTTGCGGCTAAGCTAAAAGCCGCCCGCGACAAGTTGCCGCCTATGCAAATTGGCCAGTACAGCCAGTTGCAAGAGTGGCTGCATGACCTGGACAGTCCGAACGATCATAACCGCCACGTATCGCACTTGTATGGTTTGTATCCAAGCAACCAGATATCGGCGTACCGCACGCCTGAGCTCTTTGACGCGGCGCGTACCTCGCTCATTTATCGTACCGATGTATCAACCGGCTGGTCGATGGGTTGGAAAGTAAACTTATGGGCCAGATTGTTGGATGGCAATCATGCTTTTAAACTTATTCAAAATCAATTAACACCGGTAGGTAAAAATCACGGTGCTTCAAATAATGGCGGTGGCACCTATCCGAATTTGTTTGACGCGCACCCACCGTTCCAGATTGACGGTAACTTTGGCTGCACCGCCGGTATCAGCGAAATGTTGATGCAAAGTGCCGACGGCGCGCTAAACCTGTTACCTGCCCTGCCTGATGCATGGGCAAACGGCAGCATAAGCGGTCTGCGTGCCCGCGGCGGTTTCGAGATTGTAAGCATGAAGTGGACCAACGGCAAGCTAAGCGAGGTTAAAATCAAATCGACCATTGGTGGCAATTGCCGGTTACGCGTGCCTAATAGCGTGAAACTGGTGGGCGGTACCATTAAACCTGCCAAAGGCGCAAACAGCAATTTCTTCTATCAAAACGAAACAACTGCTAAGCCAATCATCTCAGAAAAAGCACAACTAAAACCAACCGGCGAAAAACCGACCTTGCTGTATGATTTTGGCACCGTTGCAGGTAAAACGTATACGTTGGTAGGAGCGTAAAAATAAACAGTGGAGACGCGGCGCATCGCGGCTTTTTTTTGCCATGCTTTGCATCTCGCGGCAGACATTCCAATCAAACAATCAAATAAAAAGGGCTCGTATAATTCACGAGCCCTTTTTTTGTCTAATCTTTAATCTTCAATAACTAATCTCCAACTCCTATTTTGGCCCGTAGGTTACTATCGGAATAATCATTTCTTCTAACGAGATACCGCCGTGCTGGAAGGTCTCATTATAAAAATTCACGAAGTGGTTATAGTTGTTTGGGTATACAAAATAAATGTCCTCTTTAGCAAAAACGAAGCTTGAGCTTACGTGCAGCCTCGGCAACATAGCATCATGCGGGTTACGGATGTGGAACACGTCTTTAGCGTTAAAGTTAAGATTGCGGCCCTGTTTGTAACGCAGGTTGGTGTTGGTGTTACGGTCGCCGATGATCTTGCTTGGCTTTTTAACGCGGATGGTACCGTGGTCGGTAGTGATAATAACGCGCGCTTGTTTATTAGCCAGGAATTTTAACAGATCAAGCAAGGGCGAGTGCTCAAACCATGACATGGTTAATGAGCGGTAAGCAGCGTCATCGCTAGCCAGCTCGCGGATCATCTGCATATCTGTACGCGCATGCGACAGCATATCCACAAAGTTGTATACTACCACGTTCAGATCGTTCTTCATGAGGTTGCTTACCGAGTCGTTCAGCGCGCGACCCTCATCTATGTTCAGAATCTTGGTGTACGAATGCTTGCAGTCCTTACGGTAAATGCGGCTGATCTGATCGGCCACAAAATCTGCCTCATAAAGGTTTTTGCCACCCTCATCCTCATCATTTTGCCACATGCCGGGGTAGCGCTTCTCCATTTCCAAAGGCATCAGGCCCGAAAAAATAGCGTTACGGGCATATTGCGTCGCTGTAGGCAGAATACTGTAATAGCTATCCTCTTCTTCCAGCTTAAAGTATTGCGAGATGATTGGGTTAATGATCTTAAACTGATCATAACGCAGGTTATCAATCAAAATAAAGAACACCGGCACATTAGGTTCCAGCTTAGGGAAAACCTTCTTTTTGAAAAGCTGCGGCGAAATGGTTGGCGCGTCGTCAGGTTTTTTTAGCCAGTTCAGGTAGTTCTTTTCAACAAACTTGCAGAACTGCATATTGGCTTCGGCTTTTTGAAGCGTCAAAATCTCGTGCATACCGGCATCTTCCAGCTGCTGCAGTTCAAGTTCCCAATAAACCAGCTTTTTATAAACGTCGCCCCATTCCTGGTGACTTAGGTTATCATTCAGCGTGATACCCAGCGTCCTGAAATCCTGCTGATAGGCCATGGTGGTTTTCTCAGTCACCAGGCGTTTGTTTTCAATCAGCTTTTTAATGGTTGATAGAATTTGTTTCGGGTGCACCGGCTTAATCAGGTAATCGCCAATTTTTGAGCCGATGGCATCTTCCATCAGGTATTCTTCCTCATTTTTGGTGATCATCACAATGGGCACATCGTTGTTGATATTTTTAATCTGTGCCAATGTTTCAATACCGGTCAGGCCCGGCATATTCTCGTCCAGGAAAACAATATCAAAGTAGTTATTTTTAAAGGCCTCGACAGCGTCATTACCGTTTGTTACGGTGGTTACCTTATAGCCTTTTTCGTTCAAGAAAAGTATATGTGGTTTCAACAAATCAATCTCATCATCCGCCCACAATATGTTGGTATCCTGCATGGTATATGTAATATCTGATAAATAAAATCTTGTTCAGCGATTCAGGCTGTTAAAGCATAATTCAGACCAAACATAGGCATATAACCTTAAAGCCCGATATTTGTTACACATTATGGCGCAGTATTAACAAAAATTAACACTTAGGTAGTACAACCTATGCCATAATTTATGACTTTTGCAGCGTATACACTACACATTGAATAAAAAGAAAATTATAAACGACCCGGTTTACGGTTTTATCAGTATCCCAACAGAGTTGGTGTTTGATTTGATTGAGCACCCCTTCTTTCAGCGCCTGCGTTATATCAAGCAACTGGGCATGACCCACCTGGTATATCCCGGTGCGCTGCATACCCGTTTTCATCACGCTTTAGGCGCCATGCACCTTATGCGCATGAGCATTGAAACGCTGCGTGCCAAAGGCCATGAAATTACGGCCGATGAGGAAGAAGCGCTGATTATAGCCATTCTGCTGCATGATGTTGGCCACGGCCCTTTCTCGCACGCTTTGGAGCATACCATAGTTAAAGGCGTATCGCACGAAGATATTTCTATCATGCTGATGAATAAGCTGAATGAGGAATTTGGAGGTAAGCTAACCAAAGCCATCAGCGTGTTCAGAAATACTTACCCTAAAAAGTTTCTGCATGAGCTGGTTTCGAGTCAGCTGGACATGGACCGCCTGGATTACCTGAACCGCGACAGCTTTTTTACCGGCGTTTCTGAAGGTGTGGTGAGCTATGACCGTATTATTAAAATGCTCAATGTAAAGGATGATCACATTGTTATCGAAGAAAAAGGCATTTATTCGGTCGAAAAGTTTTTGATAGCCCGCCGCCTCATGTACTGGCAGGTATACTTGCATAAAACGGTAATAGCTGCCGAACAGTTGCTGGTTAAAATCCTGGAACGCGCGCGCTCATTGGTTTTAGGCGGAAAAGAATTATTTGCCACACCTTCCCTCGGCCATTTCCTGCACCGGACACTGAGACGAGACGAGTTTATAAAGGATGGCCATTTAGAGATATTTACGCATCTGGACGATACCGATATCCTGTCGGCAGTAAAAGTCTGGGCATCGAGCGACGACTTTGTGCTGGCCAAACTGTGCAGCAACTTTGTGACCCGAAAACTTTTCCACGTAGAAATAACCAACGAACCTGCAGATGCCGGGCTGGTTGAAAAACTGGGCAAACTAGCCATACAGAAATACGGTATCAGCGAAGATGAGGTACGCTATTTTGTGTTTACTGATTCCATTCAAAACAATGCCTATCGTTTAGATAATGAAAACATTGGTATACTAATGAAGGATGGCAGCGTTAAAGATATAGCCGCCGCCAGCGATTATTCAAACGTGCAGGCCCTGGCTAAAACAGTTGAAAAGTATATCATTTGTTATAGTAAAGAGTTGAGGTAAGAGACCAAAGATTAGTTGGCCACTTTATAATAAGTCGACAACTAATCTCTAATTAGATAATCTCTGATTAACTAATCTCTAATAATATAATTTTAACATTAAATTTGCGCCAATGCAATTTACGGCACAGCAAATAGCTTCATTACTTAACGGGACCGTCGAGGGAAACCCTGAGGCGGCAGTCAGCGCTTTGGCTAAAATCGAAGAGGCGGGTGCAGGTGCATTGTCTTTTTTGGCAAACCCTAAGTATGAGCCATATTTATACACGACCAATGCGTCGATTGTTATTGTCAATAACAGTCAGGCGCTGGCGCATCCGGTCAAGGCTACCCTAATCAGGGTTGAAGACGCTTATGGCGCCTTTTCTGTTTTATTAGAGGCTTATAATACCATCAAATTAGATAAATGCGGTATAGAGCAGCCCTGCTTTATTCACCCATCGGCACAAATTGGCGAGAACGTTTATATCGGCGCGTTTGCCTATATCGGTCCGGGGGTTAAGGTAGGCGACAAAAGCAAGATCTACCCAAACAGTTATATTGGCGACAATGCCACTCTTGGTAAAAACGTAACCCTGTTTGCAGGAGTTAAAGTTTACTTTGATTGTGTTTTGGGGGATAATGTAATTGTACACTCGGGCGCAGTAATTGGCAGCGATGGCTTTGGCTTCGCTCCGTCGGCCGATGGCACTTACAAAAAAATTGCCCAGATAGGCAACGTAATTTTAGAAGAAAACGTTGAGGTAGGATCAAACACCACTATCGACCGCGCGACGATGGGATCGACCATCATCCGCAGGGGCGCTAAAATTGATAATTTAGTGCAGATAGCGCACAACGTTGAAATTGGCAGCGATACAGTTATAGCCGCTCAAACGGGTATAGCGGGCAGCACCAAAATAGGCGAACGTATCATGATGGGTGGCCAGGTAGGTATAGCAGGCCACTTAAACATAGCTAACGGCACTCAACTTTCGGCCCGCACCGGCGTTAATAGCTCCATCAAACAGGAAGGAGAAGCCTGGGGCGGTGGGCCACATATGCCTTATAAAGATTATCTTAGGGCCCACGCTAAGTTGAGGCAACTGCCTGAGCTGGATAAAAGGGTTTACGAACTGGAAAAGATCATCAAAGAATTGAAAAAAGATTGAGGTTCATTATCAATCGGGACATTCACCAATGAACCATTGAACCAATGAACGAATGAACAAAATAAATGAACATTAAACAAAGAACTATTAAGGCGCCCGTTTCTATTTCAGGTTCGGGTTTGCATACGGGCGAGAAGGTTACGTTGACCTTTAATCCGGCACCTGAGAATCATGGCTACAAATTCAGAAGAGTTGACATAGCCGGACAACCTGTAATTGATGCCGACGTTGACAACGTTACTGACACATCGCGCGGTACCACTATCTCGCAAAACGGCGCCAGCGTAAGTACTATTGAGCACGTATTGGCCGCATTGGTTGGTTTAGAGATAGACAACGTGCTGATTGACATGGACGGACCGGAAACCCCGATCATGGACGGCAGCTCGATACAATTTGTTGATGTTTTAACCCGTGCAGGTTCTGTTGAACAGGAAGCCGACCGCGAATACTATCATATCCCCTACAACATTCACTACTCAGAGCCCGACCGTAAGGTAGAGATGGTGGCTATGCCTTTGGATGACGACTATCGTTTTACTTGTATGGTTGACTACAATTCGCAGGTTTTGGGTAGCCAGCACGCCAGTATATCATCCATTACAGAGTTTGTGGATAATATTGCGTCTTGCCGCACCTTCTGTTTCCTGCACGAGCTGGAAATGCTGTTAAAGCACGACCTGATTAAAGGCGGCGACCTGAACAATGCCATCGTAGTGGTTGACAAGGATGTTGACGAAGAAGAGCTGAACCACCTGGCTAAGTTGTTTAACCGTAAAGACATTAAAGTTGCCCCTCAGGGTATTCTGAATAATATTGAGCTGCGCCATCAAAATGAGCCTGCCCGTCATAAATTGCTAGATATGATTGGCGATTTGGCCTTGGTGGGCGTACCGCTGCGCGGCCACATCATGGCTGCCAGACCGGGCCATGCAGCCAACGTGGCTTTCGCTAAAAAGATCAAGACCATGATCAAAAAAGAGCGTAGCCGCAAGCATTTTAAGGTGTATGATCCAAGTATGAAGCCGGTTTATGATACCGAGCAGATCATGAAGATCTTACCGCACCGTTACCCGATGCTGATGGTTGACAAAATTCTGGAACTGACCAAAAGCCATGTAGTGGGTCTGAAAAATGTGACCATGAACGAGGGTATTTTCCAGGGGCATTTCCCCGGCACGCCGTTGTTTCCGGGTGTACTGCAGATTGAGGCTATGGCCCAAACCGGCGGTATCCTGGTATTAAACACCGTGCCCGATCCGGAAAACTACATTACGCTGTTCCTGAAAATTGAGAACGCCCGCTTTAAAGACAAGGTTGTTCCGGGCGATACCATTATTTTCCATTGTAACCTGCTTGCACCTATCCGCCGTGGTATTGCGCAAATGAAAGGTGTAGGTATGGTAGGCGAACGTGTGGTGGTTGAGGCCGAGTTGATGGCACAAATTGTTAAACAAACAAAAACTGAAGAAGCATGATCCAGCCTTTAGCATATATACACCCTCAGGCTAAAATAGCCGACAACGTGGTGATTGAACCATTTGTCACGATACACAAAGACGTTGAGATTGGCGAGGGCACCTGGATAGGTTCGAACTCGGTTATTATGGATGGTGCGCGCATTGGCAAAAACTGCCGTATTTTCCCTGGTGCTGTAGTATCTGCCCCACCGCAGGATTTAAAATACAAAGGCGAGCCAAGTACCGTTACCGTTGGCGATAACACCGTTATCCGCGAATGCGTAACCCTTAACCGCGGCACCGCTTTAGATAAAAACACCACCACCATTGGCAGCAACTGCCTGCTCATGGCCTACGTACACGTGGCGCACGACTGCGTTATTGGCGATAACGTAATTGTTGCCAACTCGGTGCAGCTGGCGGGCCACATTAATGTGTATGACTTTGCCTTTATTGGTGGCGGATCATTGGTTCACCAGTTTGTCGAAATTGGCGCTCACAGCATGATATCAGGCGGATCATTGGTGCGTAAAGACGTGCCGCCGTATACCAAAGCGGGCCGCGAGCCGGTGTCATACATCGGTATTAACTCGGTTGGCCTGCGCCGCCGTGGTTTTACCAACGAAAAGATTGCCGAGATACAGGAAATTTACCGCGTTATCTTCCTGAAAAAATATAACATTACCAAAGCGCTTGATATTATCGACGCTGAATTTAATCCAACCGTTGAGCGCGACGAGATCATCAATTTTGTATCAAGCTCGCAGCGTGGCATCATGAAAGGGTTTGGTAATTCATAAACCTCTCGTCATTGCGAGGAACGAAGCAATCTCTGCGCGACAGTTACTGTTGCTAAGCATGTGTAGAGATTGCTTCGTTCCTCGCAATGAGGCTTTAATATAAATCAATTATATAACCCACCATGCAAATCACCCTCAAAAACGTCGGCCGCCGCTTTAACCGCGACTGGATTTTCAGGGGGATTGATTATACTTTTAGTCAGGGGGAAACCTATGCCATTTTGGGGTCGAACGGTTCGGGTAAATCTACCTTGTTAGCTATCCTGAATGGTAGCCTGGCGCCGTCAAAAGGTGAAATTGAATACACCAGCGAGGGCAAAAAGATTGAAGTAACCGAGGTGTTTAATTACCTGAGCATTGCCGCGCCATATTTGGAACTGATTGAGGAGTTTTCTTTGAATGAGATGATTGATTTCCATTTCAGGTTTAAAAATTATAAACCGGGGATGGACAAAGCCGCAATCATCGCGCTGCTTAACCTGCCCGGCAGTGCCAATAAGCTCATCAAATATTTTTCATCAGGCATGAAGCAGCGCTTAAAGCTGGCCCTCGCCTTTTGTGCCGACACCCCCATCCTGATGCTGGACGAACCGAGCTCAAACCTGGACGCGCAAGGGGTTGAATGGTATCTAAGCCTAGTACAGCAATTCGCCGCCGGCCGACTCACCATTATCTGCTCGAACCAGGAACATGAGTATAATTTCTGCCAGCGCCACCTGAGCATCACAGCCTACAAAAATAACGCTTAGCCAAATACCGCTTTCATGCGCACCTGCACATCCCGTCTCAACTGACCGGTAATGAGCAGCAACATCCCATACAAAATTATCGAGCTTGGGATAACCAGCCAGTTAACGCCAATCCATAGCCGGGCGGCTTGCCCCGCGACTACGGCGCAAAGGGTGCAGACCAAAACGGGCTGCCAGACATTGCGCAGACCGGCAATATTATTTTTGCTGAGGTAGAAAATAATCTGCGCCAGGCAGGCCAACAAGAAGGCAATCGCAGCGCCCGCGTTTTGAAAAATGGGGATCAGCAGCATGTCGCCCAGCACATTTACCGCCAGCGTTATGATAAAGGCATTAAAGATCATTTTTAAGCGCCCTTGAGTGAAAAACACGGTCCACAAAAGGTTTTCTAAGTACAACAAAGGGATACATAAGGACAGGAAAAACACTACTCGCTCATTTACCGCTCCGTATTTGCCGTGAGTTATCCAGTCGATGGCCGGGGTCCAGTAAATGTTGATCAGGAGGACCGACAGACCGGCAATAATGGCCTCTGCCCTGACCAGGAATTTCATCCCGGCAATATTAACATCGTCCCGCTTAAACATTTTGGTAAAGCGCGGGATCAGCAACGGCGCAATGGCCGAAAGTGGCAGCAGCGCTATCTCAAATACCTTATACGCAAAGCTATACTCGGCCAGTTTAATAGCCGACAGCATGAAGCCGATAAATATCCAGTCGAACCGCGCCAGTGACGAGGTGATAATGACCACGCCAATCTGTGGTAAGGCTTCTTTCACTAAATTAAGGTAGTCGGCTTTATTAAATTTTAAAGTGATGAGGATGCCTGCTGAGCGTTTAAACAGGGCTAACCCTATCGCAAATTCCAAAACATCGCCGGCGATGAAAACGAATACAACTATCTTAAAATCAAATTGATGCAATAGAAACAAAGCCAACAAACCGGCACATCGCACAAAATTAGAGATCACCGATTGCCAGGCCATAAGCTTGAATTTCTCCAGACCATTGGCGGCTTGCTTGAATGGCGCCGAGAGGTAAATCATTAACTTACCCATACCGATAAATAACAGAAGTTGGTAAACCGACGTATGGGGCATCAATATATAACCCGTCGCCAGCAATCCATAAAAAATAAAGCCTGTAATAAGGGTATGGATGATATATAATGACAGCGCCGACTCGCGGTTCTCATCCGCAGCTATCTTTTTGATAATGAGTTGGTCCATCCCGCATGAGAGGATATTAAAAGCCGCCAGCAAAATGGCAAGCGCCAGGTTGAGTCGGCCAAAATCTGCTTTACTCAAGCCTGTCGACAGCACATAGAAAATTACCAGTCCGAAAACATTGTTAGCCACCAGCTGCAGCGCATTGGCCGAAAAGTTTCTTAAATGACCGGCGGCTCGCATAAGCTTAATGTGAATACTCTACCGCCAGGCTTTGTTTCGGCTTTGGCTTAAGGTATTTATCTTTCTCTAAATTGTTTTCCAGTTTGAGCAGGTAATGATACTTTAACCACTTGTTTTTATAGGTGATCTGTGCTATGGCCAAACCTTCCTTGCCATCCAAAAATCCGCCAAACAAAATATAGCTCTTCACAAAGCCAAACAGCGGCGACAAGTATAAATTCACAGCATTGGCCCGCTTGCCATTGCTCAGGTATTTTTCGGCACTTAAGCGTGCGTAATGAAGCGCTTTAGCATAACATTCTCTACGGTCTTTTACCGAATAGTGGTGCATAAAACCATCCAGTCGCTGCATTTGGGTACCTTCAGGCAGTTGCAATGTTTCATGTACGTTTGACTCTGACCATCTTACCCGGGTACGGTTAAAGAGGCGTATATGGTGGTCGCGGCCCCAGGCGCCATGGCGTATCAGTTTTTTGCCGAAGTATGATTTAAACCGGACGTCATAAACCATTGTCGGGTCGTCCAGCTTCAGTGTGTGGAGGGAGAGTACCAGTTCCAGGTCGGCAATCTCATCGGCATCTATACTTAAAATCCAATTGTATCTGGCCAGCGCTACGCCTTTATTTTTATTGGCGCCGTAGCCGTCCCAATTGCACTGATACAGGCGGCAACCTTCTGTTAGGGCGATACTACAGGTTTCGTCGGTACTATAATTATCTATGATAATTATATCGTCGGTGATGAGTTTTGCGGCTGCAATACACTCAACTATCGCTTCAGCTTCGTTTTTGGTAATAATAACTACCGATAATGGAACCATTGTAAATGCTTTTCTATTTGTGTTTGTAATTGAAAACACGGGTGCCATTAACAAAAGGTTGCCTTTACAGATAAATATTTATTGCAGATTGTCCATTGAACATTCTCATTTTTTTTAAATAAATTTATTGATTGGAGCAACCTTTTACTCACAATCATCGTGATGCTAGTAATTAACAGATTATCACACCAGGCAACAACGACTTAATAACCCATATGGGCGAACAAGAGTTACACCAACTGATTAACGGCTGTTTGAAACACGACAGGAAATGTCAGAAAATGCTGTACAAGGCATTTTATGGCTTCTCCATGGCTATCTGTTTACGCTATGCCGGCGACAGGGACGAAGCTGCCGAGGTGATGAATCAGGGTTTTTTGAAGGTTTTTACCAAGATAGAATCGTACGATTCGTCGCGGCCATTTAAAGCCTGGCTGGGGCGCATCATGACCAACGTGTCGATTGATTATTATCGGGCGAACCTGAAAATGGCTTATAACGAAGATTTGGATCAAGCCGAGCACATGCACGATGTAAGTGTAGCCACAGACCATAATTTAAATTACAATGATTTGCTGGCTATGGTGCAAAGGCTGCCGCAAGGTTATCGCACAGTATTTAACTTATTTGCGATAGACGGCTACTCGCACGAGGAAATTGCCGAGATGCTGAGCATCAATATAGGTACCTCAAAATCAAATTTATTTAAAGCCAGACAAAAACTAAAACAGATGATACTTGACGCCGATTCATCTGGTAATTATTCAAATGGCGTAGGTTTTTCACCGGTGGTGGCTATGAATGTGGCCCCGGTTTCGCCGGTATTTTATAGTAACAAAGGTATTAGAGAATGAAAAAGGAAAAGAGCATAGATGATATCTTCAAGAACGCTCTGCAGGACCCGGCGAATGAACCGGCGTTTAAAGAGAGTGATTGGGATAACTTCGAGAACATGCTTGATGATGGGAAGCGCAGAGGGGTAATTTTCTGGCTGCCAATTTTAGGCAGCGTCGCGGCAGTATTACTTGCATTTTTTGGCTGGTGGCTGTTTAGGCCGCAGACCGGCACAACTGTGCAACACACACAACAACAGGTAGCTATTAACAAACTAAAAACACAGGCTCCTGCTATTACAGCACAACAACAAAAGGCAACGGCGGCCAACCCAACCGAAAACCACATTGCAACAAATG
>Ga0207647_10002484_pt1 | contig 13964 bp, 14 predicted proteins | sample KBSCornC2_FD_184295 | JGI IMG/M metagenome (GOLD analysis project Ga0207647, IMG submission 184295) | Corn rhizosphere microbial communities from Kellogg Biological Station, Michigan, USA - C2 (SPAdes) (version 2) | ecosystem: Host-associated > Plants > Roots > Rhizosphere ...
CTCGGTCTAAACCAGGCCTTGGTGATACTGGCGCATATTCCCGTTGAGGATCGCAGCCCCATCTACCTGCTGCGCCTGGCTGCGTTCGCGATCATCATTTGGGCGGTGATCCAAAAAAGCCGGCGTCGATGACGATCAGGCGGGACGGGCGGGGATGGTGAGTCCGCGCTGCACCGCGGGCCGCGCCAGGCAGCGCTCCAGCCACGCGGGCACGCTCTTGAGCTGATCATATTGTACGAGTTCGGCGGCGTCGTAAAAGCCGATCAGGTTGCGGACCCAGCCCATCAGTGCGATGTCGGCGATCGTATATTCCTCGCCCATCATCCAGCTCCGGCTCGCCAGGTGCGATTCCAGTACGCCGAGCAGGCGCTTGGATTCGTTGGCATAGCGCTCGAGCGGCCGCTTATCGTCGATCTCGCGGCCGGCGAACTTCCAGAAATAGCCGAGCTGGCCGAACATCGGCCCAACTCCGCCCATCTGGAAATGCAACCACTGCAGCGTCTGGTACCGACGCGCTGCGTCGAGGGACAGGAATTTGCCGCTCTTTTCCGCCAGATATTGCAGGATGGCACCGGATTCGAACAGGCCGAGGGGGTCTCCGCCGGGGCCGTTGGGATCGATGATGGCCGGAATTTTGCCGTTCGGGTTCAATGACAGGAATTCGGCGGTCCAGCTCTCATCCTTCCCGATATCCACGGTGTGCGGCTCATAGGGGAGACCCGTTTCTTCCAGCATGATCGAGATTTTCACGCCGTTCGGCGTCGGCAGCGAGTAGAGCTGGATGCGATCGGGATGCTGGGCGGGCCAACGCCGGGTGATCGGGAACGACGAGAGATCGGGCATCGAACGCGACTCCTCAGGAGAGTAGGGCAGGGCTTCTGCCGTTCCCCCGCGGCGCCGCGCAACCCGCCAAAACTAACGCCGCCGCAATCAAATATCGTTCAGACGAAACCGTCCCAGACCAGCTTGAGGCCCACCAGCATCATCAGCCAATAGATCAGGCTGTAAAAGCGATCGGCGTCGACGCGGCGCACCAGCCAAACGCCCGCAAAGGTAGAGCCCAGCGCAACTGGCATCAGGATCAGGCTCGCCATCAAATGGGCATGGCTGAACTGCCCAAGCGCCAGATAGGCGGGCACCTTGATCCAGTTGACCGCTGCGAAGAAGATCGCGGTCGTTCCCACCAGCATGTCGCGGGGCAGCCGCTTGGGTAGGACATAGATCTGAAAGGGCGGCTGGCCGGCATGCGCGATCTGGCTGGTGATGCCCACGGTTATTCCCATTAGGAAGCCGAACCAGCGCGGCGGATCAGCGGGCGCGGGTACGCGTCCTCCACGCTGCAACCAGAGACTGCGGGCTGCGAACAAAACGGAAATCGAGCCCAGGAGGATTTGCATCCCTGCTTCAGGCAAGCTCGTGGCGAACCAATAAGCGACGGCGATGCCGATCGCCGCAGCCGGCAGCATGAGGACGATGATCTTACCGTCCCAACTATGTCGAAACGCCCACACTCCGACGACGTCCTGCACGATCAAGATGGGCAGAATGATCGCCGCAGCCTCGACCGGTCCCACGACCAGGGCCAGGAGGGGCGTGCCGAGCGCGCCGATGCCGGCAAAACCGCCCTTGCTCAGGCCGAGCAGTATGACGGCAAGCACGCCAGCCGAAAGGAAGAGAGGGTCGGACAGCAAAGGAGGCATCCGCAGCGATCTGCCCTGCGAAGGCGGCCGCACCAAGCGCAAATATCCGCGCCGCAACGGGTCTTTCCATTCAGTGCCGGCCGTCTAATCTAACTGATAGCGATACCAAATGGAGGGGGAAATGACGCGAGCGAAGGGCGCGAATTTGCGCGATCAGGTTGTGAAGCGCGTCGTCGTTGCGGGAGGCGGAACCGCGGGCTGGGTCGCCGCCACCGCCCTGGTTCGCCATCTTGGCCCATTGATCGACATCACGTTGGTCGAATCGGACGAGATTTCGACGATCGGCGTGGGCGAATCCACCGTACCTACCTCGCGCACCTTTCATGACCTGATGGGGATCAATCAGGCCAAATTCATGAGCGAGGCCCAGGCGACCTTCAAGCTAGGGATCGAGTTCAAAAATTGGGCCCGGATCGGGGACCGCTATATACATTCCTTCGGAACGATCGGCCGCAAAGCCAGCTGGATGGCCGATTTCCATCACTTCTGGCTGCACGCCAAGAGCAAGGGGTTCGGCGGCGAGCTTGGCGAATATTGCCTTGAATGGGTCGCAGGCGAGGAGAACAAATTTTCGCTGGATGCGGGCAGCGGGCCGTCCTTCGCTTACCATATCGATGCCGCCCGCTACGCCCGCTTCCTGCGCTCGCTCGCCGAACCTGCCGGAGTCAAGCGTGTCGAGGGCAAGATCCGTAACGTCGAATTACATCCGGAAACGGGCTTCATCACCGCGCTCGTGCTCGAATCGGGCGTGCGTATCGAAGGCGATCTGTTCCTCGATTGCACCGGCTTCCGCGCGCTATTGACCGAAGGCGCGCTTAAAACGCCGTTCGACGATTGGGGCCAGTGGATCACGACGAACAGCGCGGTTGCGGTCCAATCCACCCGGACGCAGCCGCCCGAACCCTATACCGCGGCGATCGCGCATCAGGCCGGCTGGCGCTGGCGCATTCCGCTCCAGCATAGAGAGGGCAACGGTTTCGTCTTCTGCGACGAGTTCATGTCGGCAGACGAGGCGCGCGCGCAATTGCTCGCGGAGATCGATGGCGAGCCCGTGGTCGAGCCCTGGCTGGTCCGCTTCAAGACAGGGACGCGCAGAAAAGCATGGAACAAGAATTGCGTCGCGCTCGGGCTAGCCGGCGGGTTCATCGAACCGCTGGAATCGACCAGCATCCATCTGATGAAGGTTGCGGTCACGCGGCTGATCCAGGATTTCCCGTTCAACGGCTGCCATGACGCACTTATCGACCATTTCAACGACAAGTCGCGCCGCGAATTCGAAGGGATACGCGACTTCATCATCCTCCATTATCATGTCACGGAACGCGACGATTCCCCGTTCTGGAACCGCTGCCGGAACATGGAGATTCCGGACTCGCTGAAGGAACGGATCGACATCTTCCGCGAGGATGCCCGCGCCTATCAAACCCCGCATGATCTCTTCCGCGTTGATAGCTGGGCCCAGGTGCTGCCCGGCCAACGCCTCCATCCGCAAGGTTACCACAGGCTGGCGGCCATGATGCCCCATGACGAACTGCGCCAGCAGCTGACGGCGATGCGTCGCCAGATCGCCGACACCGTAGCCGCGATGCCGAGCCACCCGGATTTCCTGGCACGCTATTGTCCCGCGGAGGTGCCGTAGGAAGCGCGGTCAGGCCGACCTATTCGTCGGCGTCTTCCGTCGACCAGCCGTGGCGGCGCAGGCAGACACTGTGACAGCCGCCGCTGGGACATTCGCGTCGCCGTGAGCGATCGGCGGGAAGCGGTATGGTGAGCGTGCCGGAATGGCCGCAAAGCGCCACCACGACTTGCCGCGATGTGGCGGCTGCCGATGGCGCCGGCGCCACTCCGAAGGCAGTGGTCGCCAGCCCGGCAATGATATGCGAGGTCAGGGAATGACGCCTTGATATCCGGCCGGTCATCGGTCCGGCTCTACCGGTGCCGACGGGTCTTCGTCGATCAAGACCCGCAATGCGGCACCGTCGAGATCGTCAAACTGCCCATTGCGCGCCGCCCAGAAGAAGGCGGCCAGCGCGCTCAAGCCCAGCGCCAGCGCGAGCGGGATGAGCAGCGCGAGGCCGCTCATCGTGCAGCGCTCCGCAGCCGCAGTGCGTTGGCGACCACCAGCAACGATGATCCGGACATCGCCAGCGCGGCGACGAGCGGCGTGACCCAGCCCGCGATCGCGAGCGGCACCGCGAGCAGGTTATAACCCACTGCCAGCGCGAAATTCTGCCGGATGACGTGCATTGTCCGCCGTGCGGCGGCGATGGCAATCGGAACCGCCATCAGCCCATCGCCGAGAAAGAGCAGATCAGCGGCTAGCCGGCCGACATCGGTGGCGGCAGCGGGCGCCATCGATACCGCGGCTGCCTTAAGTGCCGGTCCGTCATTGAGCCCGTCGCCCACCATGAGCACCTGCCTGCCACTCGCCTCCAGCTCGCGCACGATGGCCAACTTGCTATCGGGCGTCATCCGCGCAGAGCCGGCGATACGGAGCTCATCGGCCAGTGCCGAGACGACCGGCGCGGCGTCGCCGGACAACATCTCGCAAGCAAAATGCTCGCGGTTCAGCCGCCGAATCGCTTGTGCCGCGTCGGGTCGCGGCTCATCCCGAATGGTCAGCTGACGCACGGGATTATTGCCGAGACGGAAACAGGTTCCCCCATTTGGATCGCGCGCGCCGACCCAATCAGGACGACCCAGCCGCGCCTCGACCCCCCCTACCACTGCAGCAAGTCCCAAGCCCGGCATTTCCCGCAGGTCAGTCGCTCCGGCGGCTTCAACACCAGCGAGCGCTTGTTCGATCGCTCTGGCTATGGGATGCCGGCTGGCGCGGGCGAGGGCGAGCAATGCAGCGCGCTCCCCTGGGGCATCGGGCAACGCGCCCGCAACCGCTGGTCTGCCGAGCGTGATCGTACCCGTTTTGTCGAGGAGCACCGTGTCAGTTTGCGCCAGGCGTTCCAGCGCCGATCCATCTTTTACCAGCACGCCCCGCCGCATCAGCGCGCCCGCAACGACGACTTGCGCAATAGGCACGGCAAGGCCCAGGGCGCAGGGGCAGGTGATGATCAGGACCGCGATGGCCGCGATGGCCGCCTGATGCGCGCCCGCACCGGCGACGAGCCAGCCGGCGAATGTCAGCGCGGCGAGTGAATGGACGGCCGGAGCATAGAGTCGCGAGGCCCGATCCGCGATCCGTACATAGTGCGACTTGGCTCGTCCGGCGCTCTCCATCAGCCGCGCAATGTCGGCTATCGCCGTATCCCCTCCCGCCTTGGTCACCTTTATCGTGAGGGGAGCGAGCAGGTTGATCGTCCCAGCGAGCACCGCGGAACCCGGAGAAGCGCACTCGGGAAGGCTCTCACCAGTAACAAGGGATCGGTCAATTTCGCTCGTGCCTTCCAGAACGATCCCATCGGCGGCAATGCGTTCCCCGACCGTGACAAGCAGGCGCATTCCCGGCGCGATTTCGTCGATTGGGCGGCGCGTGGCAGTACCGTTCGAAGTCAGGACAGTGGCGTCGATCGGCATCCGGCCGAGCAAGGCAGAGACGCCGTCTTCGGCGCGGGTCCGCATCACACTGTCGAGGAATCGGCCACACAACAGGAAGAAGAGCAGCATGACGACGCTGTCGAAATAGGCGTGCGGACCGCCGATCGCGGTCTCGTAAAGGCTCATTACCAGGGTGAGTAGGACTCCGACCGAGATCGGGACGTCCATATTCGTCCGCCCTTTGCAAAGCGCAGCCCAGGCGCTCCCGAAGAACGGGCGGCCGGAATAAGCGACGGCGGGAAGCGCGATCAGTGCTGACAGCCAATGGAACAGGGTTCGGGTCGCGCCATCGGCACCCGACCAGATCGAGACGGACAGCAGCATCACGTTCATCGCCGCGAAGCCGGCAACCGCCATGGCAAGCACGAGCGTGCGGCTTTCCCCCTTCGAGGCATCCTGCTCCTCGCCGGCGAAGACGTGCGCAGAGAAGCCGAGACTCGCGATCGAGGCGACAATGTCTGCTTCGCCCATCTCGTCGAGATGATCGACCCGCACGCGGCGCGTGGTGAAATTGACGCGCGCGGCGGCGATGCCCGGAACCGCCGCGAGGCCGTGTTCAAGCTTGGAGATGCAGCCGGCGCAGCGCAGTCCGTCGACCACGAACGTCGTGGATTCGAGCGGAGTAGCGCAGGAGCGTCGGGCGGGCGCGGTCATGCGCGTACTTCGTCTTCGAAGCGTGCCTGGCCGCCCGGAGTATCCACTTCAATCCGCAAAAGCCACCGTCCCACGGGCAGGGGGGTAAGAGAGACGTAGCGTCCCAGTGGCGGATTCCAGATGAGATTGATGCGGCGATCGGGCACGCGACCAAGTGGGTGACGCGCAACCACGATCACCCGCGCGTTCGGAACGTTCGCGCCGGCCTGACTGACTGCAGCAATCAGGTGCCCGCGCGCATCGATCGAGGACTGCGCTTTCCAGCCCGCGTGTTCCTGGGCGCCGGCCTCGGCCAACCAGCGATTATAATGCTGACTGGCGACGTAGCTGTTCTCGACTACCTCGCCGCCAAAAGTGCGGACCGCGTCGCGCGCCATCACGAAATTGACGGCGATCACCACGCCGAAGAAAGAAATCAGAATGGCCGCCATGTGCCAGCCCGTGAAACGACGGATCATTTCGCCCCCTCCGGACGCTCGAAATAGCTGTCATCGACCGCGCTCTCACCTTCGCGATCGAGCGCGCGGACGGTGAAAATCAGGTCACCATGCTGCGGCCCCGCAGCGGTGGCTGCGACGAACAATTGGGCCTTGGCGACCTTGTCGGCGGGCACGTCCAGGCGGACCGAGCGGCTCGCGGTGGCGCGGTTTCCCTCCTCGTCCCAGACTACCCCATCCACGCCATCGATGCGGATTTCGACCGAACGCGGGCGCGCTTCCATGTTGCGCACCTTGAGGGTGTAGCTGTTCCGAATGCTGCCGTCGGAGAGGCGGACCCACAAAGGATTGCGCGTCTGGAGCACACTGATGCCGATGTGCGAACGATTGCCGAGTACGAACAGCATGCCGCAGCCGATCCCTGCCCAGAGCAGGAAATAGAGGATCGTCCGTGGCCGCAAAAGACGCCCTATCGGCGGTACCGGCGTCTCGCCTTTGCGGGCGCGCTCCATGTCCGCCTCGGTCGCATAACCGATCAGGCCGCGCGGACGATCGACACGCGTCATCACTTCATCGCAGGCGTCGATGCACAGCCCGCAGGTGATGCAACCGATTTGCGCGCCTTCGCGTATGTCGATGCCGGTGGGGCAGACTGCGACGCATGCATTGCAATCGATACAGTCGCCCAGCTTTTGGCCCTGTGCCAAGGCCACCAGCGAGGGTGTGGCGTCGGCCTGCGCCTGTGCGCGCTTCAGGCCATGCGACCGGGGCTCGCCGCGCCAATCCTTGTAGGTCACCGTCAGCGAGGATTCATCCATCATCGCGGATTGGATGCGCGGCCAGGGGCACATGTAGATGCATACCTGCTCGCGCAGGAAGCCGCCGAGCGTGACCGTTGTGAAGGTAAGAATGCCGACCGTCGCATAGGCCGCATAGGGCGCAGTGCCCGTGACGAACGCGCGCGCGAGAGTCGGCGCATCGGCGAAATAGAAGATCCAGGCGCCACCGGTAGCTGCTCCGATCGCCAGCCAGACGACGAACTTGGTACCGCGTTTCGCGATCTTGGCCGGCCCCCACGGCGCACGATCAAGCCGGATTTGAGTGTTGCGGTCGCCTTCGATGAACCGTTCGACATGGACGAACAGATCGGTCCAGACAGTCTGCGGACAGGCATAACCGCACCACGCTCGGCCGACGGCCGAGGTCACCAGAAAAAGGCCGATCGCCGCCATCACCAGCAGGCCGACAACATAATAAAATTCGTTCGGCCATATCTCGATCGAGAACATGTAGAAGCGGCGATGCGCCAGATCGACCAGGACCGCCTGATCGGGAGCATAAGGCCCCCGGTTCCAGCGGAGCCATGGCGTGGCGTAATAAATGGTGAGCGTCACCGCCATGATCGCCCATTTGAGACGGCGGAACGTGCCGTCGACCTTGCGCGGAAAAACCTTGCGCCGGGCCTCGAACAGGCGCTGCTTCGGCCCGGTCAGATCGTCAGGGCTGGACATTGGGTTTGACCGGATCCGCACTTGCCGTCACCGCGGGCGGGGGTAGCTTCTCGCCGCCGCCGAGCGCGTGGATATAGACCGCCAGCATCTTCACCGTGACAGGATCGAGCCGTTGTCCCCAGGCGGGCATGATGCCGTAACGGGCGTTGGTGACGGTCTCGGTGAGAGTGGCGCGATCACCGCCATAGAGCCAGATCGCGTCGGTAAGATTGGGCGCGCCAAACGTGCGATTGCCCTTGCCCTCGGGTCCGTGGCAGGCGGCGCAATTGGCGGCGAACAGTGCCGCGCCGTGGCGTGCGGAGGCATTAGGCCGATCCTGGCGCGAGATCACGCGCACATAGGACACGACATCCTGGATCTCGTCGGACTTGAGGATGCCGTCGCGCCCGAACGCCGGCATCTGCGACAGGCGGCCTTGCTTGTCGTCAGGATAGCGAACCCCGTGGATCAGCGTCTGGTGGATGGCCTTGATGTCGCCGCCCCACAGCCAATCATCGTCGTTCAGGTTGGGATAGCCCTTGGCGCCTGCCGCGCCGCTGCCATGGCATTGCACGCAATAGATTTTGAAGGCCGATCGGCCGCCTTCGATCGCAGCGGCCTGCAGGCGCGGATTGTCGGTCAGGCGCTCGATCGGAGTCGTGGCCAGAGCGTGCATGATCGGCGCCTTGCGCAGCTGTTCAGCTTCGGTTTCGCGCTGGAGCTGGCCGTGGCTGGTCCAGCCCCATAAGCCTTTGGTCGCACCATGGACCATCGGCCAGGCCGGGTAGACGATCATGTAGCCGATCGCGAACAGGATCGTGCCGTAGAGCATGAACAGCCACCAGCGCGGCATGGGCGTGTCGAGTTCTTCGATACCGTCCCATTCATGGCCGACCGTCTCGGTGCCCGTCGCGGTGTCGATACGCTTGTTGTCAGCCATCGTTATGGCCCTCGGATTCGAAGATGCTGTGGGCGGCGCGGTCGTTCGCGGCGCGGTTACTCGGCAGGAAGGCCCAGCCTACGAAGGCGGTGAACAGCACCGCCATCGCCACCAGTCCCCAGCTGTCGGCGAGGTGCCGGAGCAGGTCGTAATTCACTTTTGCTCCTCCCGTGCGGCAGCGGCATGGAAGTCGACCTGCGTGCCAAGCCCCTGAAGATAGGCGACGAGCGCATCCATCTCGGTCAGCTTCCCGGGGTTGCCATCGAAATCGCGGACCTGGGCTTTGGGGTAGCGCTTGGCGAGCGCGGCGGCGTCGCCGTCGGCCGACGCCTGCAGTTTCAGGTCCTCGTCAGCCTTGGCGATATCCTCATCGCTATAAGGGACGCCGACCCGGCGCAGCGCCTTCAAATGCGCGCCGATGTTCGAGACGTCGAGCTCCCGATCGGCGAGGAAGGCGTAGGGCGGCATTATCGATTCCGGCACCACCGCGCGCGGATCCTTCAAATGCTGGACGTGCCATTCGTCCGAATAGCGGCCGCCGACGCGTGCCAGATCCGGCCCGGTACGCTCCGATCCCCACTGGAACGGATGGTCGTACATGCTTTCCGCAGCCAGGCTGTAATGGCCGTAGCGCTCCACCTCGTCGCGGAAGGGACGGATCATCTGGCTGTGGCAGCTGTAGCAGCCTTCACGGATATAGATGTCGCGCCCCGCCAGCTCGAGCGGCGTGTAGGGGCGTACGCCCTCCACGCGTTCGACGGTCGACTGGATCCAGAAGAGCGGCGCGATTTCGACGATGCCGCCAACCGCGACGGTGATCAAAGCGAGCACCGCCAGCAAAGTGACATTGCGTTCGATCGTCTTGTGACGATTTGCCCAGGTGGCCATGCTTGTCGGTCCTTATGCGGCGACGGGCTCAAGCGGACGGTCGGGCGCCGGCTCGGAGGGAGGAGGAGAGGTGCTGGTGGTCGGCAGGAGCGGGCGATCCCGCGAGGGATCGAACGCGGCGGTCGCGAGTGGCGGTTCACCCCGCAGCTTGCCCCGAACGGTCATCCAGACGTTCCAGACCATGAAGACCGCGCCGGTGAAGTAGAGCAGGCCACCGAGCGTGCGGATCAGGTAATAAGGATGGAGCGCAGCCACGACCTCGGCAAAGGAATAAACAAGGTAGCCGTCGTCCCCATATTCGCGCCACATCAGGCCCTGGGTGATGCCCGCCACCCACATCGAGCTCGCATAGAGAACGATGCCGAGCGTGGCGCACCAGAAGTGCCAGTTCACCATCCGTAGCGAATAGAGACGTTCGCGGGCCCACAGGCGCGGCACCATGTAATAGATCGCTCCGAACGTGATCATGCCGTTCCAGCCGAGCGCGCCCGAATGGACATGGCCGATCGTCCAGTTGGTATAGTGACTGAGCGAATTGACGCTCTTCACCGACATCATCGGCCCTTCGAACGTGCTCATGCCGTAGAAGGCGAGCGCGAACACCATCATGCGGATGATCGGATCGGTGCGGATCTTGTCCCAGGCGCCGTTGAGCGTCATCAGGCCGTTGATCATGCCGCCCCAGCTGGGCATCCACAGCATGACGCTGAAGACCATTCCCAATGTCTGCGCCCAATCGGGCAGCGCGGTGTAGTGGAGGTGATGCGGGCCGGCCCAGATGTAGAGGAAGATCAGCGACCAGAAGTGAACGATCGACAGCCGATAGCTGTAGATCGGACGCTCCGCCTGCTTGGGCACGAAATAATACATCATGCCGAGGAAGCCGGCTGTCAGGAAGAAGCCGACCGCGTTGTGACCATACCACCATTGCGTGAGCGCATCCTGCACGCCCGAAAATGCGGAATAGGATTTGGAGCCGACCAGCGACACGGGCATGGATAGGTTGTTCACCACGTGCAGCATCGCCACCGTGATGATGAAGCCCAGATAGAACCAGTTGGCGACGTAGATGTGCGGCTCTGACCGGCGCACGATCGTGCCGATGAACACCGCAAGATAAGCCAGCCAAACGATCGTCAGCCAGAGATCGACATACCATTCGGGCTCGGCATATTCGCGGCCCTCGGTGACACCCATCACATAGCCGGTGGCGGCCAGTATGATGAAGAGCTGGTAGCCCCAGAAGACAAAGCGGGCGAGCGCGGGAAAGGCGAGCCTAGCCCGGCAGGTCCGCTGCACAACGTAAAAGCTCGTCGCGATCAGGGCATTGCCGCCGAACGCGAAGATCACCGCAGACGTATGCAGCGGCCGCAGCCGCCCGAAGGTGCTGAACTCGCTATGCAGGTTCAGCAGAGGGAAGGTGAGCTGGGACGCGATGACGATGCCAACGAGGAAGCCGATCACGCCCCAGAAGACTGTGGCGATCACGCCCCAGCGGATCACCTCGTCATAATAGCGATCGAGACGCTCCACCGTCGGCGCGACACCGATGCGGTGCAAGGAGAGGAAAGCCATCAGCAAGCCCGCGCCGGCGCAGATCGCCATATGGACGGCGAACCCCTGATCGACCGCCGCGACGGAGGCGCCGAACGCGATCAGGGCCAAGGCTCCCCAAAGCCCGGCCCGGCTGACTAAACTGATGTCGTCCATTGAGAATCCCGTTCCCTGTCCCGTGGGAGCTATGGACGGGCAAGGCGCCGGAGCCTTTGACGATGGTCAAAGAGCTGCGGATTCAGGACAACCGGGACGCGACGGCCGAGCCGGACAAAGGGGTGCTTCGCGTAGCGCTCATTCCGTGCCGGCGAGCGCCAGCAACGCGAAGCTCGCCAACCAATGCTCGCCCATATAATCGCCTTCGACGGTGCCCAGCGCAGCAGCGAGATGGCGGTCCGCGGCCTCGATCAGCAGGGCGCCTCCGGCGTCGTCTGTGATCGATCCTGCAATGTCGCGCATGGCCCATGCGCGACTGAGATTGAGACCGTCCAAATGCGCCAACTTCCCGTCGGTGCGATCGCTCACGCTGGCCGGGGTGAACAATGTCGCCGGCTCGCCCGCGGAAAGATTGGGCAGAAAGTCGTTGAGCCACGAAGCAAATGAGGCGGCGGGCATCAGACGACGCATTGCCATCGCCTCCATCAGCACGGGCGAAAGGAAATCCTCGCCGCTCGGTTCCCAGACCTGCGCGGCACGGTCCTCGCCAAACCAGTCTTGCGCGCGGGCAGCGAGGAGATCGCGCAGCGCGACATCCTTGGTGACCCGGGCGTAACGCTCGGCCAGCACCAGCGCGAAGGCCGTATTGGCGTGTGTACCGGCCCGCACTGCATAGGTCAGGCGGGGCAGGAAAGAATGGAACAACCCCACGAAGGCTTGGGCGAGCGGGCGCAACGGCGCCGCATAGGGACTGCCGGCCAGCTCCAATTCGCTCGCCAGCATCAGCAGCCAGGCCCAGCCATAGGGACGCTCGAAACTACGGGATGAGGCGCGGCCGAGATAGGCGCGCTCGGCCTCGACTTTCCCGGGTGTCAGTGCGTCGGCGAATAGGGCGTCGATCTCTGCCCGTTCGGGCAATTCCGGAAAGAGCCGCGATAAGCGGGCGAGCAGCCAATAGCCGTGGACGCAGCTATGCCAGTCGAAACTCCCGTAGAAAATCGGGTGAACGCGGTGCGGAATATAGGCGTCGGCCTCGCCGTCCATAACGTGGTCCGCTTTGTGCGGATATTCCCGGGTGACGTGGCCGAGCGCGATCCGGGCAAAGCGGCTGGCCAGATCGATCGTCAGCTTGGGGCTCATCGCGAAGCTCCGGGAAAAGCACAGAGGGCCAGAACGGCGATGTTGAAGGCAAGCAGGACAAAGCCGGTCGGTGCCTGCACCCGGATGACCGCAAAACGATCTTTCAGGTCGAGCACCGCTACAGGCACGATGTTGAAATTGGCGGCCATCGGCGTCAGCAGCGTGCCGCAAAAGCCGGAAAGCATTCCCAAGGCCGCCACGATAGCGGGCTCGCCGCCGAAATGCCGAATGAGGATAGGGAGGCCGATGCCCAGGGTCATGATCGGGAATGCGGCAAAAGCATTGCCGAGCACGATCGTGAAGAGCGCCATTCCGACGCAGTAGATGATGGTTGCGGTGAGCGGGGAATTCATCGGAACGACATCCAGGACGCCATCCGCAACGACCTTGCCGACGCCGGCCATCGCGAAGATGCCGCCGAGCGCCGCCAGCATCTGCGGCAGGACCATAGCCCAGCCGACCGCGTCCGACAGCCGCCGTGCTTCTGCAGCCGGGGCGGAAGCGGGCGGGCGGGTGAGCAGGATCGCGAAGAGCAGCGCGAAAAAGGTACCCGCTGCCAGCGAGACCAAGGTTACCTGTTTCGGGTCGATTAGGGCCAGGCCGCCGATCCGACCATCCGCAATGGCGATGGTGCCGCCCACCGCCATCACCGGCAGGAGCAGCACGGGCAGGAACAAGCGCATCCCGTACCGGCGCGCTCCCTCCTCTCGCTCGGCTTCACTCGTCGTTGGCACCGATGCCGGCCGCAGCCCGATCGTAGCAAACGCGACCATCATCAGGAGCAGGCAGCCATTGACCATGTCGGGCAACCAGGGGCCCGCCATCAGCAAAATGGCGAAGGCTGTCCAGAATCCGACATTGCGCCAGCGCCTGGGCGCCCCTCGATCGGAGGCATGATGAATTGCGGCGGTAGCAGGCAGCAGGCCGGCGGCGATCCCCAAGGCATTCAGACCGATCACCGGCGCTTGTCGCCCAGGCGCCGATCGAGGCGGATCAAGCGCGCCGCGTGCAGCAGGAACGCGGCGATCGCCGTTGGGAGCGCCCAAATGGCGATGTGCGGCGGTGTGACGATGATGCCGTTTTGCTCAAGCACCGCGCGGATCAGCAGGATCGATCCAATCGCGACGAACAGGTCTTCGCCGAAGAAAACCCCGATATTATCCGCCGCGGCCGCATGCGCGCGAATGAGATCGCGTGTCTCCCCGTCCAGAGGCGCGTCGCCCTCCCGCGCGGCTGCCCCTTCGGCCATGGGTGCGACGATCGGACGTACCATCTGGACATGACCGCCGAGCGTATTGAGCCCCAGCGCGGCGGTGATCTGGCGGAGCGCGAGATAGCCGATCAGCACGCGTCCCGTGGTGGCACCCCGCATTTTCTGGACGATCGTGCGGGCTTGCTCACGTAAGCCTGCCCGTTCGAGCAAGCCGATTGTCGGCAGCACTAGCCAGGGGAC
>Ga0207647_10002487_pt1 | contig 13953 bp, 8 predicted proteins | sample KBSCornC2_FD_184295 | JGI IMG/M metagenome (GOLD analysis project Ga0207647, IMG submission 184295) | Corn rhizosphere microbial communities from Kellogg Biological Station, Michigan, USA - C2 (SPAdes) (version 2) | ecosystem: Host-associated > Plants > Roots > Rhizosphere ...
GCGGAAATTTTTCATGAGGCCGGCACCCCCTATGCCAGGGGCCTTCACGCCCTGTTCGGCATCGCGCCCGAGCAATTGCTGTTTTCCGAAGCGCCGAAGCTGCTCGACGCGCTGTGGATCGCCGAGGAGGCCGCCCGGATGACGGCCTTCGCCGCCGTCATCCTCGAAATCCGCGGCAGCCCGCAGCGGCTCGACCTCACCGCCACGCGCCGCCTGCACGCCCGCGCCCAGAATGCCGGCCGGCCGGTGCTGTTGCTGCGCCAGGCCGGCGAGGCCGATCCCACCGCCGCGCCCGTGCGCCTCATCGTCTCGGCCGCACCCGCGGCAAGCCGTGAAACGGTCGCCGGGCCGCTCGCCGGCTCGATCGGCCGCCCCGCCTTCACCGTCGATATCGGCAAGAGCCGCACGGCCCTGCCCGGACAATTCACACTGGAGTGGAACCCAAATGAGCACGCTTTTGCAGAAAGAACAGAGAATTCTGTCGCTGTGGTTCCCGCATCTGGCCGCGGAGCGGATCCTGCGCCAGCGTCTGGGGCGGTCCTGGCGTTCCCGGCCCTCGCAGCACCCACCGCTGGTGATCAGCCATCGCGACAACAACACCCAGCGCATCGCGGCCCTCGACGAGCGGGCTGAGGCGCTGAAGCTTAAGCGCGGCATGGGCATCGCCGATGCGCGCGCCATGCATCCCACGATCGATGTGGTGGAGGCCGATGCGGAAGCCGACCGCCGCCTGCTCGAAGGCCTTGCCGACTGGTGCGACCGCTACACGCCGCTGGTGGCGATCGACGGCGAGGACGGGCTGTTCCTCGACGTCACCGGCTGCACGCATCTCTTCGGCGGCGAGCGTGCCATGCAGGACGAGATCCTCACCCGCTTCTTCCAACAGGGCTTCGATGTCCGCGCCGGGCTCGCCTCCACGCCGGGCGCCGCCTGGGCGGCGGCGCGCTTCCACGGCGACCGCATCGTAGCCGGCGGCGAGGAGGAGGCGCTGCTCGCGCCGCTCCCCTTGTCGGCGCTGCGCATCGCGCCGGAGACCCGCGCCGGCCTGGAGAGCGTCGGCCTGCGCACCGCCGGCGCGGTGATGGCCGCGCCCCGCGCCCCGCTCGCCCGCCGCTTCGGCGCCACCTTGCTTCTGCGCCTCGACCAGGCGCTCGGCCGCCTCGACGAAGCCGTGTCGCCACGCCTTCCCGTCGCGCCGCTCTCGGTCGAGCGCCATCTTGCCGAGCCGGTCATGCTCACCGACGACATCGAGCGGCTGGTGAGCCGGCTGGCGATCGCCTTGAAGACCGACCTCGAACGCCGCGGCGAGGGCGCAAGGACGCTGGCGCTGCTTCTTTTCCGCGTCGACGGCGCCGTCAGCCGCATCGCCGTCGGCACCTCGCGCCCGATGCGCGAGCCGCGGCTGATCCAAAGACTGTTCCATGAGCGGCTCACCGCGCTGGAGCAGACCATCGACGCCGGCTTCGGCTTCGACCTCGTGCGACTGTCCGTGCTGTCGGTCGCGGCCTTCGATATGCTGCAGGGCGACCTCACCGGCGAGACGAACGACGATGACGCCGACATCGCGCTCTTTGCCGACCGCGTCCGCGCCCGCCTCGGCGAGGCAGCTGTTTTGAAACCGGTCGTCGTCGAAAGCCATCTGCCGGAGCGCGCCGTCAAAAGCGTGCCTTTCGCCGAAGCGCCGCAAAGACGCACCCCGGCGGCCGGCCGGGCGGCGCCGCCCCGAACAGCGCCGCCGATGACCGTCTATCCGCCGGAGCGGCCGGTGCGCCTGTTCCGCTCGCCCGAGCCGATCGAGGTGCCGGCGACCGAGATCCCCGAAGGCCCGCCGATGAATTTCCGCTGGCGGCGCGCGCTCTACCGCGTCGCCCGCGCCGAGGGGCCGGAGCGCATCGCCGCCGAATGGTGGCGGCAATTGCCCGGCGAGGAGGAGGCGCCGACCCGCGACTATTACCGCATCGAGGACAGCGAGGGACGCCGCTACTGGCTCTACCGCCAGGGTCTCTACAACAACACCTCGGAGGCCCCGCCGCCGCGCTGGTTCATGCACGGGGTGTTCGCATGAACGCGCTGACCGCCATCCCCTATGCCGAGTTCGGCATAAGCTCGAACTTCTCCTTCCTGCGCGGCGCCTCCAGGCCGGAGGAGCTGGTCGTCACGGCGAAATTCTACGGCTTTGCCTCGATCGGGCTTGCCGACAGGAACACCGTCGCCGGCGTCGTGCGCGCCTGGCAGCAGGCCAGGGTGGAAAAACTCGCCTACCATCCCGGCTGCCGCCTGGTGTTCGGCGACGGCACGCCGGACATCCTCGCCTATCCCCGCGACCGCCAGGGCTGGGGACATCTCTGCCGCATGCTGACCCAGGCCAATCTGCGCGACGAGAACGAGAAGGGCGCGACGCTGCTCGAGTTGAGCGACCTGTTCGAATGGGGCGATCGGATGTCGCTGGCGATCCTGCCCGATCTGTCCGGCGGCGCTGAGGGCGACTTGGGACTCATTAGCCGGCTTAAAGACCGCTTCGGCTCGGCGCTTCGGCTGGCCGTGGCGCCGGATTATGCCGGCAACGACCGCTTCCGCATCGAGCAGGCTTCCGCCGTGGCCGAACACGCCCGCGTCCCGCTGATGGCGACCAACGACGTGCTCTATCACGCCGCCGATCGCCGGCCGCTGCAGGATGTGCTGACCGCGATCCGGCTCAACACGCCGGTCTCCGAGGTCGGGCTGGAGCTGACGGCCAATGCCGAGCGCCATTTGAAGCCACCGCTGGAGATGGCGCGGCTTTTCCGCCGCCACCCGCAGGCGCTGGCCGAGACGCTGCGCTTCGCCGACGAGCTCACCTTCGCGCTCAGCGACCTTGAATACAATTATCCGGACGAGCCGACCGAATCCGGGCTTGGGCCGCAGGCCGAGCTCGAACGGCTGGCGCGGGAAGGCGCGGCCGTTCGCTATCCGGCCGGCATTCCCGATTATGTGCTGAAGCGCATCGGCAGCGAGCTCGCTTTGATCGAGCGCCTGAACTACGCCCGCTATTTCCTCACCGTCCACGACATCGTCAAATTCGCCCGCAGCCAGGGCATCCTTTGCCAGGGCCGCGGCTCGGCCGCCAATTCGATCATCTGTTTCTGCATCGGCATCACCGAGGTCGGTCCCGAGCGCATCGACACCTTGTTCGAACGCTTCATCTCGGAGGAGCGCAACGAGCCGCCCGACATCGACGTCGACTTCGAGCATGAGCGGCGCGACGAGGTCATCGCCTATATCTACGAGAAATACAGCGCCAAGCGCACCGCCCTGGCCGCCGCCGTCATCAGCTATCGCGGCCGTTCGGCCTTGCGCGAGGTGGCCAAGGCCATGGGCCTGTCGGAGGACGTGCGCAGCGCGCTGTCCAGCACCATCTGGGGCTGGTCGACCTCCGAGCTCGGCGAAAGGGAAGCCAATGCCGGCGGCCTCGACCGCACCGATCCCCTGTCGCGCCAGGTGCTGGAACGCGCCAACGAGATCATGGGCTTTCCCCGCCATCTTTCCCAGCATGTCGGCGGCTTCGTCATCACCCGCGACCGGCTCGACGAGGTCGTGCCCATCGTCAAGACGGCCATGGAGGAGCGCAAGATGGTCGAGTGGGACAAGGACGATCTCGATGCGGTGAAGATCCTCAAGGTGGACGTGCTGGCGCTTGGCATGCTGACCTGCCTGAAACGCGCCTTCACCTTGCTCACCGATCATTATCCGCGGGCGCGGGATCCGTTTGGACAGCCTTATGTGCTCGCCACCCTTCCGGAAGAGGACAGGCGCGTCTACGCCATGATCGACCGCGCCGACACGCTCGGCGTCTTCCAGATCGAGTCGCGCGCGCAGATGTCGATGCTGCCGCGCCTCAGGCCGCAGAATTTCTACGATCTCGTCATCGAGGTGGCGATCGTGCGTCCGGGCCCGATCCAGGGCGACATGGTGCATCCCTATCTGCGTCGGCGGCAAGGCAAAGAGGCGGTCAATTACCCCAGCCCGGAGCTGGAGAAAATCCTCGGCAAGACGCTGGGCGTGCCGCTGTTCCAGGAACAGGCGATGAAGATCGCCATCGTCGCCGGCGGCTTCCGACCGGGCGAGGCCGACGAGCTGCGCCGCGCCATGGCGACCTTCAAGCGCACCGGCACGATCGGCAATTACCGCCAGCGCATGATCGACGGCATGGTCGGCAATGGCTACGACAAGGAGTTCGCCGAGCGCTGCTTCAAGCAGATCGAGGGGTTCGGCGAGTACGGCTTTCCCGAAAGCCATGCCGCGTCTTTCGCGCTGCTCGTCTATGCCTCCTGCTGGTTCAAGACCTTCTTTCCCGATGTGTTCTGCGCCGCGATCCTGAACGCGCAGCCGATGGGTTTCTATCAGCCGGCCCAGCTCGTGCGCGATGCGCGCGACCATGGCGTCGAGATACGCGAGGTCGACATCAACCATTCCGTCTGGGACTGCACACTGGAGGACTCCGCCTTCGATCCGTCCCGCATCCTCGAACGCCACGCCTCGATGCGCGGCGTCATCGAGACGGCTTATGCCGTGCGGCTCGGCTTCCGCCAGATCAAGGGCCTGTCCGAGAAGCGCATGGATATGGTCGTTGCCCGCCGCGGCGACGGCTATCGGTCGGTCAGGGATGTCTGGCTGCGCTCGGGCCTCGATGTCGGCGAGATCGAGAAGCTGGCACAGGCGGACGCGTTCCGCTCGATCGGCCTCGACCGCCGTGCCGCGCTCTGGGAGGTGCGGGCGCTTGACGGCAGGAGCGCCGCCGAGAAACTGCCGCTGTTCGATCAGCCGTCGCTCAGCCTGCGCGAGCTGGAGCCGGAAACGAAACTGCCGAAAATGCCGCTCGGCGAGCATGTCGTGCACGACTATCGCTCGCTCGGCCTGTCGCTGAAGGAGCATCCCGTCGCTTTCCTGCGCGAAAGGCTGGATCGCGCCGGCATCACCCCCAATGCCCACCTGCCGTCGGTGCGCGACGGCCGCCGCGTCTCCGTCGCCGGCCTGGTGCTGGTGCGCCAGCGTCCGGGCAAGGGCAATGCGATCTTCCTCACGCTGGAGGACGAAAAGTCGATCGCCAACGTCATCATCTGGCCGCGCGTCTTCGACCGCTTCCGCTCGGTGGTCATGGGCGCCCGCTTCATCCGCGTCACCGGCAAGCTGCAGCACGAATCGGACGTCATCCACATCGTCGCCGACCGGATCGAGGATCTCACACCCTGGCTGAGCGTGCTGCTGGAGTCTGCCAATCGGCCGGTCATCGAGCACAATCCCGCCGAACGGCCGACTGTATCGGAGTCCGCCGCAAACCGCGGCCTGCCGGTCCGCCAGGACATCGCGACGCTATCGGGCGCCGCACAGCAGGTCATGCCGAAGGGACGGAATTTTCAGTAGGAATGGAGCGAGAGGCAGCAGCGCTTCGTCATCCACGGGCGGAGCAAGGAGCGTAGCGACGCGCGCGGACCCGAGGATCCATGCCGTGACTTCCGAGCGCTGGAGCGGTGCAGAATTCTGCTCCGCTGTACTCTATGATCAAGGTCACGGCATGGATCCCAGGGTCTCCGCGACGCCGCTTCGCGGCTGCTCCGCCCTGGGATGACGTCGGTTTCCTCGCCAGTGGCAATGCGCATGACGCGGACGGCATTGCCGATCACGTCGGCGGGGCGCTTCTGGCCTTTAGGTCCGGTGGGCATCTTTACTGCCCAACTACGGACGCCGCTGGCCGCGCCGACGTTATCGGATCGGCGTGACGCAGAACGATCCTCCACACACCATCCTCCCGCCGGAAGATAGTTGTGGTCCGAAGCGCAATCGGCACCAGTTTATCGGCACCGCCAATCTTGGATCGGACCCGCTCGATCTCCATGATATAGCCCAAGTCTGCTGTCGCGTACTCGGCAATTCGCTCAAAGCCGATGACCTCGCCATCCTGGTAGTTGGTGGCAGCTCGATCCATGGTCTCAACAGCTTTTGTCCATCCCTTGGCCGGTGGACCGAACGGGTTCGCGATTATCACGTCATCGCGGCGCGAATAGAGGCTTTTCAGGGGCTCAGGATCGCCCTTCACGAAAGCACCAACAGCCAGATGATCCTGCTCGATGACTTTCGTTAGGTCGGAGGCCAACATTTCAACACCCATCAAATTTGGTTCCCAAACCAATCATACCGCAGAGTAAGGGCGAGAGCGAGCGGCGCGTCAGGCCGCCGGATTTCAAACTGAGACACTACCCGCCAGCACGCTCTAATGCATGTCGCCCAGAAGTGTGCAGCGGTTCTGGGACAACGACATGCATCAAAACAAAGACTTAAAGCGCGTCGCCTGTTTCAGCGTGACGCGCTTTAGCCTCGATCGCAACTGGTTCAGCCGCCGAACGACACGCCGCGATAGCGCATTCCCACCTGGACGCCACGCACGATCACGCGCGACAGGATTTCCATGTCGAGCGGCATCTTTGGACGCCAGACGTCGAGGAGGAGAGCGACGCGCGGCTCATCCGAGTTGTTGATGACTTCGTGCTCGAAAGTGTCGTCCCAAAGCATGCACTCGCCGTCGGCGATGCGCCTTTCCTCGTGATTGATCATCATGATCGTTGCCGGACGGCCGTCCGGCTGTTTCGGGATGACCAGGCCAAGATGGAACCGCATGATGCCGCGAAAGGGTCCATAGTGCGGCGGGATGTGCTTGCGCGGGGCCAGGAACGAGACCGCCGCCGATTTGACCTCGGGACACTCCGAAAGCAGCCGGCTCAGGACCGGCATGCGCGCAAGGTTTTCCGGGATGGTCATGTCATAGGCCTTAAGCACGAACATGCGCCAGTCGAGACCGTCATTGGCCGAGATATCGGCCTGCTCCGGCATGATGTCGTGGAAGCGCGGCGCCTTGTTCAGCTTCGCCGCCAGCGCCTCGTCGCGGATATTCCGCCAGGCGGCGGTGAACTTCGCCGCATTGGGAAAATGCGTGCCGGCATCAAGAATGGCCGGTGCATCTATGCGCTTTTCATAGATGCGGCGGACCAGATTGGTTCCCAGATCGTAGGCGCCTGACATCTCATTACCTCAACGACGCTGTTATATAGTGGGTATATAGTGGGATATTGCTTGCGGGCACGGCTCACGGGAATTTGTTCGGGCTATTAGATCAGGATGACGTTTCGTTGAACTCGTCGCCCTGATCTAACTCCTTGTTGCTGCATGATCTTTTCCGAAAACCGGTTCCCACCTTTCGGGATCGTGCGTTTGCGACGGATAGACAGCACGGCATGCCGGTCATTGCGTCTTCGATGCCAGTCGCGGACCGGTGCGGACATCGATGATTTCGGGCCTGGCGGTGTCGATCGCGCCGTTCCAGCCGCCGCCAAGCGCCTTGTTGAGGGCTATATAATCCGTGGCAATCGAGACGCGGCTTTGCAGGACGGAATCGTCGGCGGAATAGGCCGACCGCTGGGCATCGAGCACGTCGAGAAGGCTGGTCTCTCCAGCCTTGTAGAGCGTTCCTTCAAGCCGCGCGGCATCGCCATAGGACTTCGCGGAGGAGGCGAGCTTGCCGTTTCTGATGCGCTCCTGCGACAGCGAAACCGTGGCGTTTTCCACGTCTTCCAGCGCCGTCAGCACCGCTGCCTTGTAGGCGACGAAATATTGGTCGCGCTGAGCTTTGGCGACGTCGACGGCCGCCTGCAACTGGCCGCCATTGAACAATGGCACGCTGAGCGTGGGGCCAAAGGACCAGCCGATGGTGGAGTTCTTGCCGAGATCGCCGAGCTTGAGAGCCGTGGTGCTGATGTCGCCGGTCAGGCTGACGCCCGGATAGCGCGCCGCCTCGGCCTGGCCGATCTTGGCGGTGGACTGCGCGTATTGCCGCTCGGCCATGCGCACGTCCGGACGGGTGAGGAGGATGTCGGCCGGGATTCCGGTCGGGATCGGCAGGCGCGGCGCCGGGATCGGTGCTGTGTGCTTCAAGCGCTCGTTGAGTGCCGCCGGCGGCCGCCCGGTCAGCACGGAAAGGCGATGCACGGCCTCGGCATAGCTCGCTTCCAGGCTCGGAACGCCGGCTTCCGTGCCGCTCGCCTGTCCGTCCGCCTTGGCAACATCCGCCGCGGTCGCCGAGCCGGCCAGAGCCATCGTGCGGGTAAGCTGGGCGGTTTGCCGCTGCGATGCGGCAGAGCGCCGGGCAAGCGCTATGCGGGCCTGATAGCCGCGTGCCTGGACGTAGTTCGAGGCCACATCGCCAACCAGCGTCAGGAGGGTTGAACGCAGTTCCTCTTCGGAGGCGTCCAGGCCGTAGCTCGCCGCCTCGACACCCCTGCGGTTGGCGCCGAAGAGGTCGAGTTCCCAGCTGGAATCGAAGCCAGCCTGGTACTGGCTATAGGTCTCGCTGGCCGTCGTACCCGCGGAGGCGGCCGAGACCCTGTTGCGGGTGGCCGAGGCCGAACCGTCTGCGGTTGGGAGCAACGTGCCCACCGATTGGCGATAGCTCGCCCGCGCCTCACGGATCTTGGCCTTGGCGCTTGCCACATCGAGATTGCCGGCAACCGCTTCGTCCACGAGCGCGTTCAGCTCGGGGTCGCGCAGGCGCTGCCACCATTTCGACAATTGCGCCGGCTTGGCCGGTTTCGCCGCCATCTGCCCGCTCCAGCTTGCGGGCATCGCCAGCAGAGGCTTCTGGTAGTCCGGACCGACGACGCATCCTGAGAGCAGGGCAGTGGCAAACGCGGGCAAAAAGAACCCCTTCGCGGTCGCGAGACCGCGTTCAAAATCAAACATTTGAGAGAAACCTTTATTCCAGAGTGGCTGTGGCTTGTGTCCCGCCCGTATCCTGCTTGGCCGCCTTGCCACTGAAGATGCGGCGCACCGTGACGAATAAAAGCGGCACCAGGAATACGCCGATCGCGGTCGCCGCGATCATGCCGCCCATGACGCCGATGCCGACCGAGTTCTGCGCGCCGGAGCCCGCGCCGCTGGCGATCGCAAGCGGCGTGACGCCGAGGATGAAGGCCAGCGAGGTCATCAGGATCGGCCGCAGGCGTTGTCGCGCCGCCTCGAGCGTCGCTTCGACCAACCCCATTCCAGTCGACTGCCGCTCGATGGCGAACTCGACGATGAGGATGGCGTTCTTGGCGGCAAGACCGATCGTGGTCAGCAGCCCGACCTTGAAATAGACGTCGTTGGTCTGCCCGAACAGGCTTGCCGCCGCCAGCGCGCCGAAGATGCCGATCGGTACCGACAGCATGACGGCGAACGGGATCGACCAACTCTCGTAAAGCGCGGCAAGGCAGAGGAAGACGACCAGCGCCGAAATCGCGTAGAGCGACATCGCCTGGTTGCCGGAAAGCCGCTCCTGGTGCGACAGCCCGGTCCATTCATGCGAATATCCGGCGGGCAGTTGCGCGACCAATTTATCGATCTCGTCCATCGCCGCGCCCGAGCTTTGGCCGGCGGCCGCCGCGCCCTGGATTTCGACCGCCGCCGAGCCGTTGTAGCGTTCAAGGCGGGGCGATCCGTAGGTCCAGTGGCTGGAGGCGAAGGCCGAGAACGGCACCATGGCGCTGCCGGAGTTGCGGACCTGCCATTTGTTGAGGTCTTCCGGCTGCATGCGGAAGTCGGGATCCGACTGCAGATAGACCGGCTTCACCCGCCCGCGATCGATGAAGTCGTTGACGTAGTCGCTGCCCCAGGCGGTCGACAGCGTGTTGTTGATGTCGGCCAGGCTGATGCCGAGCGCGCTCGCCTTTTCCTGGTCGATGTCGACCGAAAATTGCGGCTGATCCTCCTGGCCGTTGGGGCGGGTGTTGGCGAGCAGCGTGCTCTTCGCGGCCAAGCCGAGGAGTTGGTTGCGCGTCTGGATCAGTGCCTCATGGCCGGCGCCGTTGACGTCCTGCAGGTAGAAATCGAAGCCGTTGGTGTTGCCGAACCCCTGAATAGCGGGCGGGGCGAGCGCGAAGACCTGCGCGTCCCTGATCTTGGAGAAGGCGCCCATGGCGCGGCCGGCGACCGCCGACGCGGCGAGCGCCGGCGTCTTGCGCTGGTCGAAATCCTTCAGCCGCACGAAGGCTATGCCGACATTCTGTCCGGCGCCGCCGAAGCCGAAGCCGGAAGCGGTGAACACGCCTTCGACCGCATCCTTCTCTTCGTTCAAATAGTGGTTGGTCACCTCGGCCAGCACACGCTCGGTGCGATCCTGCGTCGCGCCGACCGGCAGCGATGCGCTGGTGATCAGGATGCCCTGGTCCTCGTCCGGCAGGAACGAGCTCGGCAGGCGGGCAAACATCCAGCCCATGGCGATGACGATGGCCAGGAACACGGCAAGGAAGCGCCACGACCGGTTGATGATCCCGTGCGATCCGTCGCGGTAGGCAATCGTGCCGCGGTCGAAGACGCGGTTGAACCAGCCGAACGGGCCCTTCTGCGTCGCGTGGTCCTTGGCCGGGCGCAAGATGGTGGCGCACAGCGCCGGCGTCAGCACAAGTGCGACCAGCACCGAGAGCACCATCGCCGAGACGATGGTGACCGAGAATTGCCGGTAGATGATGCCGGTGGAGCCGCCGAAGAAAGCCATCGGCACGAACACGGCCGACAGCACGGTGGCGATGCCGATCAGCGCGCCGGTGATCTCGTTCATCGACTTGCGCGTCGCCTCTTTCGGCGGCAGGCCTTCCTCCTGCATGACGCGCTCGACGTTCTCGACCACGACGATGGCGTCGTCGACGAGCAGGCCAATGGCCAGAACCATGGCGAACATTGTGAGCGTGTTGATCGAATAGCCGAAGAAGGAGAGCACGCCGAATGTGCCGAGCAGCACCACCGGCACGGCGATCGTCGGGATGATGGTGGCGCGCAGGTTCTGCAGGAAAAGCAGCATCACCAGGAACACCAGCACGATCGCCTCGGCGAGCGTCTTCACCACCTCCTCGATAGACAGGCGCACGAAGGGCGAGGTGTCGTAAGGGTAGACGACCTCGACGCCTTGCGGGAAGGTCGAGCTCAGCCGATTGATCGTCGCGCGCACCGCCTCGGCGGTGCTGATGGCGTTGGCGCCGGTCGCCAGATTGACGGCGACGCCGGCGGCCGGCTTGCCGTTGTAGTGGGCTTGCGTGGTGTAGCTTTCGGCGCCGATCTCGACCTTGGCGACATCGTTCAGCCGCACCAGCGAGCCGTCGGTGTTGCTCTTGAGGATGATGTTGCGGAACTGTTCGGCGGTCTGCAGCCGGCTCTTGGCGGTCACCGTGGCGTTGAGCTGCTGGCCCTTTCGCGCCGGCAAGCCGCCGAGCTGGCCCGCCGAAACCTGCGTGTTCTGCGCCTCGATCGCCGTCGCCACATCGCTCGGCATCAGCGCATATTGCGCTAATTTGTCGGGGTCGAGCCAGATGCGCATGGCATAGCCTGAGCCGAAGAGCTGCGTCGAGCCGACGCCTTCGACGCGCTTCAGCGTGTCGTTGACGGTGCTGTCGACATAGTCGGCGAGGTCGGTCGAGTTCATCTTGCCGTCGCTGGAGACGAAGCCGATGACCATCAGGAAGCCGGTCGAGGATTTGGAGACGGTGATGCCGTTGCTCTGCACGACCTGAGGCAGTTGCGACTGCACGAGCTGCAGCTTGTTCTGCGTCTGCACCTGGGCGGTGTCGGGATTGGCGGCGCTGGTGAAGGTCAGCGTGATCGAGGCCTGTCCGGTCGAGGTCGACGTCGCCGTCATGTAATCGAGATTGTCGATGCCGGTCATGCCCTGCTCGATGACCTTGGTCACGGAGTTCTCGACCGTCTGGGCGTCGGCGCCGGGGTAGGTGGCGCTGATGTTGACGGTGGTGGGCGCGATCTGCGGATATTGCGAGATCGGCAGCGACTGCAGCGCGAGCAGGCCGCCCAGCATGATCACGATGGCGATCACCCAGGCGAAGATCGGCCGGTTGATGAAGAAACCCGACATCGCTCAGTTCCCGGTTGCGCCGGAGGCGGGCTGCTTCGCCGCGCCGGCGGCGTTGCCGCCTGCGGGCGCGGCCGAGGCGGAGCTCTGCTCGCGATCCTTGATCTCGCCGGTCGCCTCGTCGATCGTCACTTCGACGGCTGCCGCGTCGCCACCGGCGCGCACCAGCTGCAGGCCGTCGACGATGACGCGGTCGCCGTCGCCGATGCCGGAATCGACCAGCCAGTTGTTGCCGACGCTGTTGCGCACGCTGAGCGTACGCTGCTCGACCTTGCCCTGGGCGTTGACGACCATGGCCGTCGCCTGGCCCTTGGGGTCGCGGGTGACGCCGCGCTGCGGCACCAGGAAGCTGTTCTGGGCGACACCTTCCTCGACGATGGCGCGCACATACATGCCGGGTAGGAGCAGCCGGTCGGGATTGGGGAACTGGGCTCTGAGCGCGAAGGTTCCTGTGGACTGGTCGACATTGGCGCCGGCGAATTCCAGCTTGCCGTTCTGCGCGTAGATGGTGCCGTTGTCGAGCTTCAGCTTGACGCTGACATTGGGCCCGCTGAACTTCAGCCGGCCCTCGTTGATCGCCTGGCGCAGATTGAGCAGGTTGGTGCTCGACTGCGTGACATCGACATTGATCGGGTCGAGCGAGCGAATGGTGGTCAGCACGGTCTCCTGGTTGGCCGTGACCAGCGCGCCCGGCGTCAGCGTCGATTTGTCGATCCGGCCGGCGATCGGCGCGGTGATCGAGGTGCGGTTGAGGCTGATCTTCGCGGTCTCGACGCTGGCCTTGGCCGATGCGACGTCGGCCTGGGCCTGCGCCAGCGTCGCGGCGGCATCGTCGTAATCCTGCTTCGAGACCACGTTCTGCTTCAGCAGCCCGGAATAGCGGTCGAACTTGGCCTGCGCGGTGGGCACGGCGGCTTCCGCCTTCTGCTGCGTGGCGACGGCGCTGTCATAGGCGGCCTGATAACTCGCCGGATCGATAAGGTAGAGCGGCTGTCCCGCCACCACCTCGGCGCCCTCCTGGAACAGGCGCTGCTGGATGATGCCGTCGACCTGCGGGCGTACCTCGGCGACGAGGGAGGCGGCGGTGCGGCCCGGCAGCTCGGCGGTGATCGCGACCGATTGCGGATGCAGCGTGACGACGCCGACCTCGGGCCTGCCGACGCCGCCCATGCCAGGCGGCACCTGGCTCTTTTCCTGCGAGCAAGCCGCCAGCAGAAGCGCGGCGCACAATACCGCCAAGGTCGTTTGGCGGCGTGTCGGCAGGAAAGGCTGGCTTAGTGGAATGCGCATGGGCCGGATCATCTTTCGCTGGAGTTGTTGTGGCAGTCCGATGTCCGACGCAGGCGCAATGCCATGCTATCGAGGATCGCGCATCGGTAGGACAAGCCTTGGACAAGCATCGAAGGGCGGGGGAAGTCGCCGTTAGCTGCGGCGACCGCGACGGCCCACCGCGCCTGGTCGAGCAATGCGTCGAAGCGGCTCATGTCTCGCTCCTTCTTCGCAGCCGGAAGGCACTCGACAAAGGGATCGAGTGCATGGCCCCAATGCCCATGGGGTCAGTATGCTGATCCAAGGCAATAAGCCAAGTGTCTTGCCGGCCGCCGGCGCGACTCTTCGGCGCGGTCGATTGGGATGAGAATTCCGCCATGAAAAGCCAGACTTATGCGATCTTCTGTTCGTGTTTTTCGGTGTTCGAAAGCGAGATCGGAAGCGACAGGCGGTAGGCGGCGAAGCTTAGCCGGATCGCCCCCTTCAGTGCCTGCTTCGACAGGATCTGCTGCGTGGCATTGGCGCCGGGGCGGATCGTCAGGGGCGAGCCCAGGGAGGCAAGCAGCCGCAGCATCATCAGGGCTTCCCACATCATAACGCGTTCCACGCTTGCTGGCGGACCGTCGACGTGTCCGCCAATTCGCAAAAAGTACCGGCCGGCCCTTGAACGGGTGGGTCAGGGGAGCCGGCCGGCGCAGCCGGTCAGAGTTGCTCGCCACTCCGGGGTAGGGGTGGAGGGAGCTGTCCACCGTGATCGGGCAGAC
>Ga0207647_10002490_pt1 | contig 13946 bp, 4 predicted proteins | sample KBSCornC2_FD_184295 | JGI IMG/M metagenome (GOLD analysis project Ga0207647, IMG submission 184295) | Corn rhizosphere microbial communities from Kellogg Biological Station, Michigan, USA - C2 (SPAdes) (version 2) | ecosystem: Host-associated > Plants > Roots > Rhizosphere ...
AACATGCCCGTCCAGCGGGCGGAGAAGGGGGCCGTCTTCGTGAAGTTGAAGTCGATGCGCCGGTCCACGCCGCGACGGGTGACGCGGCCTTTGGCGTCGCGCACCTCGACCGTTAGTCCATTCGCTTCACCAGCGCGCAAAGCGGTCTCCGGCACGACCGTCGGAGCACCTTCGGCCAGGGCCGAGCCCTGGGCATAGGTCACGCGCGCCTCGCCGAAGCGTCGCCTGATGCCGTCGAGCGGCGTCACCGGCCGGATCGCGGTTCCGTGATAATTGGCCTCTATCACGCTCAGGTCGTCGGCGTCGGCACCGATCACGGCGATGCGCGGCGTGGCCAGCGGCAATATGCTGGCGCGATTGTCCAGCAATATGATCGATTTTTCGGCCGCCTCCAATGCCAGCGCACGATGCGCGGGCGCGCCGACCTGCGACGGCGCGATCCTATCCCAGGGCGAGTTTGTTCCGGCCGCGATGCCAAGCGCGCGCCGCGCCTCCAGCGCACGGCCGAGCGCGGCGTCGATCGCCGCCTCGTCCACCAGATCCTGGCGCACCGCGGCGGGCAGGGCGGCATAGGTCGAGCCGCAATTGAGGTCGGTCCCGCCCTTCAGCGCCGCGGCGGCGGCATGGGCAGCGTCCGGCTGGTTGAAGTGAAACAGATGGATGTTGGCGACCGCGTCGCAATCCGACACGGTAAGTCCGGTAAAACCCCAGTCGCGCCGCAGCCGGTCGATCATCAGCGCGGGCATTGCGCAGACGGGCGTGCCGTGAATGGAATTATAGGCGCACATCAGCGATCGCGCCTTCCCCTCCGTGACCGCCATGCGGAAGGCGGGGGTGTAGGTCGCTTCCAGGTCATGGGGCGACACGTCCACGTCGAAACTGTCGCGCCCCGCTTCCGGTCCGGAGTGAACCGCCAGATGCTTGGGCGTCGCGATCACCTTGGGATGCGCCGGATCGGGGCCCTGGAGGCCGCGGATGAAGGCTGCCCCCAGCCGCCCCGTCAGCAGCGGATCCTCGCCATAGGTTTCTTGGCCGCGTCCCCAGCGCGGGTCGCGGAAGATATTGATGTTGGGCGACCAGATCGTCAGCCCTTCGAACAGCCCGCGCGCGGCATTGCGCGGCCGGGCATTCCACTTGGCGCGCGCCTCGGTCGCGACCACGTCGCCAATGCGGCCGAGCAGGCCTTCATCCCAGGTGGCGGCCAGGGCGATCGCCTGCGGAAAGACCGTCGCCTCGCCGTTGCGCGCGAGGCCGTGCAGCCCCTCATTCCACCAATCATAGGCGGGCAGGCCGAGTGCGGGATCGGCGGGTGCCGCATTCTGAAGCTGCGCGGCTTTCTGTTCGAGCGACACCCGCGGCGCCGCCGCGGGGGCGGTGGAAAGTCCGAGCATGAGCCAAGGGACAAAGGGCATCAGGCCGGGCCCAGCGTCTGCAGCTTAAGTGCATGTTGCAGCGTGGCGGCATCGGCATCCGACCGGATCGTGACCGTCACGCTTTCGCCGGGCAGCAGGTCGAAGCCGTTATCGGACGGGATGGCGGGGACGGTGCCGAAGCCGATCATCACCGCGCGCGCCAGATTCCGGGCTGTCAGGGTCAGCGTCTTGCCGCTCCACCGCGGGGTGAGGCCGGGCGCCGGATAGGCCATGTCCTTGGGCTCGGCGCGTTCGACGATGGCGCGTGACACGGTCCTGCCGTTCAGGATGAATTCGGCCACCGCATAGCTGTCGCGGGGGCTGGCCGGGCCGAACAAGGTTGCGTCGTCCAGCCGTGCCACGTCGGTCGAGGAGAGCGGCGGCAGCGTCGTCATGCCGACCTGATCGCGCAGCAGCTTTCCGTCCATGGTGAAGCTTCGCACCCGCCAGCGCGCGGAGAGCGGCGTGGTGGCGTCCGAAACGAGTGCCAGCCGCGTCACACCGTCCTTGCGCTCCGCTACGATCGCCTGCGGTGCGAAGAAGCGGTGGGCGGCGAACTGGAGCATCTTGGGCCGTCCATAATAATCGATGCTGGCCCAGGAGATAGCGGGCCAGGTGTCGTTGAGCTGCCAATAGAGCGAGCCCATCGTGACCGGGCGGCAGGCGCGGTGATGGAGCGCGGCGGTGCGGATCGCATCGGCCTGCATCACCTGGCTCAGATAGACCAGATCGGCGAAGTCGCGCGGGGTGCGATGATGCTGGCGCAGATAGAAGAGGATGCGTTCATTGCCCTCGCCCGACAGGAATTTCTGGTGGGCCTTCATCACCGGGCTGTCCGCGGCGAGATCGGTCGTACCGGCAAAGGCGGCGATCGTGGGCAGGCCCGGCATGCCCTGGAAGCCATATTCGGACATGAAGCGCGCGCAGCTGTCCATGTAGCGCGCGATCGGCTTCGAGCCGGACCATACGTCCCAGAAATGGCGATCGCCGTCCTGATCGGTGTCGATCGGCCCCTCATAATCGGTGGAGGGGGAGCCCGGCCAATAGGGCACGTCGGAATCGTAGCGGGTCACCGCGTCACGCAGCACGCGATCGAACAGCACCGCCATGCCGGCGCCGATCCGCTCCTGCTCATCCGGGCCGACCGCTTTCTTGAACGCCTTGCGATCCGACCAATTCTCCCAGCCCGACAGGACTTCGTTATTGCCGGCCCAGATGACGAGCGAGGGATGCGCCTGCAGCCGGGCGACCTGCTCGGCCGCTTCGGCGGCGACGTTGTGGCGAAATGCAGCATCGGGCGGAGTCACCGCACCACCGAACATGAAGTCCTGCCACACCATTAGGCCAAGCTCGTCGGCAATGTCGTAAAAGGCGTCGTCGGGATAATAGCCGCCGCCCCATACGCGCACCATGTTCATATTGGCGGCGACCGCGGCGCTGAGGATGCGCCGCTCTTCGGCCGGCGTGACGCGCGCGGGGAATTCATCGAAGGGGATGAGGTTGGCCCCTTTCATGAAGATTGGCGTGCCATTGATCCTCAGGCCGAAGCTGCCATCCTTGCGGATCAGCTCGACCGTGCGCAGGCCGGTGCGGCGGGTGAGGCGATCAGACTCCTGCCCGCCGTCCAGCAGCGTTGCGCTCAACGTGTAAAGCGGATGGGCGCCATAGCCGGCCGGCTGCCAGCGTTGCGGGCGCGCGATGGTAAGCGGCACCGAGACGAGGTTGTCGCCCGGCCCGAGCGCGGCCGTGCGCGTGACGCTGAAACGGCGCCGGTCAGGCCCGGTCACGTCGATGCGGATGGCGGTGCGTATCGCGCGGGAGGCGGGGATGGCGAGGCGCGCGGTTAGCCGCGCCTCGGCGTCGGTCACAGTCTCCTGATCTACCGTCAGACGATCGAGCCGGGCCTTGTCCCAAGCCTCCAGCCGGGCCGACTTCCAGATGCCGATCGCGACGATGCGCGGGCCCCAGTCCCAGCCATAATGATATTTGGGCTTACGGATATAAGGCGATGTCTGCTTCCCCTCCGGCTCGTCGCCGAAAGCGGAATCATATTCGCCCGGCAGCGGATTCTTCTCCGCCAGCACCATCGGCTGGAGCGTGCGGATCGGCGAGGCGAAGCTCACCACGATCTCATTGGCGCCCGCCCTGAGCAGCGCCTTGACATCGGCCCGCCAGCGCCGGTGCGCATTGTCGGCGGAAAGAAGCGGGCTGCCGTTCACCGTCACGCGCGCGAACGTGTCGAGCCCATCGAATACCAGGTCGATCCGGTCGCGTGCCAGCATCGCCGGCGTGACCTCGATCGTGCGGCGATATTGCCAGCCGGTCAGGCCCGCCCATTGGATGGCGGCTTCGTTGAGGCCGATGAAGGGATCGGGCACGATGCCGGCCGCGATCAGATCCTGCTGCACGGTTCCCGGCACGATGGCGGGAAGCCAGGCCGCTGCGCGCGGATGCTCGCGCGCCGCTTGCGCATCGGCCGGTTCGATGCGGACCTGCCAGCGCCCGTCGAGCGGGATGGTCGCCTTGGGCGCGGCCTGGACCGCCGGGGCGGCAACCAGCGCCAGCAGGATCGCGATCCCTGCCCTCACCGCGCCGGATCCAGCGATACCTGCTCCACGGCATAAAGCGGACCGGACAACGGCGCGGTGAAGGTCATGCAGAGGTCGCCGTCGGGCGTGCTGCCGGGCAGATTGCCGGTGAAGCGGAGACGGTTCGGCGCCGTGGCCGGATCGGGCAAGGGGAAGGTGCCGACCGGCGTGCCGTCGCAGCCGCCGGTACGCACCACCAGTTCGCCGAAGGTCGTGGCGGGATAATAGGCCTTCAGCCGGGTGAAGGCATGGGCCAGGCCAAAATTGCGGGGGAGTCGCCCGACGTCGACGCTATAGGCTTTCGCGACCGACAAAGGGGCCCCGCGCCAGGCCAGACATCCGTCGAAGATATTGCTGTTGAACGCCGGGCCGAAGGCGGTCGCATCGGGCGTGAGCGGTAGCCTGAGCTCGATCCCGCCACTGCAGGCGGAGAGCGTCACGGAATCGGTCCGCAGCAGCGCGGCCACGCTGGTATCGAAGGCGCGCGGCGCGGCTAGCGGCTCGCCGTCAGCCCCGAAGGTCGTGGCTCGGACGGTACTGCCGAGCGGCACCGTGAGCGGTTCTGCATAGAGGGGCGAGGCCGGGGTGGGGGCGCTGCCGTCCAGCGTATAGCGGATGGTGCCATGAACGGCCTGGTTGGTCAGGACCAGTCTGGCCTGGCCGCTTGCCACCGCGGCGCTGCGTGTGCCGTCAAGCTGATATCCGACCGCGAAGGCGCTGTCGGCGGCGGGAATGGCATCACGCCGCCAGCGCTTCACCTGCGGCTCGAGTCGATCCAGGAAGCTGCGGAAATTGCGCGAAGGCTTGGGCGACCAGACACCCTCGGCGAAGGCAGCAAGGCGCGGGAAGGTTGCGTGCCAGACGATTTCGGGCGAGTTCAGATATTCCGACCAGGCGTTCATCTGCGCGCCGAGCACATGGCTCTGATCCTTGGGCGCTATTTCGGCCGGCATCGGATCATAGGCATAGACTCGCTCCAGCGTCATCGGCGGATTGGCGGGGCGCATCGGCGGCTCGTCGGGCAACCAGGACTGGAGATTGTCCAGATAGAGGATCGGTGCGGGCGACAGGACAACGTCATGGCCTTCACGCGATGCCTCGATTGCGCCTTTTTCGCCCTGCCAGGACATGACCGTCGCAGACTGGGGGAGGCCGCCGCCCTCCAATATTTCGTCCCAGCCGATCAGCCTTCGCCCGCGCGCACGCAGATAGGTGTCGAATTCGCGAATGAGGGAGGATTGGAGTGCATTCTCATTCGCTATCCCTTTCTCCTTCATCAGCGCCTGCACCCGGGGCGAACGCTGCCACTGGTCCTTGATCGCCTCGTCGCCGCCGACATGGAAATAGCGGCCGGGGAAGATGGTGAGCAGCTCGTCGAGAACGTCCTTGACGAAGGCGACGCCCTTGGGGCCGGGATCGAGCAGATAGGGATTGACGCCCCAGTCACCCGAGACGGGCGGCCGGTCACCGAATACGCCCAGTTCGGGATAGGATGCGACGATCGCCTGGGCATGGCCCGGCAGGTCGATTTCCGGCACGATGGTGATCGCCCGCTCGGCCGCATAGGCAACCAGCTCCTTGAGCTGCGCCTGCGTGTAAAAGCCGCCATAGGGCTCGGCCGGAGGCGGGCCCCCGGCGGTGAGCGGGACGCGCCATGCCCCGATGCGGGTCAGATCGGGATATTTGCGGATCTCGACGCGCCAGCCCTGATCGTCCGACAGGTGAAGATGAAGCATGTTGAGCTTCAGCGCGGCCATCTGATCAATGGTCTTCTTCAGCGTATCGATCGATTGGAAGTGGCGCGCGACATCCGCAAGGTAGCCGCGCCACCGGAAGCGTGGCGCGTCGTCGATAGTCAATGCGGGAACGGCGACTGCTTGGCCGAATGCGCCGTCCGGGCTCAATAGTTGGGCAAGCGTCATCGCGCCATGGACCAGCCCGGCATCGCCCGCGGCCGCGATCCGGATACCGTCTGGCGAGACGGTCAGGCGATAGGCCTCCTCTCCCTTTATTGAGGGATCGCGAAGAAGCCGGATTGGCCCGCTGGTGCCGGGCACGAGCGTGAGGCCTCGAGTCACACCTACACGCGCCGCCAGCAGTCGGGCTGCCGCGACGGCCCCGGCGCCGCGTGCGGCAATGGCTGTGCCGTTGCCGACCGTAAAAGTGCCCGCTTTGCGATCGATAAAGGCAGGGAAAGGAATCAGCGGAAGGGGCGCGACATTTGCCTGGGGTGCGGCAATCGCTCCGGTCGCAGCCTGCCCATGAGCCGGCATGGCGGCCCCTGCCGCTAAGATCAGTCCGCCGACGATGGCTGCATGTGGCTCTGCGAAGCGGATCACGCTTCCTCCCGATGTTGACAGGTTGGCGGTATTCAATTGGTATGTTGACCAATGGCCCGCGACCCGTCCAGCCCTTTTTGGTAGGCGAACGCCGGCGAAGGATGAGCCATGGACCAGAACCGACCCTTGCTGGAAATCTGCGTGGAGGATGCGGAAGGTGTTGATGCCGCCCTCGCCGGAGGCGCGGACCGGATCGAATTGTGCAGCGCGCTGCCGTTGGGAGGACTGACGCCATCCGCGGGGTTGGTCGGGCGAGCGGTCGCGTCCGGCCTTCCAGTCCACGCCATGGTACGGCCCCGGCCGGGCGACTTCATCTACAGGCCGGAGGAAATCGGGCTGATGCTCGAAGAGATTGCATGCCTCCGCGCGCTGGGGGTTGCCGGCGTGGTGGTCGGCTCCACGCATGCCGACGGTAGTCCCGACGCTGCAGCGCTCGGCCGTTTGCGTGACGCTGCGCAAGACATTGAAATCGTTCTGCATCGGGCCGTTGATCTCGCGCCGGACCCGGTCGCTGCGATCGGTATCGCTGCGGGTCTCGGTTATGATCATGTGCTAAGCTCTGGGGGGCAGACACGCGCGTCGGACGGCGCGACGATGCTGGCCGCCATGGTCCGTGAAGCGAAAGGGCGACTCAAGATAATCGCCGGCGCGGGTGTGCGCCCCGAGAATGTCGTCGCGCTGTTGGCGACAAGCGGGGTCGACGCTGTTCATGCATCCGCTGCCTGCGAACGGCCTTGGCCGGATGATCGGATCTGCCGTTTCGGCTTCGCTGCCGGTCCGCGCCGGCGGACGAGCAGGCAGGTTGTGGCCGCACTCGCGGACAGGATTGGCACTTGGAGCCGAGTATGAAATGGTCTGTTTCTGATAGAGCCACAAAAGAACCACTGTCGGGATGGCGGCGTGGCAGCGGCATGAGCATCGGTCGCCGCGAGCTGTTGGCAGGCGTCGCTTCGCTCGGCTTAACGGGCGAAAGCGGGGCGCTTGCCGCTTCACCGGCAGCGGGGAAGGGCGGAACGGGGCCGATGCCGATACCTGGCACGACCTTGCCCCCCGGCCTTCCGATCGAGGATCCCAGCCGGACGTTGATGGATCGGGGCTGGTTGTTCCACCAAGGGGACATATTGCCGACGCCACTGCCGGATCACGACGCGACTTATCGGTCCGTCAAGGCGGGCAATGCCCGCGGCGCCGCGGCGATGGACTATGATGATCATGACTGGCGGGCGGTGGAGCTTCCGCATGACTGGGCGTCTTTTCAGCCCTTCGTCGAAACCGCCAATGTCAGCCAGGGTTATCGTCCGCGCGGTATTGGCTGGTATCGCCGCACGCTCAGACTGGATCCTTCCGACCGGGGCAAGCGGATCGAACTGCAATTCGGCGGGGTCGCGACCCATTGCACGATCTGGGTCAATGGGAGCGTCGTCGCGCATAATTGGTCCGGCTACAACACGATTCTCGTCGATCTGACGCCCTTTGCCCGCTTCGGCGACGATCTGAACGTGATCGCCGTTCGTGTCGACGCTGAGGCGATGGAGGGGTGGTGGTACGAGGGCGCGGGCCTCTATAGGCACGTCTGGCTCGCCAAACGCCCGCCGGTATCGATCGCCACCGACGGTGTTCTCTGTGATCCCCGGCAAGACCGCCAAGGTCGATGGACCGTGCCGATCGCGGTCACTCTTCAGAGCATTGCCGGCGAAGATGCGGCGGTCGAGATTGAAGCTGCTCTGTTCGGACCCGATGGCCGATTGCTGGCACGCGAGCGCGTCGCGGCGGCGGTGAGCGCGATGGAGAATGGGGAGACCCGGCTCGAACTCGCCGCGCCTAAGCCGGCTTTATGGTCAGTCGAAACACCCCTGCTGCACAAGGTCGAGGTGCGGCTACTCAGGAATGGAGAAGCCGTCGACGAACGACGGATCGCTGTCGGTTTCCGGACAATCCACTTCGATCCCGATAAGGGGCTGTTTCTCAATGGCAAGCACGTCAAGCTGAAGGGGGTATGCCTGCACCAGGACCATGCCGGCGTCGGCACCGCGATCCCCGACGCACTGATCCGCTGGCGGCTCGAGCGGCTGAAGGACATGGGCGCCAACGCGTTGCGCTGCACACACAATGCGCCGACGGCGGAGCTGCTCGACTGGTGTGATCGGCTGGGCATTCTCGTCATGGACGAAAATCGCCAGTTCAATCCCGCACCCGACTATCTGACGCAACTCGAATGGATGGTCCGGCGCGACCGCAACCACGCTTGCGTGATCCTATGGTCGGTCTTCAACGAAGAGCCGATGCAAGGCACCGAAGCGGGTGTTGAGATGGTCCGCCGCATGGTGCATGCCGTGCGGAAGCTCGACGACAGCCGGCCGATCACGGCGGCGATGAACGGTGCTTTCTTCAAAGAAAAGAATGTCATGCAGGTCGTCGATGTCGGCGGCTTCAATTATTACCAGGGCGATTATGACCCTTATCATGCCGCGCATCCGGCCAAGCCGATCACGAGCTCGGAGGATACAAGCGCCTTCATGACGCGCGGCGCCTTCGCCAGCGATCCGGCGCGTCACGTCGCTTCTTCCTACGACACCGATTTCGCATCGTGGGGGGCATCGCACCGGGACGCATGGCGGATGATAGCGACGCGCCCGTTCGTTGCGGGCGGCTTCGTGTGGACCGGGTTCGATTATCATGGCGAGCCGACACCTTATGCTTGGCCGACCACCTCCAGCTTTTTCGGCATCCTGGATCTGTGCGGTTTTCCCAAGGCGGCCTACGACATTCACCGCGCCCACTGGATCGACGACCATCCGATCGTGGCCTTGTTTCCGCACTGGAACTGGCACGGCCGGGAGGGGCAGCCGATCAGGGTTATGGTCATGTCCAATGCCGAGCGGGTGGAGCTACGCCTCAACGGCCGTCGCATCGGCGAGGCCGCGGTCGACCGGTTGATGGGCAATAGCTGGGAGGTGCCCTTCGCAGCTGGACGGATCGAGGCGATCGCGCGTAACGGCGGCCGCGAAGTGGCACGGGCGGTCCAGGAAACGACCAGCGGGCCGGTCGCGCTGCGCCTGACCCCCGCACGAACGGTCATGGCTGGGGACGGGGAGGATGCGCAGCCGCTGACGATCGACGCGATCGACGCAGCCGGCCGGCATGTGCCGACCGCAAACCTGATGACGCGATTTTCCGTCGAAGGAGCGGCCATCATCGGCGTCGGCAATGGTGATCCCAACAGCCACCAGTCGGAGAAGGGCAATCAGCGATCGCTCTTCAACGGCCTCGCGCAGATCATCATCCAGGCGGAGGCCGGCGGCCGTGAATCCATTCATATTCGTGCCGAGGCCGATGGGCTGCGCCCTGCCTCGCTCGTCATCGATCGGTTGCCGCTTCCGCCGCGCGCTCAAGTGCCGCTCGCGCCGCGCCGCCTTCGCCCCAACAACTAAGCGAACGGATCGGGGCGAGCAGTCCCCGGCAGTGGACATACGCGAGTTCGCGCGGGCGACTTGCGGCTGCCTATCCGGCTCGATGACTCTTGCGGCATGTCGGCGGCAGTGACGCCCGCCATCTGCAGCATCGCCGCAGGGTGTTCGCTGATTTGAGGTGCCCGCGGCGCTGAAGCGAGCTGATCTTCGACATCTCCGGCAGCCGCCATTCGCCCATCTAAAACTCCAATTTGAGGCCAATTCACGTAATCTTCGGCATCGGGCCTGAATTGGTATTGAAAAGATGTTTTAATTAAGTCACAAATCTTAAACGGGATCGGTCCGACCGTGATTCGGACATGCAGGCGGCGGGAACAGATGGCGGGAAGCGGCGTCCCGAAAACGGGAGCCTCCGAGCGTGAATATGCAAAGGGAGACGTTCCAATGGCTCGAACCACATTCCTCCTACTTGGTACTTGCTTGGCCAGCGCGCTCGCCGCGCCGGCGGTGGCGCAGGACAGCAACACGGCGTCCGCAGGTGAGGACATCGTCGTCACGGGCTTCCGCAAATCACTGCAGGATTCGGCTGCAACAAAGCGGCGGGCCAATTCGATCGTTGATGTCATCAGCGCCGAGGATGTGGGCAAATTTCCCGACAACAACGTCGCCGAGTCGCTCTCCCATTTGCCGGGCGTGACCGTCGACCACCAATTCGGCGAGGGTGAGCAGGTCTCCATTGCCGGTGTGGAACCCGCGCTTAACCGGATCCTGATCGACGGCCATTCAATCGCGTCGGCGGATTGGGGTGGTAATCCTTCTGACCGTTCCAGCCGCAGTTTCAATTATTCGCTTTTGTCGCCGGAGATCATCTCTCAGGCGGTCGTCTACAAGACACCCGAAGCGCGTCTGCAGGAAGGTGCCATCGGTGCCACGGTCGACGTGGTGACGCGCAAACCGCTCGATCTGAAGCCGAATACGATTACCGCGACCGGGGGCTATGAATATAATGACCGATCCAAGCGCGGCAGCCCGCGCGGTTCGGTCCTCTATAGCTGGCACAATGATGCGGGCACTTTCGGTATCTTGGGCTCCGTCAGCTTCGACCGCGAATATCTCGCCCGTGCGGGTGTCGCGGTTTATGGGTACATGACTGGCGACACTTTCTTCCAGCATGATCCGAAAACGGGGGTCCTTCTTCGAGACGCCGACAACCAGCCTTTGCCGCAACGGGCTGGCCTCCAGGTCACTGGCGGCAGCTACAATGATCTGCTGACCGCGCGCCTGCCGGCTTTCCTGGCACATGAATATTTCCAGCAGACACGCCAGCGGATCGGCTTTTCGGGTGCAGTCCAGTTCAAGCCGACCGACAACCTGACGATTACGGGTACCGGGCTCGTCATCCGCGGTAATTACGACAATTACAGCAATTCTGAATATAGCTACAATGTCCGCGGCAATCTGCTTCAGTCGGCGACGATCACCAATGGGCTGATTACATCGGCCACGTTCGCGCCGGGCACCGGCACCAACTGGACCGGCGAACTTGACACCAATTTCCGCCGCACCCGTGTCAAGAATGACGGCGGTACATTGATGTTCGACTGGGATTATGCCGGCTGGAAGGTCACCGGCAATGCCGGTTACACCCGCGCATCGGGTGGCAAGAACCCCGAATATCTGCTCAATTTCCGCACGCTGCAGGGCTTTACGGTGGGCGCCAGCGGCCGCGACACGCTGCTCAACTGGCAATATCCGGCGAGCGACGCCACGAGGTGGGTGAGCACATCGCCCGGTGAATCGCATCTCCAGACGGAGCCTGCGGTGATGACCGCCACCAATGGCGCGGGCTTCTACGGCGCGCAGATCGGTGGCATCGACCATTCCGAGAATACGGTCGACCAGGAGAAGTTCGGTCAATTGGATGTGACGCGTGAGGCAGACTGGGGCCCCATCACGGCTATCCTATTCGGCGCGCGCTTCAGCGATCACGATAATCGGCAGACCACTCATGGTGGCGCAACCTTCACCAACAGCGCCTTCACCTTGGCGGATCTGGGTTCCTTCACACTGGATACCAGCCTGTACGACGGCCTCTCGGCCAACGGCAATGCGACGCCTTATGCGACCATATCCAAGGAGAATGCGATCAAGGCCCTGAACGCGCCGGGAACGCTCAATGTTACGCGCTCGCTCGACACAGGCTCCTTCTTCAAGGTCAATGAGAAGATCGCGACCGCCTATCTCCAAGCCAATTTTGAGGCTGGCAAGTTCCGGGGCAATATCGGCGGGCGCTTCGTCCATACCAAGGACACGTCTTCTTATTATCTGACCTCCAACAATGTGACGCAGCTCGTGGTAGCGCCCCGCGACGACAATCGCTTTCTGCCGTCGTTCAATGTCGCTTACGATGCCGGCCCCGGTGTAGTGCTGCGCCTCGCCGCGGCCAAGGTGATTGCCCGGGCGCGTTATTCGCAGCTCGCGGGCGCTCTCTCGTTGGATGACACGACACGCACGGGCAGCGGTGGCAACCCCGATCTAAAGCCTTATGCCGCCACCAATTTCGGACTCTCGGCCGAATGGTATTTCACCAAGAGCGGTTATGTGTCGGGTGAAATCTTCTATCGCGACATCACCAATTATATTTCGAACCAGAACGTCACCCAGAGGCGTCTCAATGCGCTTACGGGCCAGACGTTGGATTATGCCATTTCCACCCCGATCAATGGCGGCAAGGCGAAAGTCACGGGCTTCTCGCTGTCTCTGCAGACGCCGCTAGCTTATGGTTTCGGGATCATGGCGAACTACACGTTCGCGGATGCGGATACGGGCATTAACGGCCAGGGCCTGCCCTATCTGTCGCGCAACACCTACAATATCGTGCCTTACTTCGAAAGCGGGCCGTTCCAGGTTCGCGTGAGCTACAATTACCGGTCGAAATATTTCTATGTGTTCGGCCGCCTGTCCTCCGCGGATTATACGGATGCCTATCGTGAGCTGGACCTGTCCGCTTCGTACAATCTGACGAAGAATATCACGCTTACGGCAAATGCATCGAACCTTCTCGATGAAACCTATTACCAGTACAGCGCCACCAAATCGGCTCCCACGGCATTGTACAAAAATGGCCGTCTGTATTCCGTGAGCGCTCGCTTCAAATTCTGACGCATCCTTCGAACCCCAGCCGGAGGAGGTGATCTCCTCCGGCATGAGCCCGCCGCTCCCCTCTTCGCGGCGGGCTCCTTTTTGCTTCGCAAACGTCTGGACTCTGGCGCTGTTAATCCGCGGAGCGGGACTGTGGCTAAATTTTCACAGGTGCACCACTTTTTCACAGAATTCCGGAATTGGTATTGAACTGATATATACAGCGTGTCACCAAAGCGTGACCTGAAAGACCATCTCCGAATTGAGACAGGGGACATGATGTTGGCGGGCGTGAGGTGAATAGCGACAGGCGTATGCTTCTGAGGGGCGCTGTAGCTGCCGCAGCAGCACCTGCTCGCGCCACTCGCAGTCAGCCGCGTCTGCGCGCCACCGTCGTCTCGACCTGGGACTTTGGGGCGGCCGCCAACCGCGCTGCTTTTGCGGCGATCGAGGCTGGCGGCTCACTGATCGATGCAGTTGAGGCTGGTGCGCGCGTGCCGGAAGTCGATCTGACCAACCACTCTGTCGGAGAGGGCGGCTACCCCGATCGAGACGGCCATGTCACACTGGACGCGATCGTCATGGACGATGCCGGCGCGGTCGGCGCGGTCGCCGCGCTAGAGGAAGTCGTCCATGCCGTTTCGGTCGCGCGGCGGGTGATGGAAAAGACGCCGCACACGATGCTGGTGGGCGAGGGCGCTACCCAATTTGCCATGGCCCAGGGATTTGAGCGGCGCAAATTCCTCACCGCCGAGGCGGAGGCGGCATGGCGCGAGTGGCTCAAGTCCTCACGCTACGAGCCCATTGCCAATATCGAGAATAAGCGTTCAGCCGGCGGTCCGGCCTTGAACCATGACACGCTCGGCATTCTTGCCCGCTCCCCGGAAGGACGCCTGGCGGGCGCCTGCACGACATCGGGCATGGCTTTCAAGATGCATGGCCGTGTCGGCGATTCGCCCCAATGCGGCTGCGGACTCTTTGTCGAGCGCGGGGTAGGGGCGGCGACGTCCACCGGCGTGGGAGAAGAGGTTACCCGCATTGCCGGATCGGCCCGGG
>Ga0207647_10002493_pt1 | contig 13942 bp, 11 predicted proteins | sample KBSCornC2_FD_184295 | JGI IMG/M metagenome (GOLD analysis project Ga0207647, IMG submission 184295) | Corn rhizosphere microbial communities from Kellogg Biological Station, Michigan, USA - C2 (SPAdes) (version 2) | ecosystem: Host-associated > Plants > Roots > Rhizosphere ...
CAAGCCCGCCCGCCGCAGCATCGCGCAGCGCGGCGAAATCGGTGCAGGTCATGCGCGGCGCGTGCCGCACCACAATCCGCGCATCGTTCGGCCCGACAAGATGCCATTCGATCTCGCCGATATCGTCGGTCGATCCCAACGTTGATACGGTGCCAAGCGCCGCCGCTTCCAGGCTGCCGAGCGTGGCGGCGAAGGCGGGCGACGCGACCAGGATGCGGCGCGACTGGCCGAGCGTCCGCATTGTGAGCGAAGCGTCGGTGGTGAGCTCGGTCCGCACGCGCAAAGCGACGTCGACCCGCTCCGTGATCAGATCGACCGCGCGATCGACCGCGATCATCTGCAGTTGAATCTGGGGATACCGCAGCAAGAAGGCGGGAAGCCCCGGCGACAGCACATCGACCAGTCCGGTTGGACAGCTGAACCGCACACGCCCCCGCGGTTCGCTACGCGCTTCGGCGACGAGCGCGTCAGCCTGCTCCAGTTCATCGAGCATCGCCCGGCATCGCGCGTAAAAAGCTTCGCCTACCTCGGTCACGCGGAAGCGGCGCGAGGAACGCTCGATCAGGCGTAGGCCCAGCCGCGCCTCTAACCCGGCGACGCGCCGGCTCAGCTTCGACTTGGGCAGACGCAGCGCGCGGCCCGCCGGCGCAAAGCCGCCATGGCGCACCACTTCCGCGAAATAAGCATAATCGTTGAGGTCGATCATCGGCGCACCGTCGTTCTATCAATAGAACGCTACGTGTCGATTTGGGCGACTACAGGCAACATCGTTCCGAGCGCATCTCCGTTCGGGACAGGCGGCGTGGTGCCGCTCGACAGAACGGAGACAGAAAATGGCAAAGTTCGACAACAAGGTGGTGGTGGTGACCGGCGGCACAAGCGGGATCGGTCTCGCGACCGCGAAGGCGTTCGCCAAGGAAGGAGGTGTGGTCTTCATCACCGGCCGCCGCCAGGAGACGCTGGATGCGGCGGTTAAGGCGATCGGCGGCAAGGTGACGGGCGTTCGCGGCGACATGTCCAAACTGGCCGACATCGACCGGCTGTACGATGTGGTCCAGCAGCAGCATGCGCAGATCGATGTCGTGTTCGCCAATGCGGGCGGCGGCAGCTTTGCCCCGCTCGGCGCGATCGACGAGGCACATTTCGATGCGATGTTTGCTACCAACGTGAAGGGGGTGCTGTTCACGGTGCAAAAGGCGTTGCCGCTGCTGCGCGACGGCGGATCGGTGGTACTGACCGGATCGACCGCGGGCGCGACTGGCACCCCGGCGTTTAGCGTCTATGGCGCGACCAAGGCGGCGGTGCGCAGCTTTGCACGCAACTGGGTCCTGGACCTGAAGGAGCGGCATATCCGCGTGAACGCGGTGAGCCCGGGGCCGATCGATACGGCGGGGCTAAACGAACTGTTCGGCGGCGGGGAGCAATCCGAGGCGGTCAAGGCGAGCCTGCTGGCGCAGATCCCGTCGGGCAGGGTCGGCGATGGCGCGGACGTGGCGCAAACGGTGCTGTTCCTGGCTTCCGACGCTGCCAGCTTCATCAACGGCGCCGAAATCTTTGTCGACGGCGGCATGGCACAGATTTAATCCAGTCTGACGTCTAGTGGCCCGCTTCACGAAAGCGGGCCATACGCCATATCGAACATCCGTTTTGCGCCCCCTCCCGGTCCTTCGCAGGGTAGATTACCGGTCCTAAAAGCTGCCGTTAATTCAGCTCGCGACTCAGTGCGTGCTGCATCAGATGGTTCCGAAGCACGCGGAATATCGAGCTTCATTTCTTCGCCCATCGCGTCGGCCAAAATTGGAGAGCTTATCTCGACGGCAGCGGCGTGAGACCGGAGCATCAGCTTCGCAGCAGGGGTAGCAGCCTTGCGCTCGGCTCCTGCGGAAAGCGGCGGCCGGCGCTGCGGGTCACCCGGGGCAGGGCTGCCCGGCCGCTCCCCACATGGCCATGTCTTTCACATGGGCCTCGAACGTCCCCGGCGGGGTCGATCGGCCCGTGCCCGGCGCCCATGCACGCGGAATGAAGCCGCTTTGCGAGGCATCGTGCCGGAGATGTTCGAGCAGGCCGCGCGCGTCGCGACCGCCGTTGCGCTTGGGATCGCGCAACTGCGCGCAGATCTCGGCACCGCTCTTGCCCAGCCAGAGGAATTCCACCGGCGCAAGCTGCCAGTCGATGCCCGCGTGCGGGGGGGCCGGAGCGGGCGAATTGGGCGAGGTGGAGATAACGTGGCACGTGGAGCAGGGGACGGTCTCCCGGCCGAAGCGGCTCTTTCCCCCGTGGATGTTCATGCCGTGCACGCGGGGTTTGGTCTCTCCCGCCGGCGTCCAGATCGGGATGGCGCGTTCGTCGACATGACAATTGGCGCAGCGCGGATGCCTGATCACGACTTCGATCCTCTGCCAGGCGCGCAGGCCCTCGGACCGGCTGACGCTGCCCGGTCGGATGACGTCCTTCGAGACGTCCTCGGCCGAGACGAAATCCGCCAGCGCCAGCGAGGAGCCGGCCAGAGTGAGGGCGATTAGAGCGTTTCTCATGGCCCGCCTCACACGAAATCGATGAACTTGTTGAAGGGCATCTCACGGATACGCTTGCCGGTCGCCGCGAAGATCGCGTTGGCAAGCGCTGGCGCGGCCGGCGGCACGGGCGGCTCGCCGATGCCCCGGACGGTATAATCGTTTTCAAGCCCGCGCACCTCGATCACCGGACACTGATACATTCGCATCGCCTCGTGGTGATGGTAATTGGTCTGCTGGACCCCGCCGCCGGCATAGGTCAGCTCGCAATTCATCGCGTGGCCGAGTCCCCAGACGACGCCACCCTGGACTTGATTTTCGAAGTTGATCGGATCGACGACCTTACCGACATCGGCGGCGACCCAGACCTTGTCGACTTTGATGCCCGCGTCGGTCATAGTAACCTCGACGATTTCGGCGACGGCTGTCCCGAAGCATTCGACGAAGGCGACGCCGCGGCCCTTGCCATTGCCGAGCGAACCCTTCCAGTCGGCCATTTTCCCGACCGTTTCCAGAAGCTTGCGGTAGATGGGGATCTTGCACATATCGATCCGAGCCTGCAGCGGATCCAGCTTCGCGGCATGGATCAGCTCGTCGATGAAGCTTTCGGTGAAGAAGCCGTTCGCGGACGCGCCCACCGAGCGCCATGTGGTGGAGGGCGCGAGACCCTGAGGCTCGAAGCTCGCTGCGCGATAGTTGGGGATATCGTAATAGACGTTCCAGATGCCGACGGCCAGCTGGGCGTCGGGATCCTTCGTGGGCATGTCCATCCGCGCCTGTAGCTCCTTGAACGGAGCGGTTGCGCAGACTTGCGCGTCGGCCGCGATGATCTTGCCGTCTTTGACGCTGCCCCGGTACCGTCCCATCGCGATCTGGCGGGAGATATCTTGTTGAAAATCCTCCTCGCGTGAAAAGACGAGCTTGACCGGCGTTCCGCGCATCTGGTTGGCGACTTCGGCGAGCACGCGGACATTCTCGAACTCCAGCCGGTGCCCGAAGCTGCCACCCATCCACTCATTGTGGAAGGTGACCTGCTCGTCCTTCATGCCGATCGCCTTGGCGGCGATGTGCTGGACCGACTGCGGGGACTGGTGCCCGACCCAGATCTCCATGCCCTTGTCCGTCACGAGCCCCAGGCCGCTCAGCGGCTCGAGCGGCTGGTGCGCGACATAGGGCGCGCGATATTCGGCTTCGAGCAGGGTTCCGTCCTTCAAGGCGGCGTCGACATCGCCGTCGTTGCGCCATTGCTTTGCGAGAAACTCCGGCGTGAAGGACGAGCCGACGATCTTCCAGTGATCCGCCTGATCGGCCGGGTAGATCGAGGGTGCCCACATGCAATCGACGCTCTGGGCCGCCTGCATCGCATACCAGCTGTTCGTCGCGATGACGGCGATGCCGTTCGAAATCTTGAGAACTTTCTGGACGCCCGGCATCGCCAAGGCCTTGCTCGCATCATAGGACCTGATCGGCTGCCCCTTGTTGGGGTTCAGCTTGACGGCGGCATAGACCATGCCCTCCATTTTGCGATCGATCCCGAACTTCATCTCGCCGGTGACTTTCGACCGGATATCGAGCCTCTCCATCGGCTTGCCAATAAAGCGCCATTGCGACGGATCGCGCAGCTTGACGTTGGTGACCGGCTTCACGGTCGCGGCATCAGCGGAGAGCGCCACGTAAGGGATCTTGGTGCCGTCCGGCAGGATGACGTTGCCGGCCTCCGTGCGTAACTTGGAGGCAGCGATCCCGGTGCGTTTGGCGGCGGTGGCCTTCAGCGTCTCGCGCGCAATGGCGCCGGCCATGCGCATCTTGTCATAGGTGTCGGGAATCGTGCTGGAGCCGCCCGTCATCTGCAGGCCGGCCTTCCGAAGCCATTGCAGCGCGGCCGCGCGGGCCTTCTCGGCTGCGGGGCTCTGGTCCGGCGCCATGAACGGGGCTAGTTCGTGCGCGAAGCCCGTATTGAAATAAGCGGGGCTCGGCCCGGCGAAACGCACTTCGAACTGATCCCGCTCGAGATCCAGTTCCTCGGCGATCATCAACGGCTGGATGGAGCCGACGCCCTGACCCTTGTCCGCATGCTGTGCGATCAGAATGATCTTCTCGGGCGTGATCTCGACCCACGGATTGAATGTCACCGCATTGCGGGCGAGCTCCTTCGCCAGCGGGTTAATGTCGGCCGCGACGGGCGGTGCCGGTTGCGCCCAGGCATAGGAGCCGAAGGCCACGCCGCCGGCCATGGCGGCGGACCCGAAGAGGATCTCGCGACGGGAAAGGTCCGACATCTGCCCCATCTCATTGCCCTCCCATTTTGTCGGCCGCGGCATGGATCGCGACGCGGATGCGTTCATAGGTGCCGCACCGGCAGAGATTGCCCGACATGACCTTGTTAATGTCGTCGTCGGTAGGCTTTGGGATCGCCTTGAGCAGCGAGACGGCCTGCATCATCTGGCCGATCTGGCAATAGCCGCATTGCGGCACCTGGTGCTCGATCCAGGCCTGCTGCACCGGGTGGAGGGCATCCTCGGATATGCCTTCGATTGTGGTGATCCGCTTGCCGGCAACGTCCGCCACGCGCACCTGACAGGAGCGAACGGCCGCCCCGGCTACCTCAACGGTGCAGGCCCCGCACTGGGCGATCCCGCAGCCATATTTGGCGCTGGTGATATCGAGCTCGTCCCGCAGAACCCAAAGCAGAGGCATGTCCGGCACGACGTCAACCTGCCGCTTCAATCCGTTGACGATCAGCTCGATCATGATGAGACCTTCCTGATGCTTCCGTTCCGTGCGCTTCAGTCGAAAGGCTCGCGCGTTGATGGCCCAATCGGTTACAATGCCCATTCGTCGAGGGGCCGCCTTCCGCATCCAACAATGCCGCCGACGTCCGCGGCCGATTCTCACCGGATACTTTATTCAAGATTTGACCAAACCTGCTCAGTTGATTGTGCGCCCAAAGAGCTGATGGAACAAGTTAAAAGCGGTCATAGTCTCGGGACCATCTTGCTCCGAAGGTGAGAGACAGGATTATATCCGGTCGGGTATTTTGGTGTCGCGCCAGTTTCTCGGTATAACCTTGGTTTCTGACAAGAAACGTTCATAGCGCGAAGGCTCTCGTCCCAATCGAGGTCGTGCTCTGCGATGGACACGGGGCGGCGCTTGGCGACCGGATGATCAAACATCATATCGACTATTGGAAACGCTCGAAGTCGACGGCGATAACCGCTGTCTGCCGTTGTCCGGGCGACTAGCCAAGCTGCGTCTGCTTCAGCCGTGGTTATGCCAAAAGCGGACAGGCAGCTTACGGCCCAGAAATGGCCGCCGATCGATGAGGGTCAGGTCGGTGTTCGCCGATCCCTTTCGTAAGGCGCAGCGCCGCTTTTCGTTAGAGGAACGAATACGGATCCACATCCACCGCCACCCGCACCCCGCGCGGCCATTCCAGCCCGCCCAGCCAATCCCGGATCACATCCTGCACATCCAATGCCCGCCGCGCATGGACCAATAACCGCTGCCGATGCCGCCCGCGCAGCATCGCTAAGGGCGCGGGCGCTGGGCCGAAGACCTGCATGCCGTCCACGCGCGGGGCGGCGCGGCCGATCGCCTTGGCGGTGGCGGCGGCCTCGTCCTGATTTTCCGAGCTGACGATGATGCCCGCGAAGCGGCCGAAGGGCGGGGCGCCGGCGTGACGGCGCGCCTCGGTCTCGGCTGCGTAGAAGCTTTCGGCGTCGCCCGATACCAGCGCCTGGATGACGGGCGCGGCGGGCTCGTGCGTCTGGACGAGCACGCGGCCGGGCTTGGCGCCGCGGCCGGCGCGGCCCGCCACCTGGGCGATCTGCTGAAAGCTGCGCTCGGCCGCGCGGAGGTCTCCGCCCGCTAGGCCGAGATCGGCATCGACCACGCCGACCAGAGTGAGGTTCGGGAAATGATAGCCCTTGGTGACGAGCTGCGTGCCGATCACGATGTCGATCTCACCCGCTTCCATCTTGTTGACGAACTCGGCAGCCTTGGCCGGCGACCAGAGTGTGTCGGAGGTTACGATCGCGGCGCGCGCCTCGGGGAAGAGGAGCGCTACTTCATCCGCAATGCGCTCGACGCCCGGCCCGCACGCGACGAGCGCATCCTCCTCCTTGCATTCGGGGCAGGCGCGCGGTGGCGGCATGACATGGCCGCAATGGTGGCAGGCCAGCCGGGCGGTCAGTCGATGCTCAACCATCCAGGCGGTGCAATTGGGGCATTGAAAGCGGTGGCCGCAATGGCGGCACAAGGTGAGCGGGGCATAGCCGCGCCGGTTGAGGAAGAGCAGGGCCTGCTCGCCTTTCTCCAGCGTCTCGCGCACGGCATCAACCAATGTAGGCGCAAGCCAGCGTCCCCGGTCAGGCCGATCCTGCGTCAGGTCGATCACGGCGATGTCGGGCATGGTCGCGCCGCCGTACCGGGCGGGGAGCTGCACTTCTTCGTAGCGGCCTTGCGCCACCTGCTGGCGCGTCTCGATCGCGGGGGTCGCCGACGCGAGGATGACGGGTATGTCTTCAAACCGGCCGCGCATCACCGCCACGTCGCGCGCATGGTACATGACGCCGTCTTCCTGCTTGAAGCTGGCCTCGTGCGCCTCGTCGACGACGATCAGGCCCAGGTCGCGATAGGGTAGGAAGAGCGCCGAACGCGCACCGACGGTGACCAGGGCCTCGCCGCTGGCGACGGCACGCCAGGCGCGGCGGCGCTGGGACTGACGCAAGTCCGAATGCCACGCCACCGGCGCGCAGCCGAAGCGCTCCGCAAAGCGCTTGAGGAAGGGCTCCGTCAGCGCGATCTCTGGCAACAGGACGAGTGTCTGGCGGCCGGCGCGGATCGCTTGCGCAACCGCCTCGAAATAAACTTCGGTCTTGCCTGAGCCGGTGACGCCGTCGAGCAGGATCGGCGCGAAATTCCTTTGATCGACCGCCTGGGTGAGCCGCGCGGCGGCGGCCGCCTGCTCGGCCGAAAGATCGGGACGCGCATGATCGGGATCGGGAATGGGGAAAGGATCATCGACGCGAACTTCGACCGGTTCGATCGCTCCGGCCTTCACCAGCCCACGGATCACGCCATCGGAAACATCCGCGATCGTTGCCAACTCGCGCACCAGCCCTTGGCGATTCTCGATCCGCTCCAGCGCTTGCGCGCGCTGTGGGGTAAGGCGCGGCGGCACATGGCCCGTCGGCCGATACTCGATGATCGTTCGCGCGCCGTCGAGAGCGGATGCCGACGCAAGGGCCATTCGCAGCACCGCGGCCGGCGGCGCCAGATAATAATCTGCGGTCCATTCGATCAGGCGGCGCAGCGAATCCTTGAGCGGCGGTAAATCGTAGACGCCGAGCAGGGGGCGCAGCCGGTTGTCGCCCACCTCGGCATCGGAGGGCATATGCTCGGGCTCCCAAACCACGCCGGCCAGTTGGCGGGGGCCCAAGGGCGCGAGCACGATCGAGCCCGGCTGCACATCATGTTCAGGATCGACGCGGTAATCGAGCGGCCCGAGCGCGGGATTGAGCAGGAGGACGCGGGCGCGCTTGTTCATGGAGGTCAGGTAGGGACTCGGACGCAAAAAGGGAATCTGGAACCCCGCCCAGCGGGCAGCGTCTTTTCGGCCAAGAGAGGAGAGATGCCGTGATCGACTATGTCATGACCGGCCCCGCCACGCTGGAGCTCACTGTCGGCGGCAGGATCACCAAGGAGGAGATGGATCGCCTCTGGGCGCGGCTTGAGGCCGATCTGCCGAAGGAGGGTAAACTCAAGATTCTCGAAATCATCGATCCGCTCGATGGGATCGAGCCGATGGCGATGTGGGAAGACCTGAAGCGCGGTCTGCCCATGATACACCGCTTCAGCCATGCCGCGGTCGTCGCCGACCAGCATTGGATTACCGCGATCACCAACATCGCCGCCATGTTCATCGCGGCCCAGGTCCGTACCTTCCCGCGCGACCAGATCGAGGCGGCTCGGGCGTGGCTGGCGGAGGCTTGAGCTTAACGTAATTCGACCAAGTGACGGATGCATTGGACGACGCCGAAGCCAATGGCAGGGAAGGCGAAGGACATCGCCAGTGATCCAGCGTCGTGTTGGCCCTCTGAGCAGAAAGCGAGAGAGAAGAATCCTCCCACGAGCACGGTGACGGCAAGCCACTGACGGAAGAGGCCGCGCTCAAGCCGCTTCATGGTGGAGAGGGAAAGCGAGGCAGTCGCTCCTTGCGATGCCGCCTTCAGCCTTTCCCAGGTGCGCAAGTCGATTGTCAGCCGACCCGCCTCTGGCCGCCCCAAATGCAGTCTGATCTTGGGCTCGAAGAAGCGGGTGACCGGCTCGGCCTCGATCTGATTCCAAGGAACCTGAAACGAGCGTTGGAAAGGGCCGAATAGTCTCCACAGACGAACGCGCATCCCGGAGGCGCAGGCTTCGAACGTGAGGATACCGTTGAAATTGATGCCATACATACTGCCCGATCGCGACCGCAGCCGAAGCAGCGGCGTTTCGTCGTCGCTGGGAAAGCGGGCCTGGAGCTTGACCCAGCCTGAAAACGCACCGAGCAGCGCCGTGATCAATATCCAGAAGAATATGAAGAACACCGGAATAAACCAGGCCAACCAATCAGGCATGGCCGCCTGGCTCTGGGTCACTTCACGGCACCCTTCGCGATCAGGCGCGGCAGTAGGGTCAGCGCCCCAAGGATCGGCCATTTGCGCTGCCAGGGCTTGATTTCGATCTTGTGGCCCGAATGGCGGCTGATCTTCCATGCGAGATAGTCGATCCCCTCGGCATAGGTCGCGCTAGCCTTGGCGAGGCGGAGCAAGGTGAGCGCCTTGCCCTCGCGGCGGCGTCGTGCCCAGGCGCGCCTGCCTTGCGCGCGTTCGGCGGGGGATATGGGGCGATCGAATATCAGCACTCCGCCCTCCATGTGCGCGGCGATACGCGCCTCGGCGAGCGCCGGGAGCGTGAAGGCACGATAGCGCTCTGGCTCGGCGTCGACGACCGATCCGGCCCGGCCGCTTCGCTCGGCGCGCAATTCGGCGGCATAAGTCAGCGCGAAGGATTTTCGCCATAGGTCCAGCGGATCGAGACTGTCGGGCAGGCACGGGCGCGCTGCGTCGAGCAACGCAGGAGCGGCCTGCGTGACGGCGCCGATCGCCGCCTCGCGTGCGGCAGCATCCGCCGACCACACCAGCCGTGAGGGCTGGGCGAAGCGCGCCCACACGGAGACGTTGCGCGTCCGGGAAGAGGCCAGTCGCGCGAAATCGGCTTCAGACAGAACCGCATATTTCGCGATCAAGCTATTATATTGGAATGGAAAAACATTCGGCGGCAGCAGCCGGTTGGCGGTTGCCAGCCATGGCGCGGCGAAGGCTTGGGCATAATCTGCGACGATCAGGTAGAAATCGAGCATCAGCCCTTCGAGCCGGGCTTCGCGCAGCGTCGAGCCATAATAGAGAATGGCGCGTGCGCCGGGATGGCGCGCGGCGATTGCTGCCGCCATTTCGGTAACGGGCGGCACTACCGGTTTCGCAAGCTCCCCGGCGACGAGTGTGCGGAGCGGCTCGCCCGAATCGTTCACGCCGCCAGGCGCAGGAAGGGCAGGGGGGCGGTAGGCCGCAACACGATCGAGCGGCCGGCACCGGCTTGAAATATCTCGCCGTCGAGGATCACGCTGGAGCGGTCGCCCTCGATCCGGATCTCATCCCCGCGGCGAATATGGACGCCGTTTACGATGCCGCTGCCAAGCCGCCCGAACAGGCCCGCGATCAGGGCGCGAACCAGCGCAATCGGATTTTGGTCGATCGCCATCAACTGCAGGGAGCCGCTCGGCTGGTTGGCGATGCGCGAGCCGATCAACAACTTCTTGAGCGTCGTCACCATGAGCAGCGAGAAGCTGCCCTGGATCGCGCCCTGCCGGATGAGCGACACCTTCACCGGCGCCGGCCTGTCAGGCAGGAAGGCGGCGCGGATGCCGAGCACCAGCGATACCAGCAACGCCAGCGCGGTCAGGATGTGGCTCAGCCAATTGGGCAGGCCGAGCGGATAGATCTTGTTGCGGCAATAAAGCATGACCTCGGTCAGGCCCGCGCCGCCCAGGAACATGCCGAGCACGGGCTTAAGATCATCGCCGACGCCATTTTCCTCGTGCGTAAGCGCAATCAGCTCGCGCGTGACGATGTGATCGGTCAAATCGCCGCGTGCCAGCTCGAGCACGCGTTCGAGCGCGACGATCGGATCGCCAGCCGCGCCCAGATCGAGCGCGATCAGATTGGTCTTGCCGTTCGGAAGCACCGCCACCGGCGGCGGCGTGCCTTCGAACTGACCGCCATGATAGAGCTCCGTCAGCGTTGCTTGGACCGTGCCGTCGCCGCCATTGATGACGAGAACGCGCGGCTCGACCCGCGCGATCGTGCGCAATGCCGCGTCGATCTGATCGACGCGCTCGACCTCATAGTGAAAGATTTCAGGGTGATGCGCACAAAAGCTGCGAACACGCGGAAGCAGCGAGCGATTGCCCGTGGAACGCGGATTGGAAAGCAGCGCGATCCGGATCATCGAACCCACTATTGACCTTTCCTAATCGGTCCAACGCTGGTGCCGCGGACATAGTTAAGTACGACCGGCACCGGCGTGAGGCCGGCAACCCGGATCTGGACCTGCACCGGAGATGGCTTGCGTTTGAACATCACGTCGAACAGCGAAATATTGGGGTTGCCCGAAAAACCGCCGCCGTCATTGCCGAAATCCGCCGACCCATTGCCATTGGCATCGTGCCGCACCGACACGGCGTAAACACCGGGTCGGGGCACGGGCATGCATACGTTGATCGGGCCCGACGGCGGCACGCGCACCTCAACCCGCTCAATATAAGTGCCTTTGTCAAAATAGTGAGAGGGGTCGCCGCCATAGGTTTGAACCCGCACGATTCCCGTGCGCGCTTTCAGACCTTCGACGCGCACCAGCATTGATGGCTTGCCATCGACGCAAGCATCCGCATGCGGACCGAGCATCGCCGCGCCGGCGGATGCCAGCGGTGCGGCGGCGATCAGGCTCGCGATGAGGAACTTCACTTTCGGCATGACCTCGCTACCTCCGGAAGCTATAGGGCCGGGCCTTGCTGCCGCCCGGACGATATTCGCCTCCTTAGTGTTGGCAAATCGGTGGTGAATGCGGCCAGAACATGGTGACGGAGCGACGGCATTTTGAATTCGGCAGCGCTTGTTGATCGGTACCTTGCCCGCCTGATCGCCGTGCCGCTGCTGGCCAGCTTGGTCATCGCGGCGATGCTGCTGCTGCTCGAGAAGATGCTGCGGCTGTTCGACTTTGTGGCGGAAGAGGGCGGTCCGGTGAGCGTCGTGTGGCGTATGCTGGCCAATCTGATCCCGGAATATCTCTCGCTCGGCATTCCGATCGGGCTGATGCTGGGCATATTGCTGGCATTCCGCCGGCTGGCCACCTCATCGGAGCTGGACGTGCTGCTCGCGTGCGGTTTTTCCTATCAGCGGTTGCTGCGCGTGCCTTATGCCTATGCCATCATAGCCGCGCTGGTGAATTTAACGATCGTCGGCTTCCTTCAGCCTTATTCCCGCTACGCCTATGAAGGGCTGCGCTACGAACTGCGCACCGGCGCGCTCGGCGCATCGATCAAGGTCGGTGAATTCACGAAGCTGGGCAAGAATATGACGGTGCGGATCGAGCGCAGCCAGGAAGGCGGGCGGCAGCTGTCGGGCATCTTCGTGATGGCGCAGGGCGAGAATGGCAAGGAACTGGCCGTCACTGCTGAGCATGGCCGCTTCATGGCGACGGACGATCCCAACACGATCATCTTTCGTCTGCGCAAGGGCACGTTGGTGCATAACGCGCCGAACTTCCCGGTTCCGCGCGTGCTGACCTTCGATAGCCACGATTTGCCGATCGATCTGCCCAAGGAGGAAGCCTTCCGCCAACGTGGCGGGCGCGAGGAGATGACCATTCCCGAGCTGGTCAAGTCCACGCACAATACCAGCGAGAAGAAGGATCGCGCGAAGAGCCAGGCCGAATTCCATTTCCGCCTGACGGAGGTGGTAACCATTTTCCTGCTGCCGCTGCTTGCCGTGGCGCTGGCGGTCCCGCCGAAGCGCTCCACCTCGGCGCTCGGCGTGTTCCTGTCGATAGTGATGATCGTGACCTATTATAAAGTGAACGAATATGCCGAGGCGCTGGGCGGGCGCGGCAATATCAGCCCGGTCATCGCGCTGTGGACGCCGTTCGTGCTGTTCGCGATCCTGATCTGGTGGATGTACCGGACCCTGGTCAGGGTGCCCGGCGGTCAGCCGATCGGCGCGCTTGAGCGGCAGTTCGCCAAGATTTCCGGCCTCTTCAGGCGCTGGTTCAGCAGTTCGCGCAGGCGGGTGATCTCATGAAGATCAACCTGCAATTCTTCGCATCGCGCACCATCACCTGGTACATGGCGCGGCTGTTCGTGGTCCGCTCCTTCGCGGTGTTGGCTGGCCTCGCCATCATCCTGATGGCGCTGGATCTGCTGGGCGAATCGGGCGACATCCTGGCTTATTCGGGCAATGGCGACGCCCAGCTCTGGTATTATGTCTCGCTGCGCTTGCCGCAGATCATATCGCGCTTCCTGCCCTTCTCGGTGCTGCTTGGCACCCTGATCACGCTGGCGACGATGAATCAGAACAGCGAGATCATCTCGATGAAGGCGGCAGGCATTTCCGCCCACCAGATACTCGCACCGCTGATTGTCGCGAGCCTCGGCATTGCCGCGCTTTCTTTCTGGTTCAACGACCATGTGGTGGCGCGCGCGACCAGCGTGCTGTCCGCATGGCAGAACGTGAATTACGGGCCCGTCCCAAGGACGCACGGTGTGGTTGCCAACGTCTGGGTACGCGCCGGCGAGGACTTGATTCACGCTGCGCAGGTCACCGGCCGCGGTCCAACGACGGTGCTGCATCAGGTGACCTATTATGACCGCACCGGAGATAAGCTGACCGCGATCGTCAGTGGCCCCCGCGCGGCCCCGTCGGACGGCAGCTGGCGCATGAACAACGTCCGCATTTTCGACGTGACCGCAGGCAAGATCACCAATCAGCCGAGCATCACCTTCGCTCGCGGCGTGGCACCCGATCGCTTTACGCTGGCAGATGTCAATCCCGAGGGCCTGTCCTTCAAGGCTCTCTATCAAGCGATCGGGGATCTGCGAGCCGCCGGCCGGCCGACGGTGTCGCTCGACACGGTGCTCTGGCACAAGATTTCGGGCGCAATGTCGGCGGTGCTGATGCCCTTGCTCGCGGCGGTCGCGGGCTTCGGTCTTGCGCGATCGGGCGTCCTGTTCGTGCGGGCCGTGATCGGCATGGCGCTGGGTTTCACCTATTTCGTCGCCGATAATTTCGCGCTGGCTATGGGCAATATCGGTGCCTATCCGCCTCTGCTTGCTG
>Ga0207647_10002494_pt1 | contig 13936 bp, 12 predicted proteins | sample KBSCornC2_FD_184295 | JGI IMG/M metagenome (GOLD analysis project Ga0207647, IMG submission 184295) | Corn rhizosphere microbial communities from Kellogg Biological Station, Michigan, USA - C2 (SPAdes) (version 2) | ecosystem: Host-associated > Plants > Roots > Rhizosphere ...
CCGCAATGCCGTGGGCTTCCAGTTCGATGTGCCGCTGGCACAGCTTGCGCCGGGAAACTATATCTGCCAGGTGAATGTGATTGATGATGCGGGTGGGACGTTTACGTTTCCGCGGATGGCAATGATGATTACGGCTCCGCTGGCGGCGCCGGCTGTTCCGGCTGCGACGCCGACAGCTGCGGCTAAGCCAGGGGAGTAATTGGTTTTAGAGCAATCTGCTCATACTCCAGCTTTGGCTAGAGCATTTTCCTGTAGGTGTAGTGCAGGGCTTGTGCATCTATGGACGTTTTCCTCAATGAAAACGCCGCTGCACGCTCCTCCAGGTGGTGCCGGTCGGCCAAACCTCTGGATGGGCGAGGCTGCGATTCAACACTACTGCAGGCGATCGGGAGAAGGAATTGCCATGTGGCGTTTCAGCACGGCAATCACGGCATCGTGCTGTGGCGTATCTTTCCGGACGAACCAGCAGGTGATGTCACCCTCTCCGTGGCTCCAATGCTTACGCTCTCTGTACCGTTCGGAGCCGTAGGATGTCTGCCAGACATCGTAGTGTTGCCGGCTTGCGCCGAGGATGATGTTTCTTGTGAGACCCTGCCAGGATCGAACCTTATATCCAGTACCCCACGCGCTGTTCGGCGAACATCCGTCCTCGATATTCGGGTGAATGTGAATGATGGAAGGCATGATCTCTTCGATGTCACCCGGCTGAAAAAACCTGTGCGCAAATGTCGCCGTATTTAATCCCCAAGGGTCAGTCGCCGGCCATTCCGAATAATACGGCAGAATACCCGCTTCCGAGCTAAGCAGGGTCCCATGTTCCGTTGACCGAAGATCAATCGCAATATCTCGCAGATCTGGGGCCTGCAGATCAAGGTAGGTTCGAAGCTCGCGACGCAGCGGCATTGCGATAAGGACAAGCCAGGCAAGCAGAACAGAGGCCACGAGAACTGACCTCTTCGGCTGAAGTGCGGGCCAATTCATCGCGATGATGATTGCGGCAGCCAGCGGAAAGAAATAAAAGAACCGGAAGCCTACATTCTGGTCGAGGCGAACGAACCAATAGAAACAAGTGGGCAAAGCAAGCAGCGAAAACGCCACGGACGTTCCGGTGAATTTTTCTCCTGTGAGGTAACGGGTGGCACCGATAGCCACGAGCGCAAACACCAGATAAGGGAAGCTCGTTCGCACGGAGTCCCACACGAAAATACCCAGGATTCTTACCGCATCTGATTTAACAAGAAACGGGAGTGGGAACCACTCGTGAAAGTACAACACCCGCCAGATCTGATAGAGCAGACCGGGAATCACGAAACATGCCGTAACGGCGCCTACGCGTTCTCGATTCCACCGTTGCAACAGAAGATACCCGAGGAGCGGAACAGCAAAGACTATTCCATCAGGTCTGAAGAGACAAAAGATAAAAGCAGTGATGGATGCGTAGACTGCTGCTTCGCGGACGCAAAAATAAACGGTCAGGGCGAGGAGGGCTGCATCGGCAAGCGTTGCGAAACCTGAAGCAGACGCAAATATCTGGGGCATACAAGCCGCCGCGCCCGCAACCAGAAGCACGGAAGATAGTCTCCATCTGGAACCAGCGAAACGTGCGAACACGAGTGACAGCACGGCAAGTGCCGATACGTTCATCACAGCCGTGAATACCGAGGGGGCGAGCTTGCATCGCATTGCCGCTGCCACCGCCAACATCCACGCGAAGTCTGTTGCTCCTTCAGCGTGAGGCCCGCCGGTTACATAAGTGATTGCGCCGGTAAGAGCCAGGTTTTTGCTATAGATCCACAGAATCACGGCGTCTTCCGCAGCCATGAAATGGGCCGGGGACCATACTAGAAAGATCAATAGCGCCAGTCCGTAGAGACCTAAGACAAACGGAACGGCTTTCTGGAATGTATTAACCAATCGCTTAGTCGGGATACTGCTCATCATTGATTAATGATGGCATGATGGAAGCTATAAGTCCGCAACGCATGAAGCCTTATGCTTAAGCGTGATACCCCATCTCTAAACCCTGACTAGAAATCTGCCGTTGCCCACCCTTCCGCTGATCGGCGAAAGCATGGGGCAACGGGTGTTGTGGCTCGTCAAGACAATTGATCTGTAGCTGCTTACTGCATGGGCTTTTCGCGGATCAGCATCCAGAGCACGTTGAACTTGTCGCGCAGGATTCCGAACTCGTAGGCGAAGAAGGTCTCGTTGCGTGGCATCAGGATCTCGCCGCCATCCGCGAGTGCCTTCCATGATTTGTCGAAGACCTCGGCCTCGGGCATGGAGAGCGTGAGATACGAACTGCGGATGGGCTCGTAGTTCGGAGTGTCGCTGCCCATGATCTGCGTGTCGGCGAGGGAGAGATTCGCGTACAGTATCTGGTCGCCGGCGCCGGGAGGAACATTGCTCTGGTCGGGCGACTGATTGAAAGTCATCGACATCACGATCTTCGCGCCTAGGTGCTGCTCGTAGTACTCGAAGGCCTGGCGACAGTTGCCGCCGAAGTTGAGGTACGCATTCAGTTTCATCAGAGTTATTCTCCATGACAGCATGCGGCTGCCTGCGGTTTGGTTTCGTATTCGTCGTGCCGCTTGAGAAAGCTCATCGTCCTGCTCTCATTGCGACCAAGCGGGGCCCGGTCAAAGATCATCAACGTGCCGATCCAGTCTTCGATGCCGCGCGCGTAACTGGAGAAGGTGTGGAAGACAGTTCCATCGGCATCGCGGAAAAAGGCGCTCATGCCGGGTAGTTCGGTCTCGCCTCCGTCGCGGCCCGGATGCTGCTCGTAGTTGTAGGTAATACCTTCTGCAATTTGCTGTTGTGTGAACGAGACGTGGAAGTCGAAGTTGAAATCGCTGGCGAAGGACGAGACCCACGGAAACTTCCACTCCATGCGCCGCTTGTAGGCCTGGATCTCCGGCAGCGGAGCGCGGGAGACGGCCGTGAAGGTGACATCGTGGTGGTTGAGGTGCGGCAGAGCTCCGTCGACATGGTCAACCAGGAAGGAGCAGCCGGGGCAGCCTGCTTCCCATCCGGGGCCGAGCATGAAGTGATAGACGATGAGCTGGCTACGTCCCTGGAAGAGCCCGGCGAGGGTTTTTGGCCCCTGTTCCGTGTCGAAAACATACTCTTTCTCGACCCTGACCCAGGGCAGCGCCAAACGCTCTCGGTTAATGGCATCGCGGAGGTGGGTGAGCTCTTTTTCACGCTGGAGGAAGGCTTTCCGGGCTTCGAGCCAGGCTTCTGGAGAGACGACGACGGCATGATCTGGCATGCTGGGGGAAAAATCTCCTTCTTGACTTCGATATGTTGATATCAACATAATAGTGACAGTGTCAACTTCGGCCTCATGCGCGGTTCCCTTCGAAACGACGATTCACGTTCGAGATACCTGTCTGTGCCTGCACGTTCAGCGAGCAGCGCGAGCGTTGGCGCGGCGGTTCGATGCGGTGCTGAAGCCGGCGGGATTGACGAATGGACAGTTCTCGCTCCTAATGTCGTTGAATCGGCCAGAGCCGGCGCCGATGGCCTCGGTCGCAAACCTGTTAGCCATGGATCGGACCACGTTGACGGCAGCGTTGAAACCGCTGGAACGCCGGGGATTACTGTGCAATGAGGCCAATCCGACCGACCGAAGGTCACGCATGTTGAGCCTGACGGCGGAGGGGCATGCCGCGTTGCAGGCCGCGCTTCCCTTATGGAAGCAGGCGCATGCGGAGCTGGATAAGGCTGTTGAGTCGGCAACGGATTTGCGGAGCGGATTGATGGCGCTTTCGCGGTGAATGAACTGGTGTCTGGACGGCCTGCCGAAAGCAGCCGGCAGTGGGAAAATCCTTTGTTTTCCAAAGCGGTACTGGGACTTACGACAGTTTGTAACTTTTTCATTGCTTGATTGACGCGCCTGTAACTGCGCGCAATAATCGCAGGCACACGATTGGGAGGTGCGCCTATGCGCGTACACTCTGTTTCATTTCTGATGATGCTGTGCCTCACCGCCCCATGCGCGGTTACGGCTCAGCGTGCTTCTAACCCAGACGGCCGGGTGGCCACCGATGTACGGATGCATGAGACGGAAGAATGGCATCAAATCTCGCTGCACCTGCCCGACCCGAAACTAGCCCCACATGAAAAGCTGGAGGTCGCCGGCGATATTCTGCGTGCGCGCCGGTATCCGCTGGATGCCATGGACTACTACCGCTATGCGCTGGAGCGCGGCGGCGACAAGGCGAGATTGACCAACAAGATCGGACTGATCCAGTTGGAGATGAATGACAACCGCTCCGCACGCCAGAGCTTTGTGCTGTCAACGAAGCTCAATAAGAAGTATGCGGAAGCCTGGAACAACCTGGGCACGGTGGATTACCTGGAGCAGCACTTCGGCAGCTCGATCGGCGAGTACAAGAAGGCGATCAAGCTGGACAAGAAGTCCGCAGTCTTCCACGCTAACCTGGCTGCGTCTTACTTCAGCCAGAAGGACATGGAGTCGGCACAGAAGGAGTTCCAGATCGCACTCACGCTTGACCCGCAGATGTACGAACATCGCGCGTCCGGCGGCATTGCGACTCATGTGATCTCGGCCAACGATCGTGCCCGCTTCTGCTTTGAGCTGGCGCGTGTCTATGCCCGTAGCGGCGAGACCCAGACGATGTACCGTTACCTGGCGAAGGCAGCCGAAGGCGGTATGGATGTGAGCAACGCCGTCAAAGAGGACCCGGTCTTCCGCAAGTACCAAAAGGATCCGCAACTGGCGCTGTTGATTCGCGACACGCGCGCCTTCCTGATGGCGATTGAGAGCCCGGCTTCGGTTCCGACTCCTGCGTCTGCGATTCCGCCGCAGCCACCGGCGCACTAGTCTTCGTAGTCATTCTCGCGATACGGGCAGTGCCTGCAACCGTTGTTACAACAGTAGCCACGGCGTAGCAGATACTGCGCCGTAAAGACGAGATACTCGCCCTCGTAATAGAAGTCGCCGGGCTGCAGTTCGTCTGGCGGAGATGGCTGTGGCGCATTCGGAGATGGTTGTGGCGTATCCATTGCTTTCGCGGGGATTATAACGAGTTGAGGAAGGCGATGGACACTCCATCGCCTTCGAGGATTAACGATCAAGATGTTCGAGAATCGGAGCGACGAGATAGGCGACGAAGAAGCCGCCGCACCAGACCACCGCAGCAAACCAGAGAATCATCCGGCTGACCTTGCTGACCTGGTTACAGGTTGAGGGATCGTCCGCATCGCATGCATCTTCCTGCCGCAGCCGGGGAGCAATCAGGTAGGTCACCACGAAGCTGCTGGCGATGAGTGTGCCTGCAACACTGAAGATCCATATCTTATGCCGCGACAGGCTGACCAGCCACGGAGCCGCAGAGAGTACCGATGCTACGGCTGATCCCATCCCCAATAGAACGAGCACGGATGGAAGCGCGCAACATAGCAAGGTACTCAACGAGGTGAAGAGCGAGAAGTAGTTGAGCAAAGCAGCGCGGCGCACATGCTGCTCCGGCTGCATCAACGAAGAGACAGGCACGTTCATTGTGCCTCCACGATAGAGTCATAGGTCAGCCTCTCAGGCACCTTCCCCTTCGCCACCTGAGGTAGAGCGCCAGAGACGGTTACAGTTTTGCCGGACAAACCAGTGAGATCCGCAGGCTGCCCGGAGGGCGAGAGAGCGTAGTGGTCAGCCGTTCCGCTGATCTCAAGATACGGAGCGGCAGGGGTACCACCTAACTTTCCGACAGCGACAACCTTTGCATCCTTGTGGGTGAATCCGTTCTTTTCGACCGCAGCATTGAATTGCTGCATCGTGGCCTTATTTCCCTGAGTGAGCTGAATTACGACGAGGCCGGTATTGAGATCGACATCCACTTTGTCAACGCCACGAATACCTTTCATAGAGACATGGATTGCATGTGCGCATGGTGCGCAATCCATGCCGAATACAGTCAGGCTGACCTTCCGATACTCGGCCAGGGCGCCGAGCGCGGGAAGCATCAACAGTGTGAGCAGAACAATCTTCTTCATGACAAAGCTCCTTTCAATGCGCATTCGCGTGCGCGGAATATTTGAGGTAACTGAAGTTGATGGCAAAGCGAACGGCTTCCCGTCCATCGATCGATTGAGGAACGCCCCGGTAGATGGGCCCTTGCACACCACCTTCAATTGCAATGTTTTTGAAGATGGCCAGCACGGAAGGACCGAGCCACAGGGTGGTCGTCCCGGTACCGGCTTGCACGGTGTTGCGCAGCCGCACATTGCCGGTATGTTCCCCGGTGAATTCGATCAGGCCGCGATAGTCCCACTGGTCATAGCCTCGCCGCAGACGTGCGGGACGGTAGCCATAAACGGTGCTCCAGGAGAGCGTATCCGGACGTTGATCTCCTCCAGATTGCGCAAAGCGGGTGTACCCGCCACCCAACCAGAGATAGGAGCCTCTGGAGGCGAAACCAGTAGCGAGAGTTCCCGCTAGCCCGGGAGCACGCGCCAACTGCCCCAATACGCCCGCCTCCTTTTGCGGGCCGGGCAAGACCATGGCAAGACTGCCGGTAGCTTCGGTACGCCTGCCCACCGAGGTCACGGAGTGCAAAAATCGCCAGGATGCACCGGCAGTCCACTCTCCGCTGGGATAGATACGGGTTTCAGGAAATGAGGCGCTGCCGAAGGTTCCCGGCAGAAATGCATTGAGAGTCAGATGAGGTGTTAGTCCATAGCCAAGCTGGCTTCCAGTTGAGAACTGGGCGCAATGAGAACCGGCCCGGCCAAAGATACCGGTGTCAAAACTCCACTCGTATTGGGAGTTAACGGGTGTGGCATAACCAAAGACCGGGCCATGGTCGGCAGCCCAGGCGGCAGAGGTCAACGCCACGAAGCAGGTGAAGAGCAGAAGCCCTTTCATCACATCTCCTTCGGTAAGAAATCGATCTTTCCATGCACACGCAGACGCGCGCAGTCATCGATTGCGAAGGAGAGACTCAGATACGAAGAACAGTTGTCGCGATATGCCGTAAGAGGGGCGGCGGACGGTCGGTATCGGACGCGCTGAAAACGGCTTTGTCACTTAGCAGAGGAGCTACATCCGGCACGATTGCCGCGACCGGAAAGTGTATCTGGGAAAGGTCTGACTGCTGGGCAGGACTCTGGGAGAAGTCATTCCGCACGTGCGCCTGGCAGCAGCTATGTCCCGGCATCTGCTCGCAGTGGCCCTGCATGGCGGCGCAGCAAGCCTTTTCGGCGGGAGTCATGGAGAGCGCCGACACACAGGCCATCATTGGCGATGCCGTAACCAGCATCAGCAATACGGCAACGAAGCTTGTGAGGCGGCGCATCTGCTTCAGTTTAACGCCAGAACCGCCAAAAAGGTAATCTGCGTTTCTAGAAGAGAGCGGCGGGCGGAGCCGCAACCTCGACCGGAGGTTCCGCGATCGGCCCAATGATCTCCTCATGGTTCTCGCAGAGACCATTGCGGTAGCGGACGACGTTGCGCGGCATTGCGGCAACGCGTTCGCCGGGCAGAACCACACCGACAAGATTCATAGGATCGGCACCGGCTACAACGACCTCGCGATCGTCGGCGGGGCGGCTCTTCATCTGCCGCAGCGAGTCAACGGCTTCAGGAAGGGCGAACTGTTCGCCGCCGACTCCGATGACGAAACGGCCGCCGCGGATCTCTCCACGGGCCTCCATACGGCGCAGCATGCCGACGAGATCGCGCCACTTGGGAGCGTTAGATTCGCGGGCGAGGAGCTCGCGAAAGACGACGCCATAACGCGCCAGCAGCATGCGTGCGGCGGACTCGTGAGCCGCATCGACGCGACGGGCGCGCTCGATGGCTGTCTCGGGAATTGCGGAGGAGTCTTCAACCAATAGGCTCCAGCGGCCGGCATGCGAGCGAACGCCGCGGCGTCCGGGCTCCATGACGGCGGGTTTCTTCTTCGGATCCATCATGACGCGGAGCTGGTCCCATCCGTCGGCGGAGGCGAGACCGGCGGTCGCAAGTTCCCACAAAGCCATCTGTGTCTGCTGCTTGCTCAGCAGAAGAATGCGCTGGATGTCAGCGGCGAAGCAGGCGCCACGCTCGCGCAGAAGATTGCGCACCCGGTTGGCCTCTTCACTGAGAGCAACGGCAAGCTTCGGCTCATCCACCTGCTTCTGTTCCAGCGCCCATCCCAGCCAGTCGGCCGTCTCTCGCAGATAGAAGGTGATGGGAGCCATATTAGTGGGAATGACACGACGTGGCGCTGCTCCATCGGCCCATGCTGGATGCGGTGAGACGCGGCCCCAGCCGACGACTCCGGAGAGGCAAAGATGATCGAGCCAGCGAGGATCGTAGTTGGCGACACGCGCAGGCAGCAGGGTGCGCTCCCATTCGATAGCTGGAGCTTCAAACCCTTCGAGCTGTTCGAGTGCCGAAAGCAGCCCTTCTTCCCCAGCGAGTTTGGTTCCGGTGAGGTGCTGCCATTCGAGGAGCCAGCGCATGTAGACGGCCTGGCTGACAGGCTCGACGGCGCGGCGCAATGAACCGACGGTGTTGCGATGAATGCGCTGCAGCAGGCGGCGTTCGCACCATTCAATATCGAGATCGCTCTGTACTGAGCGCCCATTCTCAAAGACGCCGCGCAGGATGACACCTTGGGACTCCATCAGCACCATCTGCGCAAAGACGGCATTAGCGTCGAGGCCGAAGGTCTCGGCAATGCTGCGTGCGGTGGCTGGGCCGAGGATCTGCATCCAGCCCTGGAGCAGAAGCTTCAACGCATCGGCAGCCTCCGCGGGTTGCGCAGATGACCAGAGAGCTTCGACCATCGGCAGACGTTCGACGGCGATCCAGCACTCGCGGTCTGCCAGGCGAAGTTGTTTGACGCGGCCCTGCATCGCCAGCGTGTCGAAGAAGCCGGGCCAATGGCGGGCATCCCATGCGGCCATGGCATCGACGGGAAGAGCGATGAGAGCGAAGAGAAGGTCGTGCAGCTCGTGCGGATCGCGAATGTCTGGCCAGCACTCTTTGCGGACCTCGGCGATAGCGGCGGGATCAAGCTTGCCCTCTTCAGCGAGCACCGCATCGGGGATGCCGCGGCGCAGTGAGACGGCGCGGGCACGGCGCTCTTCCAGCCCGGCCTCATCGAGGAAGGCGTAGGGCATGGCATTGATGAGCTCGTGCGCGAACTGTGAGGGCACGGGTGTATCGACGGCGAGGCACTGAATACTGCCGTTGGCGATTCCCTGCAACACCTGCACCAACCCGTCGAGGTCCATGGCTTCGTGCAGCACATCCTGCATCACCTCACCGACGAGAGGATGATCGGGGATCTGGATATCGCCTTCGATGTTCTCAAAGCATGCGGCAGCCTGCGGGAAGACACTGGCGAGCAGATCTTCCGAGCGCGTGCGCTGAATCTGCGGAGCAACCCGCCTTCCTTTTACAAACCGCAGCAGTTGCAACGAGCGACTCGCAGCCCAGCGCCAGCGCGCTTTAAAGATGGGCGAAGCCAGCGATGCTTGTTCGAGGAGTTCCTTTGCGGTCTCGACGGTGAGGAAGTGGAAGACATCGGCGAGCGGAAAGCTGTGCTGTTCGGCCAGACAGATGTTGATCCCGTTGTCGGTAGCGGCTGCCTGCAACTCAAAATTGAAGCCACGGCAGAAGCGTTTACGTAACGCCAGGCCCCACGCCTTGTTAATGCGCCCGCCGAAGGGAGCGTGCAGGATAAGCTGCATCCCTCCGCCTTCATCAAAGAAACGCTCCGCAATGATCGTCTGCCGTGTGGGAACGGCTCCGAGAACAGCTTTGCCTTCGACGACGTAGCGTACCAGCTGTGCGGCGCCGCCGGGGCAGAGACCACACTCCTGCTGCAGCCACTCAGCGGCAGCCATCGCCTGCGGATGAGAGCCGGCGGCAAGGCCGGGAAGAACATCAGGGACAAGCTCGGCGATCTCCTGGCGAAGTCTGCCGACGCCTTCACTGAGGACATCGGTGCGCTGCGGCGCCTCGCCCTCCCAGAAAGGCAACGTTGGCGGAGCTCCTTGCGCATCTTCGACAAGGACGCGGCCTTCGGCTTCGACTCGTTGGACACGCCAGCTTGTATTGCCAAGCAGCACGACGTCGCCCGGGCCGGAGTCGACAGCGAAGTGCTCGTCGAGCGTGGCGATCTGCACATTTTCCGGCTGCAGCATAACGGCATATTGCGCAACATCGGGGATGGCGCCGCCATTGCCGATCGCGATCATGCGAGCGCCGCGACGGGCGTGGAGCTCACCGCGGACACCATCGCGCATAAGGTAAGCGCCGTAGCGTCCGCGTGAGGACTCAATGCCCTGGTGCAGCAGGGCGATCAGCTCGTCGAAGATGGCGCGATCGAGATCACGGTACGGCCACGCGCGTTTGAAGACAGCGAAGAGATCGTCTTCGCGCCAGGGCTCGGCGCCGACGGCAGCAACGATCTGCTGCATGAGCACATCTTTGGGAGCCGGCGGAATCTCCAGCTTGTCGAGATCGCCGGAGCGCATGGCGCGGATGAGCGCCGCCTGCTCCATCATGTCATCGCGCGTGGTGGCGAAGAAGCGTCCCTTGGGAATGGCTCCGCGCCAGTGACCGGCACGGCCGACGCGCTGCATTGCAACGGCAACGGCGCGTGTCGTCGCAATCTGGCAGACAAGATCGACATCGCCGATGTCGATACCTAGTTCGAGCGATGCCGTGGCGATCAGGATCTTGATCTCGCCGTTCTTGAGCTTCTGCTCGGCATCGAGCCGCAGGGCTCGCGAAAGAGAACCGTGATGGGCGGCAACATTCTCAGCCCCAAGACGCTCGGCAAGATTAAAGGCCAGACGCTCGACCAGGCGACGCGTGTTGACGAAGACCAACGTGGAACGATGAGTCTCGGTCAATGCCGCGAGCTTGTCGTACATCTCGTCCCACATGCGGTTCGAGGTAACGGAGCCAAGCTCTTCGCTCGGCACTTCGATCGCAAGGTCGAGATGACGCCGTTGCCCGACCTGCACGATAGTGACCGCACGCTCGCCCGCGCCGACAAGGAAGTTGCCAACCAGCTCAATAGGATTCTGCGTAGCGCTGAGACCGATCCGCTGCGGAGCTTCGCTGAGACCGGTCAACATGCCACCGGCAGTCAGGCGGTTTTCTCCGCGTACCAGAGCATCAAGACGTTCGAGCGTGAGAGTGAGGTGCGATCCACGCTTGTCGTCAGCGACAGCGTGGATTTCGTCAACAATGACGGTGCGCACGCGGCGAAGATTCTCACGCGCCTTGAGCGCGGTGAGCATCATATACAGACTCTCCGGCGTGGTGACCAGAATGTGCGGCGGCCGCTTGAGCATCGCGACACGATCCTTTGCCGGTGTGTCACCGGTGCGGACGCCGGTACGGATCTCTGGACAGAGATAACCGCGCTCGAGAGCGAGAGCCTGGATCTCGCGCAGTGGACCATCGAGGTTCTTCTGCACGTCGTTGGAGAGCGCCTTCAGCGGCGAGACATAGACGACGTGGGTCGATGCATCAAGGCGCCCTTCGATCGCTTGCCTCAGCAAAGCATCGATGCAGACGAGAAAGGCTGCGAGAGTTTTACCGGAACCGGTGGGTGCAGAGATTAGGACAGGCTCACCGCGAACGATCGCGGGCCAGCCTGCGATCTGCGGTTCAGTGGGTGAGCCGAACCTGCGCAGAAACCACTCGCGGACGACTGGATGCGCCCATTCCATGGCCGGATCGGCAAAGGTCTCCTCGGGCAGCAGGGTCGCGGTGGCCATGCATCATTCTAGCTCCTCCTTCGCAATTCCTTCGCCCCGCGATTTCCACCAGCTATCCCCTTTCCGGGCCTGGTTTTCCGGGTTTTCATGGCGCTAGAGCATTTTCCTGTAGGTAGTGCGAGGCTTGTGCATCTATGGGCGTTTTCCACAATGAAAACGCCGCTGCACGCTTCTCTCGGGATACCAGCAACAGGAAAAATGCTCTACTGATACCCTCAGTTCTGATGACTGCCACGGAACGCGCCTCCCGTATCAAGCTTCTTGTCTTCGACGTCGACGGTGTCCTGACAGATGGAACCCTCTGGTTTATCCCAACCGGAAAAGACGCTAACGCTCAGCCGGTGGCAGTGGAAACCAAGGGCTTCTCCGCCCATGACGGCCTGGGCATCGCTATTGGCCGCACTGCCGGACTGAAGGTAGCGATTGTGACCAAGCGCCAGTCGGATACCGTCGCCGTGCGCATGCGCGACCTGAAGATCGACTATGTCTACCAGGGACAACACTTCAAGATGCGTGCCGTGCAGGAGATCTGCACCAAGGAAGGCATCACGCTGGATGAGGTGGCGTACGTCGGTGACGACGTGATCGATCTGCCAGTCATGAATCATGTCGGCCTGGCGATTGCGGTTGCCAATGCGCGTCCGCAGGTCAAGCAGATGGCGCACTGGACGACAACGAATCTTCCCGGCCAAGGCGCGGGGCGCGATGCGATTGAGTTCATCCTGGAGGCCCAGGGTAAGCTTGCTTCGGCGATGGCGACCTATCTGGATGAAGCGAATGAAGGCAAGGTTGCGGACATCGGTCAGGGCGGAATGTAAGGAAGAGTTAAAAGTTGAAAGTTAAAAGTTGAAAGTTGAAGACGTACTGCAGGGGTAGGCAAAGATTTTTTGCCTGCCCTTTGTTGTGTGCGTTGCTCTTGTCAGGATCGTTTGGGTTTGTCATTTCGCAGCGTAGCGGAGAAATCTGCTGCTCTACCGATACCGCTCGTAGCCATAAGGTAAAGACGGTCGCGCGTAGCGCGATACCCCACCCTTTGCTGCGCAAAGAATGGGGCAACGGGTGTATTCACTAACTAAACCGCGGGTTCATCCTCGGGGGCCGGCCAGGCTCGGCGAAGCAGATGGAAGATGGCGTGGATTGCAAGCGCCAGCAGGCCGCCTATCGTCGTGGCCAGAATGCGATTGTGGAGCACATACTCTTCCGGCAGATGATTGAAGGCCAGCAGGAAGGCGATGTAGCCGGTGATCGCTACCGAGAAGACGCCATAGTTCACGTTCATAAAAACGTAGGATACCCACAGATAGACCAGCACCAGGACAACCAGCACCCATAGGTTTGGCCTCAGCAGTGTGGCGACCACGGTGGCCACGCCTGCGCCGAGGTAGGTGCCGAGCAGGCGAAGGATCGTGCGCTCCGTCGTGAGATAGAACTCCGGCTTCACCACAAGAATGGCAGTCATTGCGATCCAGTAGCCATTGGGCAGCGGCCACCAGACGCGATAGAGCATCACCGCAATTGCAGTGGTGACCGCAAGGCGTACCGCGAAGTGGAAGTAGATGCTGCGGGGCGTGATATGCGAGAGCAGATAGTTCACGCGAAACTTCCGCGGGTCAAAATGCGGATCGGTAAGGTTGGCACGAATCCGGGGAACGAACCGCCAGAAGTAAAGAATGGCAAACAACTCCAGTGCGGCTCCGACTGCCGTGGCAACACCGCGCAGCGCTGCCTGGTGGAAGGTGCCGAGCAGACGTCCGTGCGTGTCAGGCGCGGCAGAAGAGATGATGAGGTAAACGCAGCACTGCACGCCAACCCAGGAGGCAGCGGTTCCCTGCGCCTGCATCAGGCCATAAACGAAGGCCCATAGAACGCAGACGATACCAAGCGCGAGACTATCGACAGCGAAGAAGGCGCCGAAGAACGTAGAGATGGTGATGCCGAAGGCCGCGGCCAGCATGGGGCCATAGCGATAGAAGATGGGCTGCTGGAACGATCCGAAGCCGACACACATCGCTCCGCCAACCGCCATGGCGGCCCAGCTCTGCTGGTCGATCAGGATGCCGACCGCCATGACAAGCAGGACGACCGGCAGACAGATCAGCGCATGGAGCGGTTCGGCTTCGCTCCAGGCAAAGTGCGAGATTCTGATAACTTCTTCGTCGGCCACGCCTAGGATTTTATGCGGAGA
>Ga0207647_10002495_pt1 | contig 13935 bp, 12 predicted proteins | sample KBSCornC2_FD_184295 | JGI IMG/M metagenome (GOLD analysis project Ga0207647, IMG submission 184295) | Corn rhizosphere microbial communities from Kellogg Biological Station, Michigan, USA - C2 (SPAdes) (version 2) | ecosystem: Host-associated > Plants > Roots > Rhizosphere ...
AATCGAGGGAACGCTTTTGCAGTTCGCGAGCTTGCTTCAACTTGCCCAACGACAGGGATGCGAAACTCGTAATCATCGTGAGTTCGGCTTCTTCGGGTCTGCCTTTGGCCCACTGGGCTTCACGATCCATCGCTGCCTGATCGCGTCGCATATAAGCAAACAAATAGTTATAAGCATGTGCCGACAAGGCGTCAGCGTTGATCTTTTGCGCTTCTCGTTCTGCCTGTTCCGCTTCGTCAAAACGTCCGAGGCCGATAAAGCTGGCCACCAGATTGTCTTTGGCCTGCATGTTATCGGGACTGAGTCGCACCGCCTCGAGCGATTCTTTTACTGCCTCATCGTAACGTCCGATGAGTTGATAATTTATCGAAAGGTTGTTGTGTGGGATGAAGTCGTTTGGATAGAGGCGCGCCCACGTCTGCAACGTTTCAATTGTCTTATCGATATCGCCGGCCAGGTAAGTGAAATACTTCTCGATGATATAGAGTTTTTCACGCTCACTTACGCGGTCTCGAAGTTCGTAGGCTTTCTCGACATAGGGCTTCGCCGCTTCAAGCTGTTCGACGTTGCCATAATGGACTCCGATCCTTGCGTAAGCCATGGCAAAGTTCGGATCGAGATCGATCGCTCGCTTGTAAAAGGTTAACGATTCGCGCGCTCTTCCCTTGGCGCGTTCATCATTGGCCATCGCATAGGCCTTGAGTGCTTCGAGCGAAGAGGTCGTGGCCTGCTCGATGTTCACGTCATACTTTTGTATCGAGCCCAGCGACTCGCCGAGCTTCTTGCGCAGATTCGAGGCTGCGGTTCCGAGCGACGAGAGCACTCTCTCTTTACTCTCGGCTTCGATTTGCTCACGCGCGATGGGATCGCCCGAGCGTGGATTCATCGCTTCCAAAGTGATCACGTAGTGACTGCCGAGGGTTGCAATCGAGCCCGTCAGCATCGCTTTGATTCCCTGCCGTTCGCAGATCTCGCGTCCAACGTCACGTGTCACTCGATCGTCAGCCGAGCGGCCCATGAACCGCAGCGTTTCGCGCACACGATCGTCGGGAAACAACGTCAGGAAGGGAGTTTGTCCGAGCTGAACTGCCAGCGCCTGCTTGAGAGTTCCGTCAAAGACAGGTTCTCCGGTCGTATTCACGAAATCGGTTAAGAGAACTGTGTCGCGTTCGCGGAGTGGCGCCGAGTTACGGCGATACAAATAGAACGCCGAAGCGCTAGCGACGACGAGGAGAAGCGCGACGACAGCAGCCGCCATCTTATGCCGTTTGATTCCGTTCGCGATGTACTCCGCGCCTGAAACCTGACTGATCGTCTTTGCCGCTGTTGGTACGACGCGTTCGGGCGTTGTCAACGAAGTCGGTTCACTGATTCGTGATCTGGTAACGCTGTTTGGACCGGCGGAGCGTTCGAGCTCAGTTTCAAACTCCAAACGCTGCTTGAGCCTGCGGAGGTCGGTAATCAGTTCCTTGATCGTCTGGTAACGCTCGTCACGATCTTTGCGCAACGCCTTCATCACGATCCATTCGAGTTCGGCAGGAACGTTTGGCGCAAAACGCGCAATCGGCGGCGGCTCTTTCTGCGTGATTGCGACGATGACGTCGGTTGACGTTTCGCCTTCGAAGGGAGTTCGTCCGGCAACCAATTCGTAGATCACTACGCCGAGACTCCAGATGTCGCTGCGTGCATCGACCGGCTTTCCGCGCGCCTGTTCGGGAGACATGTAATGCGATGTCCCCATCACGACCCCGGCGTCAGTCTGTACGAACACGCGCGTCGAGGCTTCCGCGTCGGAAGGAGTTCGGTCGACGGTCTCCGTTAATTTTGCGAGTCCGAAATCCAACACCTTCACGTAGCCGTTGCGGCGGACCATGATGTTGTCAGGCTTGATGTCGCGATGGACGATGCCGGCACTGTGAGCTTCCTCGAGTGCGCTGGCAACCTGGACCGCGATGTCGAGAATTTCCGGGATCTCGAGGTGTTGAGCCGCGACCTTACGACGTAACGTGGAACCGTCGATGAATTCAGTCGCGATGTAATGCCTGCCGTCGTCCACTCCGACTTCGTGAATCGTGAGGATGTTCGGGTGATTGAGATTGGAAGCCGCTGAAGCTTCCTGCTCGAAGCGGTGCAGGCGATCTCTGTTAGTGGTGAACTCGTGACTGAGTACTTTGATCGCAACTTTACGCCCGAGCTTCAGATCCTCGGCCAGGTAGACCACACCCATGCCACCCGCACCGAGCTTCTCGAGAATTCTGTAATGGGAAATCTTTTCCGGATCCATCTACGATTTGATTCCGCCAAGCAGCTCGAAAAGAGATGACGAACTAACGCCTTCGATGCTCACCTGCTTCACACGACTATTTTGTCCGCTCACAATACTCACGGCGCTACGAGATACGTTGAACGCCTTCGCCAGCACGTGAGTCAACTCCTTATTGGCTGCGCCCTCAACCGGCGGCGATGAAACGCGAACCCGCAACGAACCATTATGCTCTCCGGCCACTTCGCTTCGAGAAGAACGTGGAACAACCTGCACCTTGAATATCAATCTCCCATCGCGATTCGAATGCTCGATCAAATACGAGTCCTCTACCCAAAGTTAAAAAATTGTGCGCCGCGCAAAAGCGTGCCCGCAACAGCAGCCTGACAGACCCAGACAAGCAGAAGCGCAACGATTGGAGAGATGTCGAACCGTCCGAGCGTCGGCACCACTCTCCGTAATGGTCCCAGTAGCGGCTCAGTAACATCGACCAGAAAGCGCATGATGCGATAGGTGTAACTCAGCATCGCGAGGGAGAAGATCACGCGAATCAGGATCAACAGCGAGTAGATAGATAAGAGACCATGGAGAATGAATCCAAGTATCCAGAAGAATGCGCCCACCCGCGCGCTTTCCATGACACCCGCTATCATGACAAAAATTGCGGTGACCAACTGCAACACGAAGTAACCTGCGAGCACCGAGATCAGTATCACGACTAACGGAGCGAATTTCGGATCGACACCAATTGCACGCAAGCCACCGCGCGTCGGAATCACTAATGGATCGCTGAGCCGCCGCATAGTGCGAGAGGTCCACGCGAATGGATTTAAATCCATAGCGTCGGTAATCAATCGAGCGACCATCAACAAGATGACTGCCGCAATGGCTAGCTCAACCGCGTGTATTACAAACTCGTGAATTCGAGCAAGGACGATCATAGTTGTTATTGTCTCGGGACGCGTTCGCCGAAGATGGCGGTACCGATGCGCACCATCGTCGCTCCTTCCTGAATCGCTATCTCAAAATCGTGCGTCATACCCATCGAGAGTTCACCTTTGCGATTTCCAAAAGCGCCGCGACTTCTGAGCTCGTCCCTTAGCTCACGTAATCGACGAAAGAAGGGACGGCTTTGTTCCGTGTCGTCAAAAAAGGGCGGCAGGGTCATTAACCCGATGAGTTCCAGGTGAGTTAGCGACTTTAGACCCTCAACCAAATGGGTTAGTTCCGACTCGTCGACACCCGATTTCGTCTCTTCGTGGCCCAGGTCGACCTGTATCAGGACCGGCAACTTCTCACGTCCTTCTTCAGCGCACAGACGGTCGAGGCGCTGCGCCAGATCCAGTGAATCCAGCGAATGAATGACCTCAAAAAGATTGACGGCACGCCGTGCTTTATTTGCCTGAAGGTGTCCTACAAGGTGCCAGCGTGCACGATCGCGGCCGATTTCAGCGATCTTTTCTTCCGCTTCCTGGACGCGATTCTCTCCCAAATCGCCAGCTCCGAGCTCGATCAGTGTCCTTATTACAGACGCTGGATGGGTCTTGCTGATCGCAATCAGTTTGACCTCTTCGGGCTCGCGGCCGGAAGCGTTCGCGGCTGCGGCAATTCGCTCGCGCACCGCTGTAAGTCGTGCTGCCAGTTGTTCTTGCGCCGGTGAACCGTTAGCCATGAATCCCATTTCGATACGAAATCATAATAACCCAGTCATTAAAAGGTTCGTGAGCGGCATTGAAATTGTTGGTATGTTAGCCCAATTGCGGCCCCGGAACCTCATAGGCCGTTGGTATTTAAGGAGGAACTTATGAAGCGTTTAACTTCAAAGCGTTTATTTGGAATTCTGGTTTTGGGTTTCGTGATGCTCGTCAGTATATCTACTGACGCGATGGCCCAGGGACGGGGTCGAGGTCGTGGCCTGGATAAGAAGTGCGAGAAGTTTGTTAACTGCCACGACGCACGCGATGGACGTTGGGATGGACGCGGGCCGAATCGAGATGACCGTTTTGGCAACATCTTCAGACGCAGTCGCCGGAACCATGACCGCGATCGTCATCGCAATCGCGACTGGGACAGACGTTGGCGACGTTGGCGGTAAAGCAAAAGCGATCCACAGATTACGCTGATTTCAATCTGTGTAATCTGTGGATTCTTGACACCCTCCAGATGCATTCGCATAATGGCCTACCCAGCATCTTGCGGATGTGGCGGAACTGGCAGACGCGCAGGTCTCAGAAGCCTGTGATGGTGACATCGTGGAGGTTCAAGTCCTCTCATCCGCACCAATACAACCATCCACAGCTCTCAGGCATCATGTGGATGGTTTTTTCTTGCAAAAATAATTGTCACGAATTTTCGGAGGCTGGTGTTCTGGTTAATAGAGGTCAGTTCCGAAAGGGGAGTATTAATGAACGTCGATCAAGCAGCTTTGATGGAAACCGACAACGAGAGGAACACCAGTGTTGCTCAGCTTGCTGAAAGAACAGTGCGTCTGAAACTTGCTGAACGACCGGATCGCGATCGGATTCAACGAGTCGTCGATCTGGCCGACGCCCTGCTGTCAGAAGCCGAAACGCTGGCACGTGACAAAGCTTTCACTGAAGAAGCAAGCAGACTCAAACCGTTGGATATTGTCGGAGGTATCAATTTCTATGACGAGGTGCAACGGTTCGAGACTCACCTGATCAAAATGGCGCTGTCTGAAACTGGAGGTAATCAGGCGAAGGCAGCAAGACTTCTTGGGATCAAGGCAACCACCCTGAATTCCAAAATCAAACTTTTCAAAATTGACGTAGGCTAGACTCCCAGTCAGCGCGCAATTAATTTACGAGTATCACAGTAGCAGGAGCAGCAGTCAGGAGCAGGTAGTTAATCCTGCCCCCGCATGCTGCTCCTGCTATTTTCATTCACCGCTACTTTAATTCACTGCTTCCGAGGCGCCGAGGAGATCTGCTTCGGCGGAGTCTGAGACGAATAGTTCCTGCTCGCGAAATAGATTTGAGTCGATCAGAGTCTGGACTATGTAGCGCCCGCGTTTAGGGAAAGTCACGTTCACAAAGAAACTGATGTTGTCGGCGAAACCACCTGACGCGATCTCAAACGGTGTTGGTTGAGATACGACGATGGCCTTTTGTCGATCGGGTGAAAGTATTCGCACTTCGGAAAGATAACTGCCCTGCCCTTGCCAGTGGTTCACCACCGCGAACTTGATCAAAGTGAGCGGCAAATGTTCGACGAGAATGTTTTGAAAGACCCCCATGAACGACAGCTTGTTACCTGCTTCCAATCGCACGTCGTCGCAAAAGAGCGTGTAGAGTAGTTCTAACTTCCTGGTTGGCTCTGTACTCATGTGTTAATCCTGTACCATCTCCTTAAACCCATCTTCATCAATCACTGTTACGCCAAGCGACTGTGCTTTATCAAGCTTGGATCCCGCTGCTTCACCCGCAACCACGTAATCGGTTTTCTTGCTCACCGATGAATTAACTCTTCCGCCTCGAGCTTCGATCAGCGTGCGCGCTTCGTCACGTGTGAAACCTGACAGCGTTCCGGTGAGCACGAATTGTTTTCCAGCAAAGCGCTCGTCAATTTCGCCACTCCCTTTGCGCTCTGCTTCCGTTTTGACGCCTGCCGCTCGCAGCCTATCACAAAGCGCGCGATTCCCTTCATCGTCAAACCAGTCGCGCACACTTTCCGCCACAGTCAATCCAATCTCCGGAATCGCGTCCAACTCTTCCACGGAAGCTTCGCTGAGCTTTTCGAGTGAGCCGAGCTCATGCGCCAGGATGCCGCCGGTTCGCTCGCCCACATGACGGATTCCCAAGGCATAAATCAGGTTCGACAGGTCTCGCGACTTGCTGGCTTCAATCTGCGTGAGCAGATTGGTCGCAGACTTCTTCGCCATTCGTGGTAAACCGGCAACCTGTTCAAGCGTTAACGAATACAGATCACCAACGTCTTTCACCAGACCGCCGGCTACCAATTGCTCCGCCAGCACTTCACCCAATCCTTCGATCCGCATCGCACGACGTGACGCAAAGTGCAACAAGCGACCCATTAATTGCGCGGTGCAATCTGCCGCGACGCAACGCGCGACGACTTCACCTTCCGGACGCGAGATCAAACCGCCACACACGGGACAATTCTTTGGCGCCTTAAACTCCTTTTCTTCCCCCGTGCGTTTGGACGTGACTACGCTCAGCACTTTGGGAATGATCTCACCGCTCTTCTCGATCATTACCCAGTCGCCTTTTTTAAGACCCAGGCGTTTGATCTCATCTTCGTTATGCAGGGTCGCGCGCGCGACTGTCGTACCGGCGAGAAACACTGGCTCCAAAAGCGCGACTGGCGTGATCGCCCCGGTGCGTCCGACAGACACGAAGATATCCAGGACCTTTGTTGACGCTTGACGCGCGGGATACTTGTACGCGATGGCCCAACGCGGCGCTTTGGCGGTGGCGCCAAACTCATCCTGCAAGGCCGTCGAATTGACCTTCACTACGAGGCCGTCAATCTCATACCCGAGGTCGTCGCGCAGTGCTTCCTGTGCGTTTGCGAAATCGATCACTTCCTCGATCGTCTCGCAGAGTTTGCGATTCTTGTTTACACGAAAGCCGGCATTCTCAATCCAGTCGAGTGCTTCCCAGTGAGTGGGAAATGGCTTGCGACCACCGACAAGCAGGTCATAAGCAAACATGTCGAGCTTTCGTTTAGCCACGAGGCGCGAGTCAAGTTGCCGGATCGCGCCGGCCGCAGCGTTGCGTGGGTTTTGGAACCGCGGCTCGCCCTGCTCTTCTCTCTCCGCATTTGTTCGTTCAAACACGTCGCGCGGAATGAACACTTCACCACGAACTTCCAGATTCGAGTCGATGCTCTTCTTCTGAGATCTCAAACGCAAAGGAACGCTGCGAATCGTGCGCGCATTCTGCGTGACGTCTTCACCGATGCGTCCATCGCCGCGCGTCACGCCACGAACCAGCAAACCATCTTCATACTGCAGCGAAAGTGATAAGCCGTCGATCTTCAGCTCAGCCACGTATTCGAGTTTGCGGCCTTCAGCAAGACGCTGGCAGCGTTCGTCAAACGCGCGCAACTCGTCGATGTTGTAGCTGTTGTCGAGCGACATCATCGGGCGCGTGTGAACAACTTCCGGAAAGCCTTCGGCGGGCCGTCCGCCCACGCGCTGCGTGGGACTGTCGAATGTGACTAGTTCAGGATGTGCTTCTTCGAGCTTTTGAAGTTGTTCGAGTAGGGAGTCGTACTCACGATCGGAGATCTCCGGCTCGTTCTCGACGTAGTAAAGCTCATCGTGATGACGAATCTCATTTCTGAGTTTTTCGATCTCTTTGGTGATAGACGCGGATTTGGGACTCATTATTTCAACTTTGGCAGCGGCGCTGTGGGTCTGGTGTCTTCACGAGTTTTGGAACCACCCAGCCGGTGAATCACACGCCCGATCAGTTTGATCGTCTTCAGAAAGTCATCGATGCGAATATTCTCGTTCGGTCCGTGAGGATTTGAACCGGCATAGCCCGTTCCGAATGACGCCACCGCGGTCGGCGGATCGGAGACTCCGCAGACTGCACCCACTGGTCCACTCGAAGGATCCATTGGATAGATCACGGGAGGCTTCCCATGAACTTCCGTTGTCGACTCAATCACGGCTCGCGCCACGCGCGACTTTGCCGAAGACTTCGCCAGGGGCGCACTGCCGAGCTCGATGATCTCGATGTCCTTGAAACCACGTAGATCGAGATGTGCCCGTAACAGTTCTACGACGAGCTGCGACGTCAGATCGGGCACGAGACGGAAATCAAGCCGGGCCATCGCAGTGCTGGGAAGAACTGTTTTCGCACCCGCTTCCGTGTGACCAGTGTGAATACCGCAGATCGTACAGGTTGGACCAAAGATGTGTTCTTTAACCAACGTCGGTCCTTTCATCGCGCGGACCCAACCATTGATTCGAAATTCGCGTTTCAGTCCAATCTCGTCGAGTTCGATCGCTTTCAAAACTTCCGCATCTTCGTCGCTGATCGGCGCGATGTGCGACGAGAATCCATCGATCGTAATCACGCCTTTTGGTGAGGTGATCGTGGCCAGCGCCTGCACGAGACGCCAGGCGGGATTGGGAACAATCGCGCCCCACTTCGAATGCAGATCAGAGCGAGCCCCAAAGGCGCGCAGCTCGAGAAACGTGATGCCCTTGAAGCCAAGGCTGACGACGGGATTCTCTTTCGTATCACTCGAGCCTTCGTCCCATAGACAGCCGTTCGCCTTCAACAGCTCCGGATTCTCTTTTGTGAAACGATACAAACTCGGGCTACCAAGACCATCTTCACCCTCGATCAAAAAGCGAAGCGTGACGGGAAGTTTTCCAAACGTTTTTTGATATGCCTCGACGGCAGCCAGCCGCGCAATGAGATCGCCTTTGCTGTTAGCTGCACCACGCGCGTACAACTTGTCGTCCTGGATCGTGGCGGCAAACGGTCCGGACGACCACTCCGTCAGGTGGCCCACAGGCTGCACGTCATAGTGCCCGTAAACAACAAATGTTTTTGGACCACCGCCGCACTCACCGTAAAGGATTGGATATCCAGTACCGACGCGAAAAGAGCGCGTCCCCATGCCAACGCGCTGCATCGATTGTTCAACCGTCTCGGCGATCGCTCGCATACCCGTGCCACGCGCGGCTACGGAAGGCATGCGGCAGAGATTCTGCAGACGTTCCGTAAAGCTGCGTGCGTGCCGATCTACGTAGCGATCGAACTTGGTAAAGGTCATGATGATTGCCAATTTCCGATTGCCGATTGCCGATTGCCGATTGAGAAACCAAGTGCCGGTACTAAATTTGGCAATCGGCAGTTGGCAATTGGCAATTAAGAAGGCTCAAACAGCAGATATCTTGACTCCTTTTCGCCTCGCTCAAATCCCGCACAAATCAGTCGCTGCTCAAAGGCTTTTTTGAACTCTTCCCTCACACGCGCTTGCTCATCTCGCGCCCGGCTCGGATCCTGCTTCACCAGTGCCGTCCACTCTGCTGGTATTGCGACACTCGCGACCGGCCTGGCATCGACCGGCGTAGCTGCTCCATTCGCAAGCGCGCTCACTCTCGCAGACTCAAGATTCCACGTCGCAATCAGACGATCACTCGGCAGTCCGACTTTTTCAGTCAGCGAAGCATCGGTGCTGTAATCCGTTCCATAATAATTTCCGGCGTACGTGTCTACAGTTGCGCCTAACCGGTTGAGATTGAAGTGCGCATTCCGCGCCATCATCGGATCCCACGTCCACTTGATTAACTTCCGTCCCTCTTTCAGCGCGCGTTCCCGCTGGGCCCATTTCAAACGCACACCGACACCTTTATTTTGATAATCCTTCGCCACCGCCATCATGTGTGAATAGCCCAAGATTTCGTCGCCATGCACCGCCGCAAGGTGATGAACGAAACCAACCATGCGATCTGCGACAAAGGCGCCAAGCGTCCAGCCACCGGCGCGGCGGGACACGATCAAATGACGGCGAGGTGAGAGTTCAAGATCAGGAAGGCCGAATGCTTCACGCTGCAAAGCAACACAACCATCAAACTCCTCGATGGTCGTGCACTCCCGAATTGTCGTCTCTTCCATCCGTAGACATTATCCCTTCAATGGACGTGCCGGTATTTGAATGACGGCCTGTAAGCCGCGCGGAACTAGATTCTCCAAAGTCACGGTTCCGCCGAGAAGCTCCAACAGCTTGCGACCAATAATAATTCCAAGCTCGTTGATAGTCGGCTCGTGACTCGGCGTTCCGTGTTCCGGGTCGAAAACACTCTCCAGATCCGCGCGTCGCTCGCCGTTATCCGTCACTTTTAGCGACACGAGATTCTGATCATCGATATCGACCGCAACTTTAACCGAATCACCGGCAGGGCTGCGACTCACTGCCCACGCTATGAAATTGAAAAGCGTTTGCCGCAGTTTTCCCTGGTCCGTAACGATAGTCGTGATCTCGGGCGTGAGTTCATAGTCGATCTTGACCTGCGCCTTCTGCGCCATGCGTGTTGCTGCCGTACATGATTCGCGCAGCACTTCGCGCAACGAAAACTCCTGGACAAAGACTTCCGTTTGCCCCGCTTCGAGCCGGGATAGATCGACGAGTTGATTCAAACTCGCCTGGAGTTGAAAACCTGAGTCCTGAACTTTCTGACAAAAACGGCGCTGCGTCTCGGTGAGCTCTTCCTGATCGAGCAGGATTTCGCTGAACCCGAGTATCGATGTCAAAGGAGTGCGCAACTCATGTGACATCCGCGCCAGAAACAAAGAGCGATAGTGAGACACACGCCGCAACTCGCGATTCGCTTCCTCGAGTTCCGCCGTTCGCTTCTTCAATTCATCGATCAACCGCTCTTCGCGTTGTTTTAAGTCCTGTTCTGTAGCCGCGCTGGCCGCCGCACCGTTCAACGCCCTGTCGACACTTTCGCGTGCACTGTCAGTCATAAAAGATCTCACCTGCTTGAAGTTTCTAACTGCTGGGGGTCAATCAGGGTGTTAATGTGGGAATCACTATAGATTCGCCGCTTACAACCTGTCAAAAATCATATTGTGCTTTTTGTGCTTTTTTGTTGCTTTATGATTAAGTATTGTCGGGATGAACGGTCAACTCAGCGAGCAGCCGCTTGCGGAACTCATTCGTGAAATCTCATCGAAGTCTCTGAGCGGCAGGTTGCGCCTCGAGCACGAGCGCATCAAAGTCGTCGCTTATTTCGAAAACGGAAGCTTTCTCTACGCCGCTTCAAACATTCGCACACTCCGTCTCCGCGAATACCTCAGGAAAAGCGAGTTGGTGACAGACAAGGACCTCGCACAGTTCAACGAGCAGGTTTCGGATACCGATCTGTTGAAAGTGTTGTGTGCGCAAAAGCTCCTGTCGCCTGCCGCCGCGGAACAGGTCCAGACCCGACAGGTTGTCGACATCCTGCGCGTAGGCCTGTCGTGGACTGAGGGTTCATGGGACTTCGACTCGCGATCTCGGCTCGACGAACAGCGCGATCTCAAAATCGACCTTGACTCATTGATTCTCGAAGCCGCGCGGCGTATGCCCATCGCTTTTGTAGCCTCGCGCTTTAACAATCCCGACGAAACTATTACGCCGATTGAAGGGCCTGTAGTAAACGAAAACGTGCTGCCCGCGGAAGGATATCTTTTGTCGCGTCTCGATCGCCCCATGCCCTTGCGTGATCTCATTGCGATTTGTGGGCTTGGAGAAGATGAAACGATTCAGCTCGTTTACTCACTTGCGCTTGCCGGCCTGGTCAAACGCGACCATTCGGCGTCCGTATTTCGTGGTCAACAAACAACTCCAGCACCAGTTCTGAAAAAAGTAAAACCAGCGACTCCGCCTGTGCCCGAGCCAGAGCCGGCTAAAGAAACTGATCCCCAGGACCTCGAGAATTTTCTCACCAGAATAAAAAACTCACAGACGCATTACGACGTGTTGGACGTCGGGCGTGATGCGTCAGCCTCGGAACTGAAGACCGTTTATTACCAACTCGCTCGGCGCTATCATCCCGATCGTTTTCGCAGACTCGATGAGGCGCTAGTGTCGCAGGTCGAGTCGGCATTCGCGCGTATCACACAGGCATATGACACGCTACGCGACGATCGCCTTCGTTCCAGCTACAACACAAAACTCGAGGCACGGAGGAAAGCCGAACAAATTGCGGACGCAGTGGCGAAGCCCAGTTCGCCGGTGACCGAATCTGAGCCTGTGGCCGAAAGCGTCGCGGAACCCGTGTTACACGCGGCTGAGCGAGCTGAAATACAATTCAAAGAGGGACTCGCGGCGCTCGAACTGGGACAACGAAAAGTCGCGCTCGGCCTCTTCGCCTCCGCCGCCGGTACTGCGCCCAAAGAACCACGCTATCGTGCGTTTTATGGGCAAATGTTGGCGGGACATGAGCAGACGCGGCGTGCCGCTGAGACTGAATTGCTGGCGGCGATCAAACTCGATCCGGGGAATGCTGAGTATCGAGTTATGCTGGCTGAGTTGTATCGAGATCTCGGCTTGAAGTTGCGCGCGAAAGGCGAAGCAGAGCGCGCTGTTGCAGCCGATCCAAACAGTCGCAAGGCTCGCGAGCTGTTGCGGAGTTTGACAAGTTAGCCACAAAAAGGCACAAGAGTCACAAAGATGGGCAACTGATGGCAGCGGTTCAAACAATAGATCTCATCGATAGCTCGGCTGCTGAGGCTTTTATTCAGCTCGCCAAGACCACCGACAAATTCGAGCGCTACGAGAATACGCATGCGCAGCGCGTTGCGGCAATTGCGGACGAGATCGCGCAACAGTTTCATCTGGCGCGGCACGATCGCGGATCGCTGTATGCCGCGGCTCTGTTGCACGACCTTGGCGAAGTGGCGATGGAGCGGGATTACATTCAGGCCACAGGACCCCTCTCACAGGAAGAGCGTCTTGACCTCTCACGTCATCCGGTGATCGGGGAACGTGAAGCGTCGCGAGTCGGCGCGGATCGCGCGGCGCAACTGCTGGTGCGCTGGCATCATGAATGGTGGAACGGCGCCGGGTATCCCGACGCGCTTCGTCGTGAAGAAATCCCGCTCGCCGCGCGGATTCTGCGGCTCGCGGATTCATATGCAGCCTTGACTGACGCACGACCATTCCGGCCCGCAATGACTGAAGAAGCCGCGCGAACCGAACTTACCGACCGTGCCGGAATCGAGTTTGATCCGGCAGTGGTCAGCATGTTTCTCTCGCTCGACAGATTTCCTGAACTTGAATCGTTTGCAAAGATCGAAACAGACGAGCCAGTGGAGGCGCACCCGGTTGCTAACAGCGGCCGCGCCTGGGATCTGTTTTCGTCATTTTCGAAGTAGTGACTATGCAATTTCCAAATGGTTGGCTTGCATTCGAATTAGCCGTTCTCAGGCGACTGAAGTTCACTTCGGTGGCGTTACCGTTTACTGGTGAGCCGGAGATATGCGTTCAGTTGAAATCGTGGAAAGTTCGCGTCGCCGCGAACGATCCGATGTTGTGGTCCTACACAAAAACTCTCGCTCTCGTCGAAAACAATACCGAACAACTCAACGAAGACGATCTCAACATTCTGCTCGACGACGCGTATGTTCCTCGCGAAAAGATCGCAAATGCCGCGCTGCTCAAGTGGTTCAACGAGTCCGACGCCTGGTGGTTTGACAACCTGCGCTACAACGCCGAACAGCTCGAACCGTTCAAACGCGCGCTCGCATTAACCGCGGGAATGATGACCGGCGACTACGTCCTCTCGTTCAACGAACAAACTCGATCGTTGCGACGGCCGTTCTCACTCCCTGACGTATTTCGTCGTCTGCTCGACTGTTTACCCGAGCCACTCGACAACTCTCTGCGCAATCAGAGTACGAATCAGGACGTACGGAATTTTGTTGCCGAGCGCCATCACACGGATCTGCTGTTTTTAAGACTGTCGATACCTGTTACGCAGGCAACCACGTTCAAGGATCCGATCGTGACGTGGCGCGAAGAGTGGCTGCGAGGTAACGATGAATTCTGGCCCGAGATGGAGCGAGAACGCGGTGCACGTCTCGGTTCGCGCGTGCAAAGCAAACAGCAGTACCTCGGGTTTGTCGAAGATCTCCTGCGCACGGCATCACACATTCCCGCCTGGGCCATCGCGCACACCG
>Ga0207647_10002496_pt1 | contig 13931 bp, 14 predicted proteins | sample KBSCornC2_FD_184295 | JGI IMG/M metagenome (GOLD analysis project Ga0207647, IMG submission 184295) | Corn rhizosphere microbial communities from Kellogg Biological Station, Michigan, USA - C2 (SPAdes) (version 2) | ecosystem: Host-associated > Plants > Roots > Rhizosphere ...
GGGGGGGGGGAGCCGATGCGCCGCGCTGGCTGGTCGGCAAGATGCGCGAGGGCTATTCGATCGATCCGAAGCTGTTCGCCGGGCTCTACTTCCTCGAGCATGGCGAGGCATTGTTCCGCAACTAGCCCGTCGTTCCGAAAAGCTATTTCGTTTCGAGCCGGTTGCCGCGCTTCACGCCGGCTAACTCGACTTCACCCGCGGGCACGATGCGATAGCGCACGCGCACGGTGCCGATCTGCGGATGCGCCGCATCGCCACCCGCATAGAGCACGCCATCGGCGACGTTGAACGTCGCCGCCATGTTCGGTGGCAGGGCGCTGGTCTTGACGGGATAGTCCTGCGCCGCTTGTGTCTCGAGCAGTTTCGGATCAACGACGAGATCGCCAAGCCGGATCTCACCGGCGACAAAGCGCGCATCGGCGAACGGTGCCGCAGGATTCTCGTGTCCTTTCGGCTCACGAAACTTGCCCGAATCGACGTGCTCTGACGACCACGACTTGTCGTACGAGCACGCGCCGCCGGCCAATTCGCAGCGCTCGTGCCATTGATACATTTCCACAATGCGCAAAAGTATTGCCGCGTCGGCCACAATGCCGAGCTGGGCATCGCGCGGCGGATGCTTAATGGAGAGTTTGCCGCCCAGCTTGACCGGAACAGCGGCGGTGTCGGTGGACACGACATCCGCCTTACGCGCCGGCAATGGCAGCTCCGTACTGACCGTCGATATCGCCGACTGCACACGCGCGCGATGCTGCCATGCCCAGATTGCACCCAGGCCGAGCAGGATCAGCGCGACGAAGACCCCGATCCGGCGCGGCGAAACCTTGTGTTTGCGCTTGCGAGCCATGTCGAATCCGGGCCTGGCCTACTTGACCACCGCGCCGCCCGAGGTCTGCCGCGGATCGGTGCCCGCATGCAGCTTGTTCGTCGTCCGGTCCCAGCTCACCGCGTTCATGAAGCCCCAGGTGCGCTCGGATTCGCTGACCTTGTGGCCCATCGCCTCGAGCGCCTTCACTTCGTCGGCGCTGAACGCGTTCTTCTCCGCCGAGATCACGTCGGGCAGGTACTGATGGTGGTAGCGCGGGTTGCCGACAAATTTCTCCGGCTGTTCGCCGTCGATGAAGGCGAGGATGCCTTCGAGCACCATCGTGATGATGCGGCTGCCGCCCGGCGTGCCGATCACGCCGATGCGGTCAGCACCGACGACAAAGCTCGGCGACATCGACGACAGCGGCCGACGCCCGGCGGCGGGCGCGTTCGCATCGGTGCCGACCACGCCGTAGACGTTCGGCTTGCCGGCGACCAGCGCGAAATCATCCATCTCGTCGTTTAGCAGGAAACCCGTGCCCGGCACGACCATGCCGGAGCCGAACACGAAGTTCACCGTCTGCGTCGCCGACACGCGGTTGCCGTCCTTGTCGATGATCGAGAAATGCGTCGTATGCGGACCCTGCGGTGGCGTCATGTACGGCGGTAACAAGTCGCTTGGCGTCGCCCTCTCAGGATGGATCGTCGAGCGCAGGCCGGCGGCATACATCGGGCTCGACAACTCATCGAGCGGCATCTTCACGAAGTCGGGGTCGCCGAGGTACTGCGCGCGGTCGCGATAAGCGCGGCGCATCGCCTCGACGATCAGATGCGTGCGGTGCACACGGTCGAGCTTGGCGAGATCGTAGCCCGAGAGGATGTTGAGCATCTCCTCGATCGCGATGCCGCCCGAGGACGGCGGCGGCGCGGTGACGATCTGCCAGTCGCGGTACTTGAACGCGATCGGTGCGCGCTCCTTGACCTTGTAACTGGCAAGATCCTCGAGTGACCAGCGTCCGCCGTTCTTCTTCACATCGTCGACCAGGCGCGCCGCGAACTCGCCGCGATAGAAACCCTCATTGCCTTTGGTCGCAATCAGCTCGAGCGTCTTTGCGATATCGGGATTCTTGAACACCCATCCTGCCTGCGGCACTTCGCCGTCGACGAGGAACAATGACTTCGCCGCGGCATAACGCTCGAAGATCGGCTTGCGATAGCGCACCTCGTCGACGAAGCGCTTGTCGACCGCGAAGCCCGCGCGCGCGATGCGGATCGCCGGGGCCATCGACTTCGCCAGCGGCAGCTTGCCGTAGTGTTCGGCGAGCCAGACCAGGCCAGCCGGCTCACCCGGAATCGCCGCCGACAGCGGTCCGTTGAGGGAATGATCCTTGTCGAGGTCGCCGTTCGCGGCAAGGTAGTCCTTCGCATCGACCGCAGCCGGTGAAGTCTCGCGCGCGTCGACAAAGATGTCCTTGCCGTCGCTCGCACGATGCAGCAGGAACATGCCGCCGCCGCCGATACCCGAACTCTGCGGCTCGACCACCGACAGCGCCGCCGCGACCGCGACCGCCGCGTCGAACGCGTTGCCACCCTGGGCGAGTGCCTCGAAGCCGGCATCGGTCGCGAGCTTGTGCGCGCTCGCGATCGCCGCACGCCCCGGCCTGACGGCACCTTCGGCCTGCTGCGGCGCGGCCGCCTGCGCGCCGGTGGCCACGACGATCAGCGCGAAGGAAAAAGTATACAAAATCCTAGACATCATTTCGGCTCCGGCTTGTCCGCCTGATCTGCGGTCAGCACGTGGTATTTTTCAAGCAAGGTTTCGCGTGACTCCACGTGCGCCGGGTCGACGATGATGCATTCGACCGGGCATACCTCGACGCACTGCGGCGCGTCGTAGTGACCGACGCATTCGGTGCAGCGCGAGGGTGCGATCTCGTAGATGACCGCGCCGAGCGCAATCGCCTGGTTCGGGCAGACCGGTTCGCAGACGTCGCAGTTGACGCAGGTGTCGAGAATTATGAGAGACATGTACTTTTGCTCTCGTCCCTGATCGCGAAGTTCACAAAGCGGACATCCCTGTCCGCACATTTCAATAAAAGCCACGTCGCCCCGATAGGGAAGCCGGGGCGATGATTCGGCATGCCGATCGCGCTACGCGCTCTCGGGCCGATTCGTCACTTCAACTCGACGAAATAGTAAGTCGCGCCCGTGCGTTCGACTTCCGGCTTGACCCGCTCGGAATCGGCCGGCGTGCCGATGAACAGGATGAATACGCCCTTGAACGAACCGTCCTTCGCATCCTTGAACGCGGCGATCGCGGTGTCGGCCGTATAGGTCGAGCTCGGGCCACCGAAGGCCATAAATGCGCCCGGCAGCACGCCGCGCTGCACCGTGGTCTGGATGTTGTCAAGAGCGTTCTGGCGATCGCCTTTGGCCGCGTCGTCGTCGCCGGCCGGAATGTAGTAGATAAACGGATGGTTGGTCTTCACCGTGGTCGCATTGTCGCGCAAGAACTTGGTGATGACCGCCTTGAAATAGCCCTGCCACTTCGCCTTGTCGTTGATGTCCGTCGGCAGCACGAGCGCGGCGGTTTCCTTGGCCAGCGCCTCGGCCTTGGCGGCGGCTTCGGCAGCCTTGGCCTTCTCCTCTTCACTCGGCCCGCAGGCGGCGAGCAGCAATACGGCGGCGAGCGCCGCAATCATACGAAAAGTATACTTTTTCATTTTATCTCCCATTACTGATTGCAAGAAAGCTGTCGAACGCAAAACCAAGCATTCGCTTCAGGCATGCCCCCAGCGCTTGCGCATCGCGTGCTGCACTGCTGGATGGACGAAGCCGGACACGTCGCCGCCCAGGCGCGCGATTTCGCGCACGAGCGAGGAGGAGATGAAACTGTACTGCTCCGAGGGCGTCAGGAACAAGGTTTCCGCACGCGGAATCAGATGGCGGTTCATGCTCGCGAGCTGAAATTCGTACTCGAAATCCGACACTGCGCGCAAGCCGCGCAGAATAACCCCTGCGCCAACCTCCTCGACGAAATGCGCGAGCAGCGAAGAAAACCCGCGCACCTCGACATTGGCGATGTCCGCCAGCGCTTCGCGCGCGAGCGAGATGCGCTCGTCGAGACTGAAACCAGGCCCCTTGTTCGGGCTTTCCGCGACCGCCACGATGATGCGCTCGAACAACGGCGCCGCGCGTATCGTCAGATCGACATGCCCGTTGGTGATCGGATCGAACGTGCCGGGGTAGATCGCAATGCGTGCGCGTTCGGCAGGAATGTGGTTCGGCATGGGATCGCGTCCGGCTCGGGCAATGCCTTCAACTAGGCCGCAAGCTTATCCGATCGGCGATACAGCGCATAGCGCACCGCGCCGGCGTGGCCTTCACGATGCAACTGCCATGCGGACGGCAAATGCAGCGCCTGGCCCCGCGGCGTCTCGACGTAAACCAGCGCCGCGGGCGCGAGCCACGCGTTCGCCTCGAGCAGCCGAGCCGACTCGTCCCACAGATTCGATGCGAACGGTGGATCGAGAAAAACGAGGTCGCAGGGCTGCGTAGGCGACTCACGCAGCACGGTCAGCGCGTCCGTGCTGCGCACGTGCCCGCTTTCCTGGTGCAGCCGCGCCAGGTTCTCGCGCAATGCCTGGGCGAGGCGCGCATCGCGCTCGATGAAATCGACCTGCGCGGCGCCGCGCGACAGCGCTTCGATGCCGAGCACGCCGGTGCCGGCGTAGAGATCGAGGCAACGGACGCCGGCGATGTACGGCGCGAGCCAGTTGAACAGCGTCTCGCGCACGCGATCGGGCGTGGGCCGCAAGCCCTCGGAGTCGGCGACCACCAGCTTCGATCCGCGCAGGTTGCCGCCAATGATGCGCAGTTTGCCGGTCGCCGCGATCGTGCGGCGATTGCTTGAGATCGACCTCATCGGCCCAAAATCGACGGCGGCGCCAGTGTTAGCATGGCGCCATTGTCTTTCAATTTGTAGCGAAGATGTTCAAGTTCTGGAAGAAAAAACCTGCCGAAGAGCACACGGAAGCAGAAGTCGGCAACCCCGAAGCGGAACGGCCCGAGCGAGCCGACCACGCCGGAATTCCAACCGAGGCCGTCGAAGTGCCGCCCGTCGTCGCGGAATCCGAACAATCCGACGTGGACGACATCACCTCGCCTGCCGAGGCCGATGCACGGCAAGTCCGCGAAGCGTCCGTGCCGACCCGGCGCAGTTGGCGCGAGCGTCTCGCTGGCAGCATCTTCAACCGCAGCATCGGCAGCCTGTTCGCGCGCAAACCCAAGCTGGACGACGCGCTGCTCGACGAACTCGAAACCGCACTTATCGGTGCTGACGTCGGCGTAGCGGCAACCGCCTCGCTCGTTGAAGACCTGCGCAAACGCATGAACAAGCGCGAATTCGCCGATGCCGACGCACTGCTTGCCGCGCTCCGCGCCGACCTCGTCGCGCTGCTGCAACCCGTTGCGCAGCCGCTGCGCATCGATGCTTTGAAAAAACCGTTCGTCATCCTCATGGTCGGCGTCAACGGCGTCGGCAAGACGACGACGATCGGCAAGCTCGCGCGCCGTTTCCAGAGCCAGGGCCACGGCGTCGTGCTCGCCGCCGGCGACACCTTCCGCGCCGCCGCGGTCGAGCAGCTCAAGACCTGGGGCGAGCGCAACGACGTGCCCGTCGTTGCGCAGGGCTCGGGCGCCGACTCGGCCAGCGTGATCTTCGACGCCCTGCAGTCGACGCGCTCCAAACAACTCGACATCCTCATCGCCGACACCGCCGGGCGCCTGCACACGCAATCGGGCCTGATGGACGAACTCGCCAAGATTCGCCGCGTGCTCGGCAAGCTCGATGCCGAGGCGCCGCACGAAGTGTTGCTCGTGATCGACGGCACCACGGGCCAGAACGCGGTCAACCAGACGCGTCAGTTCCGCGCCGCGATCGGCGTGACCGGCCTTGTCGTCACCAAACTCGACGGCAGCGCCAAGGGCGGCGTGGTGTTCGCGCTGGCCAAGGAGTTCGGCCTGCCGATCCGCTACGTCGGCCTCGGCGAAACTGCCGAAGATCTGCGTGAGTTTGAACCCACCGAGTTTGTCGACGCGTTGCTGCCGGCGAGCCTCGGCAACGGCGAAGCCGCGGCGACGTGAGTGACGATTTCGCCCCGCGCTTGCTGCACTGGTTCGACGCGCACGGGCGCCACGACCTGCCCTGGCAGCATCCGCGCACGCCTTATCGTGTCTGGCTATCCGAGGTGATGCTGCAGCAGACCCAGGTGGCCACGGTCATTCCGTACTTTTTGCGCTTTGTGGAAAAGTTGCAAAGTATAGAATCGCTTGCTGCGGCGTCCGAAGATGAAGTTTTCGCGCTGTGGTCGGGGCTCGGCTACTACAGCCGCGCGCGTAACCTGCATCGCGCCGCGCAGCTCTGCGTCGAATACCACGGCGGTGAGTTGCCCGAAGACTTTGACGCACTGCTCGCGCTGCCGGGTATCGGCCGCTCGACCGCAGGTGCCATCGCAGCACAAGCCTTCGATCGTCGCCGCGCGATTCTCGACGGCAACGTCAAGCGCGTGCTCGCGCGCTTCCACGGCATCACGGGCTGGCCCGGCGAAGCGGCGATAGAAAACCGCCTGTGGACACTCGCCGAGGCACACACGCCGCACGAGTGCGCGGCCGACTACACGCAGGCGATCATGGATCTCGGCGCGACCGTGTGCACGCGCGCGAAGCCGCGTTGCGACGTCTGTCCGCTCAGCACCGATTGCGTTGCGCAACGCAACGGACTGACCGCAACCCTGCCCGCGCGCAAACCCGCAAAGGCACGGCCGACGCGCCGCACCATCATGCTCGTGCTGCGCGACGCACACGGCCGCCTGCTGCTCGAACGGCGCGCGCCCACCGGCGTCTGGGCCGGCCTGTGGAGCCTGCCCGAGGCCGCGGACGAAACTTCCGCGCGCAGCGACATCGCCCGCGCGCACGGCATCGAAGCGAACGCGATCGTTTTCCGCCCCCTGCAGCGATTCGTGCACGGCTTCAGCCATTACCTGCTCGACGTCACCCCGCTCGCGCTCGACATCGACCCCGCCCCCGGCATCGCCGACGGCGCCGGCCGCCGCTGGCTGCATCCTCGCGACGCCAGCGCGCTCGGCCTGCCCGCGCCGGTGCGCAAGCTGATCGAATCACTTTCCTGAAGATCGAGACTCACCATGTCCCGCACCGTTCATTGCGTCAAACTGCAACGCGAAGCCGAAGGCCTCGCCTATGCGCCCTACCCCGGCGAACTTGGCAAGCGCATCTTCGACAACGTATCCAAGGAAGCATGGTCGCAATGGCTCGCGCATCAGACCATGCTGATCAACGAAAACCGCCTGTCTCCGCTCGATCCGAAGGCGCGCAAATTCCTTGAGGGCGAAATGGAGAAATATTTCTTCGGCGCAGGCTCGGCCGCGCCGCAGGGCTATGTCGCGCCGGACGGTTGAGACTTTCTACGACGCCTCGCGAACCATCCTACCTATGGTTTCGCGCAGCTGAGGCCGCAGACGTCCGAACAGGCCGCACTTCACGCCGGCCAGCACCTTGAGCATCTCGCCGCGCAGAATCGGCGCGCGGCCGAGCGGCCCGAACAAAGCATCGCGCCCGCGCGCAACGAGATCATGGTCGGACTGGAACAGCGGTGTCAACCAGCGACTGATGAACTGGTAGATCGGCACGTGCGCGCGGCGCGCGCGTGTGTAGGTCGCAAGCGCGGCGTCGATGTCCGCCTCGCGCTGCAGCGCCGTCGCCAGCGCCTGCGCGTCGAGCAAGGCCATGTTCGCGCCCTGCCCGAGTTGCGGACTCATCGCATGCGCCGCATCGCCGAGAAACACGACGCGGTCGCGATACGGCCGGCGCATCACCACGTCGCGATACGACGCCCGCGCAAATTGCATGGGGCTGTGCTTGCCCTCGATAAGTTCCGCGATCTCCGGCCAGTACGCGCGCAAGTCTGTTTTCCACGCATCGAGGTCTTGCTCGGGCCAGCGCGCGAGTGCGTCACCGCGCAGGCTCCAGAAGAAACTGACGCGATGCGCTTCGACGCCCTCATCCGGCAGAATGCCGACGGGCAGCACGCCACACATGCGCCGGGCGAGGCGGTAGCGTTGCTGCAACTCGCCGTCGAACCCCCGCGTCGGGTCCGCGCACAGACACCATACCGCGCCCCAGGGATACAGTCGGTCGCGCACCTGCGGCATCAGCGCCTTGCGCAGCGCCGAGGCGGCCCCGTCGGCGGCGATGATCAGGTCGAAGGGTCCGTGCCTGCCGCCGCCAGCATCGCGAATGCCGCGTCCATTGTCATCGACGCCGACGATCTCCGCGCCGGAAATGACATCGTTGAAGTGTACAAATCCACTTTTCAACAATTCGAACAGCGCGCCGCGCTGCATACCGAGCCCGAACCAATCCGGGGCGAGATCGCTATAACGCATGTCCATCACGCGACGCCCGGCCGCATTCGTGCCGACCAGACGATGCACCGGCGCGCCGCAGGCCAGCGCGCGACCGAGCAGGCCGAGATCGGCCAACACCGACAACCCGGTCGGCTGCAGCAGGATGCCGGCACCGACCGGACCGAGCGCGGCGCTGCGCTCGAATACCTGCAGGCGATGGCCTTGCCGCTCAAGGTAAATCGCAGCGGCCTGCCCGGCCGTGCCGTAGCCGACGATCGCGATGTCGAGTGCGCCTATCCCCATGCACAAAGCATGACACAGCGTCGCGACCGCCCGTGGCGGACGCGCCACCCGTCACGCGCGATTTTTTCCTTGACTCGCCGACGCCGAGCGGCTGTAATACGCGACCTTCCGCGGCCGCGCCCTCTGCGCCCCGCATAGAAAGCCTCTTCGGCCAGGTAGCTCAGTTGGTAGAGCAGGGGACTGAAAATCCCCGTGTCGGCGGTTCGATTCCGTCCCTGGCCACCATAACCCTTGCAAAAGCAGCTGATTGTAAGTCAGCGCCCGCAGAACACGTGCTCGTGCATTTCGATAGCCGGTGCTCTGGGTGCCATCAGTTGCACTCACCAAGAATCATCTGCTTGCCAATTTGGTTACATTCGACGTAGCCATGCGCAGCCCATCAGCATCAACGAGCCGCCCAGCCATAGCAATACCCAACCGTCTAACGCTATAGCCCGCATCGGTTGTGCGGTAATCTCGATGCTGGCGCTCGCCGTAGCCATTGCGTAGCCGGTACCTGGGCCGCCCGCACTCGCATTCAGCGTGCAGATTCCCACTGCAAATAGGGTTACGCTGAAGCTTGGGCCGCTGCCTGACACCGCACAAACCGATGGAGCGGCACTGGTTAATGTCACCAGCAGACCGCTGGATGCTGTGGCGGTAACCGCTGCTGGACTCTTGTCCAGACCGATATTGCTCGGCGCTGTAAGGGTGATCGTCTGACTGGCCGCGCCGATATACGCAGTCAATGTATTTCCTGCCGGTGCAATGAGTGCTCCGTGCCCTGCTGCGAGCCCAGTGAGCGGGGCTGAAATGTTGTGCTCATCGGGGCTGTTGAAAGCCGGACCGGCATTGTCGCTCCACACCACCGATCCCGTTTGTGCATCGAGGGCATACAGCGAGCCGCTTGAAGATCCTTCGATCAAGTAGCGACTTGCGCCGGCCAAAATCACAACCGGCGCGGTGACGAGCTGTCCGTCGCCGGTGAAAGACCACAATTGCTGCAGGGCATTTGGAGTCGTCATGTCGGCACAAAAAAGGGTGCCGTCCATCAAGTACCAAATCGTGTTCTCTTGAGCCGCCGGTATTGCAACAGATGCGAACGAATCGGGTGGGCTAATTGAGCCGAGTTGCGTTCCTGTCGCCGCATCAAGGATGAGACTGCCGGTGACTGCATCGTCTCGCGTCAGCACTCGATTGTTGACATAGACCGGCGTGCGCCCGCCACCGCCCCCACAGTAGGTTTGGAAGTGCCACACAAAATTGAGCGATTCGAGGCCGAAGCCATAGTCCTGATTGCAGGCATATGAAACGAAGACCATGGAATTGGACAGTGCCGGCGAACTGTTGTCACCGTTTGCCACACTCTGCGTCGCAACGACGCTGCCAGTAACTTCGTCGACGGCGTACAAAGTACCGCCGCTACCGGCGCCTCCGGTATACACAGTCCCTCCGGCAGCCGTAGGCGGAGAGGAAAAGAGATATTGTCCCGGCAGTTGAACGCTCCATATTTGCTCCCCGGTACCTGCGTCGAGTGCCGTCATGACTCCCGCCGTGCCAATGGCGAATATCCTGCCATTGTCAAAAGCGGCGTTTGCCCAGGGATAGCTGAAGGATTGCGGGTACGGCAACGTCTTTTTCCACCGCGTATCTCCTGTCGCAATATCCAGCGCCCAGATCGCCGGCTTTCCTGTTCCGTCATCGGCGGTGACAAAGACGGAATCCTCAGTGATTATCGGATACGAGACCGATCCGGGCAGAGTTATCTGCCAGCGTCGATTGAAGGGCGGTTTGAGCGCATCGTCGGCCTGCACACCACTATGGGCAACGTTGATCTGGAATGCCACTGCATCGTTGCCAGCGGCAGCTGCAGTTGTTGTGATGCCCACCTCTGCGACAAGACCCATAAACATACAGGCAGTGAATATCGTGGACATCTGTTACCCCTTTGCCGGTTCCCCAAGTATCCCATCGACAGCCTTGCGAAGCATACAGACCGAGCGCCGCTGAGTCGCGCTTCCTTCCCAAGCACCGCCGTGCGCGCTCCCAGAAATGTTTCTCTTTTTCGCGGACGTGCCGCGGCCTTGACAGATGCCACCGGTATCCCAAATCCTTGAAGGCGTCATATCGAGATTCCGCCATGGTCCGCAACACTGCGCGCAATCGGGTCGAGTCGCTGCTCACGCTTGCCGGCGTGCGCATCGACGGTGACGCACCGGTCGATATGCAGGTGCACGACGAGCAGCTCTACGCACGCATCATCGCGCACGGTTCGCTCGGCCTCGGCGAGGCCTATATGGATGGTTGGTGGGACGCGGCGGACCTCGACGGCTTCCTGTTCCACCTGCTCGATGCGCATCTCGACGAGCGCGTTGGTGGCATCGACGATGCGGCCCTGTTTCTGCGCGCCAAACTGGTCAACATGCAGCGCGGCCGGCGCGCGTACAAGGTCGGCGAGCAGCACTATGATCTGGGCAACGACCTGTTCCACGCGATGCTCGGCAAGCGCCTGGTCTACAGCTGCGGCTACTGGAAGGACGCGCCGGATCTCGACGCAGCGCAGGAGGCCAAGCTCGACCTGGTCTGCCGCAAACTCGACCTGAAGCCCGGCATGCGCGTGCTCGACATCGGCTGCGGCTGGGGCGAGGCGCTCGCGTACGCGGCGCGGAAATACGGCGTGACCGGTGTCGGCGTCACCGTGTCGCACGAGCAGGCGGAGTATGCGCGCGAGCTGTGCCGCGACCTGCCCGTCGAGATTCGCGTGCAGGACTATCGCGAAGTGCCCGATGAAATCGGCGATCAGAAATTCGATCGCATCTGGTCGATCGGCATGTTCGAGCACGTCGGCGTGAAAAACTACCGGGCCTATTTCGAGACTGTGCGCCAGTCCCTGCGCAGCAACGGGCTGACCCTGCTGCACACGATCGGCGGCAACGAATCGTCCAGCCACACCGATCCGTGGATCGAAAAGTATATTTTTCCGAACTCGATGATCCCGTCTGCCGCGCAGATCGCGAAAGCCGCAGAGGGGCTGTTCGTGCTCGAGGATTGGCACGGCTTCGGACCTTACTACGACCGCACGCTGATGGCCTGGCGCGCGAACTTCGATGCCGCGTGGCCGGCGCTCGGCGAAAAATACGGCGAACGCTTCCGCCGCATGTGGCATTTCTATCTCGGTGCCTCGGCCGCGAATTTCCGCGCACGTCGCCTGCAGCTCTGGCAGATCGTGTTCTCTCCGCGTGGCGTGCCGGGCGGTTATGCCGTGGTGCGCTGACGCCGCACCCGCGACGGTCTAGCTGCTGCTGCCGCCAAGCGTAGAACCAACACGCGGGCTTGCGGAGAGCACAGGGCGCCGCTCACTCCGCGCATTCGCAACTCGTCAGCGGCCGTGTGGCGATGTAGGTCAGGTTGTTCGTATAGGAAACGAATCCATGCTGCCGCCCGTAGAGTCGCAGCAAGCAGACATCGGATTTCTTCTGCACGAAGAAGGCATAGTCGGTGCCGGATGGCGCGGGCACGAGGAACGGCCTCGGGCCAAACGCTTTGTCCGCCAGCGTCGAGCGCGCTTCCCGCGCGAGCGATTCGCCGGCATACGCGCTTTCCCCCTGCTCTACGAGGATATCGCTCAAGCCACGCTGCATTTGCTCGGCACAGGCTGCGGTGGACAAATTGGTTACTCGCGCCACCGATGCGCACGCAACGAGACCCACAGACATCGACGCTATCGCGATCATCCGGCGCAGATGCGTGATTTCCTCCCGATCAATGCTCACGGAATAGCCTGGCGTAAGCTACAGACACCTGGAGTGCTTAGGCCCGGATCGGCGCCGGTGTCGACGACGATCGTCGCCGCGTGCCCCGGGCACAGCACGGCGGACAGCGCCAGCACAAGTAGGAATGTGGATTTCCGGGGCTTTCCAAAGATATTGGGCATGATCGTCTCCTCAAACCCTGACTGCAAGGTATTCGGAAAAGACGCAGTTCGCGGCAAAAGCCGCTCATCTCCAGTCCAATGCATACGAAACCCCCGATGTGAAGCGCACCGACTCGTCAGCGGGAAGATGCATCGGTATGGCAGTAGAAAGTTTGCGCTCGTAAATTCTCGGCCTCATCCGTGGAGAATGGAATGCCAATACGAAATGCTGGCGATGAGGATGAGGTCAGGCGGGATTGGCTTTTGAACGAACGGTAGGAGCAGCCTCGACGCCGGTGAAGGCGCCGAGGCTCAAGTGAAATCCCGTTCCTTACCTCAGAAGTCCACGCGCGCGCTGAAACGAACATAGCGCGGTTGCTGATAGTCCGTAGTCAAACCAAAGGTGTTCACCGTTTGCGGATTGCCCGCGTTGCCGTCGTGGGTCATCGAGACACGCACCGCGTTGTGATCGTTCAGCAGGTTGAATACATCCATGCCGAAGGTCAGTTTTGCGCCATCGATCTGCGGGCTCCATTTGACGCCGACATCGAGGCTCTTGATCCACGGCGTGCGGCCGACCGTGCCGCGTTGGACCAACTTCTGGATCGCATCGCCATTGGCATCGGCCCCGGCATTGCAATAGTTGCTGCTCGGCCCGTAGCTTTGGTTGATGCTGAAGAGTTGATCGCTGCCCTCCGGTCCGGTCAACGGCAGGAAGCCGATACAACTGATCGGACCGCCGGACTCGACCAGCAGGTTGCCGGAGACTATCCAGTTCGATGCAGGCTTATAGGCACCGAAGAGTTTGAACACGTGGCGATGTCGTTGGGCAGGTTGCCATTGATTCCGTCGGTGAACGAGGGATAGTCGAAGTCGGCCGTGGTACCCGCATCACCCTGCTGGAAATTCGAATCAACGTAGCCTTCCGCGTTGCCGTAGTCGTGCGACCAGGTGTACGAGGCGTGCGCATACCAGTTGTCATCCCACTGCTTTTCGACGAACAGCTCGATCGAGTTGTAGCGGCGCTTGTACTTCGGCAGCATGAAGTACTTGGCCGGAATGGTGACGTTGGTCAGCTTGCCGTCGCCGTTCAAGTCCAGCTTGAACGCATTGTCCCTCCCAGGGTTGAGCAGCATGCAACTCGGCAACGTGCTGTCGTCGAAATTGGTGTAGCCATGATCCGCCGCCCAATTGTCGAATGCGCCGGGCCAGCAATAGTCGTCCATGCCGGCGCCGACTTTGCGTATGGTCGTGCTCACGCCGCCCGACCAGCGATCGGCGAATGCATGCTGGAATCCGAGGATAAGCTCGTCCTGATACATCGGCTTGAGGTTGGTCGCTGCGAACTGGCCAGGTGAAGGAATGATGCCGGCGCTGCTGACGACCGTCGAACCGAGATGCTGGCCCAGGGTGACCGGCGCCCCGGTGCGCGGGTCCTGGCCGGTGAACGTGTAAAAATCGGAGACGAATGTCTCGGCTCGGCTGGCGCGGATGTTCGTGTTCGA
>Ga0207647_10002498_pt1 | contig 13928 bp, 11 predicted proteins | sample KBSCornC2_FD_184295 | JGI IMG/M metagenome (GOLD analysis project Ga0207647, IMG submission 184295) | Corn rhizosphere microbial communities from Kellogg Biological Station, Michigan, USA - C2 (SPAdes) (version 2) | ecosystem: Host-associated > Plants > Roots > Rhizosphere ...
CAGATCGCACGAGAAGATCTGCCCGTCGTCCTTCAGCACTTCGCCCGCGCCGAACGTGAGCACGTCGGCGACGCGCCCGGCTTCATACGTCGAATCCTTGACGCACAACCCGGCCTCGGCCGTGATCAGCGCCGCGATCTCGGCAGTGCGCGTGCGCACGATGTCGGCCGCGCGGCGCAGGATCGCCGCGCGCTCGTGGCGCGTGAGCGACGGCCGGTACGCACGCGCGACCGCAAACGCGCGCCGCACGTCGTCGAGCGTCGCCTTCGGCACGGTGCCGACGAGCGCGCCGTCGTACGGGTTGCGCACCTCGATCACCGCGTCGCGATGGATTCTTTCACCGTCGATTCGCAGTGCTTCACGATGAAGCGCGCGGGCAACCGTCGATGCTGCAATGGCGTTCATGAGTATCTCCCTGGCGGACGCGTCCGCGTCACTGCAGATGGTTGAGCGCGATGTCGATGATGTCGAAGTTGCGCAGCCGCGCGCGGCTCGTGACGTCAGTCGCGACCGGCTTGCTGAAGATCAGCGGCACGATCTGCTCGGAGATCCCGCCGTGCGAGCGCAGCGGCACGTCGAGCCCCGACAGGTCATGCTTGATGCGGCGCGTGCCGAGCACGACGTCCTGCTTCGAGATCACGATCAGGTCGCCCATCCGGTCGGGCGGCAACTCGAAGCGCGCGCAGCCTTCGGCGCCCGTCAGCACGACCTCGATGCCGTCGACCGCGGCGAGACGCGCGCGCAGCGCGTCGACCTCGGCGGAAGCCGGCACGTAGACGGTCGCGAACGAGCCGAGCGCACCGTGATGCACGACGTACGGGTCGGTGATCGGCAGGATCACGCGCGCCGCGTCGTGGCCGAGCCACTCGTCGAACAGCTCCTGCAGGTAGATCACGTTCGGCTCGCCGGTCTCGCCGTCGTGCTTCGCGTTCATCCCGTGGTCGGCCGTGATCGCGACGATCGCGCCGAGCTCGTCGAGCCGCTTCAGATACGTGTCCATCATCTGGTAGAACGCGTTCGCGCCGTCGGTGCCGGGCGCGCACTTGTGCTGCACGTAGTCGGTCGTCGACAGGTACATCAGGTCGATCGGCCGCGTCTCGAGCAGGCGCACGCCGGCCGCGAACACGAATTCCGACAGGTCGGCGCTGTACACGCTCGGCACCGGCTTGCCGACCAGCTCCAGCACGTTGTCGATGCCGTTTTCCGAGAGGCTCGCCTCGTCGGCCTTCTCCGACGAGAAGCAGATGCCCTTGAGCCCCTTGCCGAGCAGGCGCCGCAGCTTGTCCTTCGCGGTGACGACCGCGACGCGAGCGCCCCGCTCGGCGAAGGTGGCGAGCACGGTGGGCGCGACGAGGTACTTCGGGTCGTTCATCAGCACCTCGGCGCCGGTGTCGCGATCGTAGAAGTAGTTGCCGCTTATCCCGTGGATCGCCGGCGGCACGCCGGTAACGATCGACAGGTTGTTCGGGTTCGTGAAGCTCGGCACCACGCACTCGCCCTTGAGCGCCGTGCCCGGCTTCAGCAGCGTGCGCAGGAACGGCGCGACGCCGGCCTCGGCCGCCATCTCGAGATATTCATAGGCGCAGCCGTCGACGCAGACCACCACCACGGGGCGGCTCATCCAGTTGTAGCGGCGGCCGTTCACTTCCACGGATACAGGCGTTTCAGTCATGACGTTCATTCCTTTCGGTTCGAAGAGGGGGTGAGTCGTCGGCGCCCGCGCCGCGCCGATGGGGGTGTTTTCCATGCTTGACATTAAAAGGGATGATTTGTAGATTGTCAACAATAGGCAGAGAACAGAAAGCAGAATGTGGAAGCATGCGGATGCAGCGCACGACGCAATGGCGCTGCGCGCCGCCGACGCACGTGGTCGCGGCACTCGACACGGCTGTCGCGCAATACGTCGACGAAGGCGGGTTCGCCGCACGCGGCGGACGGTTTTATCAGGAGGTCAAAAAGCGCGGCTACATTCTGTATCCGGGCAAGCTGACCGAAATCGATACGTTCCGCGTCGGCTACATCGGCCACTTCCGCGAAGCCGGCATTCCGGGCGCGATCGCCGCGATCGCCGACACGCTGAAGGCGATGGGCGTGCGGCGCGTGTCCGCCGAAGCGTCGGCCTGACGCGACGCACCCGGCCTCGCCGCCGTGCGGCGGTTTCGCTTTCGTTTTCCCGCCGTGCGCGGCACGGCAACCCGACTCTTACCGGCACGACACCCGATGCGACCCTTCTGGATCGAACAAGCACTGTTCAACGACGGCGACCTCGCCCCCGCGCTGCAGGGCGCGACGCAGGCCGACGTCTGTATCGTCGGCGGCGGCTTCACCGGGCTCTGGACCGCGATCCAGGCGAAGCAGCAGAACCCGGCGCTCGACATCGTGATACTCGAGGCCGACCTGTGCGGCGCCGGCGCGAGCGGACGCAACGGCGGGTGCCTGCTCACGTGGTCCGCGAAATTCCTGACGCTGCGCCGGCTGTTCGGCGAAGCGGAAGCGATCCGGCTCGTGAAGGCGTCGGAGGCGGCAGTCCAGCACATCGCCGACTTCTGCCGTGCGCATCGCATCGATGCCGAACTGCGGCTCGACGGCACGCTGTACACGGCGACGTCGCGCGCGCAGATCGGCACGCTCGCGCCGGTGCTCGACGCGCTCGCCGCGTGCGGCATCCACAGCTACGAACCGCTGCCGGCCGCCGAAGTCGCGCGCCGCTCGGGCTCCGCCCGCAATCTCGACGGCGTGTACTCGCCGATCGCCGCGACCGTGCATCCGGGCAAGCTGGTGCGCGGGCTGCGCCGCGTCGCGCTCGACATGGGGATCCGGATCCACGAGCGCACGCCGCTCGTCGACTTCACGCCGGGGCAGCCGGCCGTCGTGCGCACGCCGTCGGGCAGCGTGCGCGCGGGCAAGCTGGTGTTCGCGATCAACGCGTGGATGGCGAGCCGCTTCCCGCAATTCGAACGCACGATCGCAGTCGTGTCGAGCGACATGGTCATCACCGAAAAATGCCCGGAACTGCTCGAGAAGACCGGGCTCGTGGACGGCGTGTCGGTGCTCGATTCGCGGATCTTCGTGTACTACTACCGCACGACGGTCGACGGTCGGCTGATGCTCGGCAAGGGCGGCAATACGTTCTCCTGGCGCAGCCGCATCGCGCCGGTGTTCGACCGGCGCTCGCCGTACGAGGCGCAGCTCACGCGGAGCCTGCGCGACTTCTTCCCGTCGCTTGCCGGCGTGCCGATCACCGCGAGCTGGAACGGTCCGTCGGACCGCTCGGTGACGGGCTTCCCGTTCTTCGGCCGCCTCGACGACGCGCCGAACGTGTTCTACGGCTTCGGCTATTCGGGCAACGGCGTCGGGCCGACCTACATGGGCGGGCAGATCCTGTCGTCGCTGGTGCTCGGCCTCGACAACGCGTGGACGCGCAGCCCGATCGTGCGCGGCCCGCTCGGCCATTTCCCGCCGGAGCCGATCCGCTATGTCGGCGCGCACGTCGTGCGCAATGCGATCCGCCGCAAGGAGCGTGCGGAAGACGAGAGCCGGCGACCGGCGGCCGTCGACACGTGGCTCGCGAAGTTTGCGAGCGCGGCGGGGAAGGCGGACAAGGGGTGACGAGGTGCCGCTGCGATGACGTGACGCGCAACGAAAAAGGGACGCTGCGCAGCGTCCCTTGGCTTTTGGTCCGGCGGGCCGTGCGGCGGCGTTACACGCGCGCGGCTTTCTCTCGCGCCGCCTTCCCCGTCGCGGGCAGCCCCTGCTCGTGCGTGCGGCGCATCCGCGCGAGGCCGTGGGCGACGTGCTCGCGCACGAGCGCGACCGCCTTCTCCTCGTCGCCGCTCGCGAGCGCCTGCACGATCTTGTCGTGCTCGGCCGCGGACACCGCGATCGCATCCTCTTCCGCCTCGATCGCGGCCTGGCGCAGCAGCCCGAGCTGGCGCACGAGCCGGCGATAGGTATCGATGAGGTGCGTATTGCCGACGCCAACCACCATCGCGTCGTGGAACTGCACGTTCAGCTCGGTATAGCGCGTGACGTCGTGCGCCTTCGCGGCTTGCTTCATCGACTGGATGATGCCCTTCAGCACCTTCAGCGTGTCGGGCGAAATGCGCTTCGCCAGCGCACGCGCGACCGACTCGTCGAGCATCGCGCGCACTTCGTAGATTTCCTCGGCCTCGCGCAGCGGCACGACCCGCACCGTCACGCCGCGGTTCTTCTCGTTGCGCAGCAGCCCGGCCTGCTCGAGCGCGCGGAACGCTTCGCGCACGGGGCCGCGTGACACGTTCAGCCTGGTCGCGATATCGACTTCGTTGAGCTTCTCGCCCGGCGCGTATTCGCCGGACACGATCGCGCGCTCGAGCATGTCCTGCACGATCATCGCGAGCGACTGGCTTTGCAGGAGTTCGATGGCGTTGAGGGCGGTCGGGACGGTCATGATCGGGCAGGCAGCGACGCTGCGGGTGAGAACGAAGGCGCCAGATCGGCGAATGATCCCTGTATACCGTCGGCCCGATATATTGTCAACAGTTTTCAGTTTCCAAAAACCAATCGCGCGGCCGACGTAAAAAAACGCCGGACCGCGCGAGGTCAGCCCGCCGTCAGACCGTCTGCTTCACCGGCCCCGGGTCGCTCTGGCTCGGCCGGCCCGTCTCGACGTGGCCCGCGAAGCGGCGCACGACCTTGTCGTCGTCGCCGCGCAGTGTCGTCGCGGTGATCGTCAGATCGTACCAGCCGTGGCTCGACGACAGCTCGAAGTGATCCTCGATGCGCGCGCCCGGCTCCAGCGTATAGGTGCGCGCATGCGCATGACTGTACGCGTTGTCGACGACCACCCGGCACGCCGCGCGGCCGCTGTTGCGCAGCTGCAGGTACACGTGGCGGTTGCGCACGTCGTAGCCGATCTTCGCTTCCGGGTTCGCGTGGCTGCCGTCCGCGGCCAGCCGCGTGTTGCCCTGGAACTCGCACAGATAGCCGTTCGGGCCATAGGCGGCGAGATGGTAGTCGCCGCGCGCGGCCGACGTGCTCCAGGTATCGGCGAAGCGGTCGTGCGACGACACCGCGTAGCGGCGCGGCGGCGTCGCCGGATTGCGGCGGTCGTACACGTAGAATGCGGCGCCCGCGTCACCCGAGTTCGCGAAATCGAGCGACACGCTGTCGTCGCGGCCGTTCACGCGCGCATGCACGAACAGCTCGTACGGCAGCGCGCGCGCCGGACGCGTGCCGGGCTCCTGCGCCGGCATCGACTGCTGCGCGGGCACCTGGTACGCATGGCCGGCGGTGGCGATGTGCTGCGGCACCGTGAAGCTCACCGTGCGCGTATCGGGGCGCGCGGAGAAATCGAACGCCGACGTGAGGTCGCCGCACACCGACCGGCGCCACGCGCTGATGTTCGGCTCCTTCACGCCGAAGCGCGCTTCGAGGAAACGCAGCACCGACGTGTGATCGAACGTCTCCGAGCAGACCCAGCCGCCCTTCGTCCACGGCGAGATGATGATCAGCGGCACGCGCGGCCCGAGGCCGATCGGCTGGATGCCGCCCGGGTCCGCGCCCGGCACCAGCGGGCTCATCTCGCCCGGGTACTTGTTCAGGTCGAGCAGTTCGTCGCCGAGATTCGACAGCAGGTTCGACGACACGATGCCCTGGCCGCCCACGCCGCTCGTGACCGGCGGCACCGGCGGCACGACGTGGTCGAACAGCCCGTCGTTCTCGTCGTAGTTGAGGATGAACACCGTCTTCGCCCACACCTCGGGGTTCGACGTCAGCGCCTCGAGCACCATGTTGATGTAGAAGGCGCCGTCGGTCGGCGACGCCTGCGGGTGCTCGCTGTACTTGTACGGCGACACGATCCACGACACCTGCGGCAGCCGGTTCGCCTGCACGTCGGCCTTCAGCTCGGCGAGCGTGTGGTCCGACGCGCCCTTTTCGACCAGCGGGCCGCTCGCGCCTTCCTTCACCTGGAAGCGCTTGAAGAACATCAGCGAATTGTCGGTGTAGTTGTCGGTCGGATCGCCCGGAATGCCGGTGCCGCCCTGGTACACCTTCCAGCTGATCTTCGCGTCCTCGAGGCGCTCGGCGTAGGTCGTCCACGTGTAGCCGTTCACGTCGTTGCGCTCGCCGATGCCCGGGCCGTTCGGCGAGCTGCCGTAGATGTTGCGCGGGTCGACCGTGCCGGTCCACAGGTAGATGCGGTTCGGCGCGGTGTCCGCGTGCGCGGAGCAGAAGTACGAGTCGCAGATCGTGAACGCGTCGGCGAGCGCGTAGTGATACGTGAGGTCCTGACGCTTCAGGTAGCCCATCGTCAGCACGTCCTGCTTCTGGTTCACCCACTGGTCCCACTGGCCGTTGTTCCAGGACAGGTGGCCGCTGCTCCAGCCGTGGTTGGTGCCCGGCTGGAATTCGGTCGTCTGCTTCGGGTCGAGGTAGAACGGCAGCACGTACGGCGCGGCCGGGTCGAGCCCGCGCGAATGGTAGTTCTTCGTGAACACCGACGCCGGCGGCTGCTGCCACACCGGCGCACCGCTCGGCAGCAGGTGCGGACGCGGGTCGTTGAAGCCGCGCACGCCGCGCAGCCCGCCGAAGTAGTGGTCGAACGAGCGGTTTTCCTGCATGAAGATCACGACGTGTTCGACGTCGCGGATCGTGCCGGTGCGATACGCGGCCGGCATGGCCAGCGCGTTGCGGATCGCGGGCGGAAAGCCGGCGTAGGCGGCCATCGCGCCGGCCGACTGGGCGGCGAGGCGCAGGAAATCGCGTCGATTGTTGGCGGACATGAAGAGGATCCTGTGGGTCGGTAAGGGTGGCGCCGGTCGAGCGGGGCCGGCGGTCGTGCGTTGCCGCTATTAGTCCGCACCGGCATGTCCCGGCCGTGACCGGTTCCAGCAGGTTTCTTGCGCTTACCCCCAGCTTTTTTTCGAAGCGGCGCACGACGCGCCTTTCATCCGGCCGACACACGCGTACGCTACGCTGACGCGCGATGAAGACGGGGGAGAAGCCGAGTCGTGTTCGATCAGCTGAAGGCGTTCCACGCGACCGTCAGGCAGGGCAGCATCACGCGCGCCGCGCGCCATCTGGGCGTGAGCCAACCGACGATCGCCGCGCAGATCCGGCAGGTCGAGCAGTTGTACGGCGTCGAGCTGTTCTACCGCAGCGGCCGCAAGCTCGAGGTCACCGAGACCGGGATCGAGCTGCTGCCGCTCGTTGAAAAGATGATCGCGCTCGAGGCGCAGGCCGACATCATGCTGCGCAACGTCGGCGGCCTGTTCGAAGGCCATCTGCGGATCGGCGCGACGGGGCCGTACTACATCATGGACGCGGTCGGCCGCTTCTCGCATGCGCATCCGTCGATCGCGCTCACGTGCCGGATCGGCAATTCCGAGGAAATCCTGCAGGCGCTGCAGGAATTCCGCATCGACCTCGCGGTGTCGTCGCAGCGCAATGACGCGGACGGCCTCGAACGCAAGGTGATCTCCACCGATCCGCTCGTGCTCGTCGTGCATCGCGATCACCCGCTCGCGCGCTTCGACGCGATCGACGCCGCGCAGCTCGCCGACGTGCGGCTGCTGATCCGCGAGGAAGGGTCGGTCACGCGCCGCTGCACGGAGACGATCCTCGCGGCGGCCGGCGTCGCGGCAACGTCGGTCGCCGAGATCGGCAGCCGCGAAGCGATCCGCGAGGCGATCCTGCATGGCGTGGGCGGGAGCCTGTTTCCACGCGGCGAGGCCGAGCGCCATCCGGACCTGCGCGTCGTCGCGCTGCGAGGCGTCGACACAACGATCGACGAATACGTGTACTACCTGAAGGCGCGCCGCCAGAGCCCCGCGATCGATGCGTTCCTCGCGTGCATCCTGCGGGCTCAGCCCGCCACGCACGATGCGGCAAGCGCGCCACGCGCAGCGCGGCCGGTGAACGCGCGCTGAGCCGCCGCGCGCTCACCGGTTTCGCGTATTCGCGTCGCACTTCCCTGCCCTTTCCAGCGCGTTTCCCGCGCCTTCCCTCGGTGTCGTCCTCGTGCCTTCCTTGTTGCTTCCCGCCACGCGTTATTTCGGCAGCGCGGGGATCATCCACGTCAGCACGTGCTGCTGCAGGAACACCAGCACGCCGAGCAGCAGCGTGAGGATCACGCTGTGCCAGAAGGTGCGCGCGAACACGACGCCTTCCTGCCCTTTCAGGTCGGTCGTCGACACGCCCGTCGCGATGTTCTGCGGCGAGATCATCTTGCCCATCACGCCGCCCGACGAGTTGGTCGCGGCCATCAGCACCGGATCGAGGCCGAGCTGGCGGGCGGCGACGACCTGCAGGTTGCCGAACAGCGCATTGCCGGACGTGTCGCTGCCGGACAGGAACACCGCGATCCAGCCGAGCGACGCCGACACGAGCGGGAACAACGCGCCGGTCGACGCGACGCCGGTGCCGAGCGTGTAGCTGATCCCCGAGTAGTTCAGCAGGTACGCGAGCCCGACGATCATCATCACGGTGACGATCGCGATCCACGTTTGCCGCCACGTCTTGACCACGCATTCGAAGAACGCACCGACACCGGTGCGCGTCAGCGCGGCCGTGATGATCGCCGACAGCAGGATCGCGGTGCCGGTGCCGAGCGGCTGGAAGTCCCAGATCGCCGCATACGGCTTGTGGTACAGCGACACGAACACCGCGTTGTGCAGGCCCGGCCACTTGATCTTCACGTCGCCGATCGCCGCGATGTTCGCGTGCACCCAGACGATCACGACCACCGACACGACGAGCCACGGCAGCCAGCCGCCGAAGCCCGCGCGCGCGGCGCCGGCCGTGGCCGGCACGCTGCGCGCGAGCGCGTACTGCGGATCGGGCTGCGGCTTCCATAATTGCAGGAAGCCGATCGTGACGATCAGCGACGTGAGCGACGACAGCACGTCGGTGAGCTGGTAGCCGAGGAAGTTCGACGTGACGAACTGCGCGATCGCGAAGCTGGCGCCCGACACGAGCAGTGCGGGCCACAGCTTCGCGATCGAGCGCATGCCGCCGTATGCGCCGACCACGTAGAACGGCAGCAGCAGCGCGAAGAACGGCAGTTGCCGGCCGACCATCGCGCCGAGCGTCGCGGGCGGCAGCGACGTGACCGCGCCGAGCACGGTGATCGGCACGCCGAGCGCGCCGAACGCGACCGGGGCCGTGTTGAACAGCAGCGTGTAGGTGAGCGCTTCGAGCGCGGGAAAGCCGAGCGCGATCAGCAGCGCGCTGGTGATCGCGACCGGCGTGCCGAAGCCGGAGATCCCTTCGAGCAGGCAGCCGAACGAGAACGCGACGACGAGCAGCACGAGGCGGCGGTCGTCGGGCAGGTTGTCGAGCATCCACTGCCGGAACTGATCGAAGCGGCCCGACTTCACCGCGATGTTGTACAGCAGCAAGGCGTTGAACACGATCCACATCACGGGCACGAGCGCGAGCGCCATCCCGGCGCCGACCGCGTTGAACGCGAGGCCGACCGGCATGCCCCACGCACCGATCGCGACCGCGAGGCCGGCGACGAGCCCGGCCAGCGACGCCTGCCACGCCGGCCGGCGCAGCACGCCGAGCGCGATCAGCGCGACCGCGATCGGGATCACCGCGACGAGGAACGACAGGAGCAGCGAGTTGGCGACGGGCGTCAACGGCTGCGCAAACAGGATGCCGGGCGGCAGGGCTGCGGTGGGATTCATCGTGTCTTGTGTCTCCGTGTCGGCAGGAGTTGGCGCTTTAGCGCTTACTCCTGCCCCATGCTTCGCGGTCGATAGGAGTTGGCGCTTTAGTACGTTCCACGGCGGCGAAGACGCCCGACGCTTGCGCATGCAACCATGCCGCGGCGCCGACCGATCGGTCGCTTAAAAGAGGTTAGGAGGCGCATCGCGCTTGTACAAGGAGGGCAAGCCCGATGCGCGCGGCGCCGATACGCGGCGTCCCCCGCACGCTGACTTGCGGCCGGCGGCCCGCTGACACGTCCGCCAGCAAGCCGGCGGGCGCAATGTTGCTCAACCGGCAAAGGTGACTGATGGCGGGCGGGGTATTTCGTTTGGCGTCCGAAGCCTAGACTGGCCGCATCGATTCCGCCCGTGCCGACGACGGCACGGCTCCGGAGACCTCACGGAGCAAACACGATGAAAACCATGAAGCTTGCGGCCTGCACGTTACTGCTGATCGGCTCGACTATCGCCGCCCAGGCCCAGGCCCACGCCGCGTCCACATTGACGCGCGCGGATGTTCGCCAGGAACTCGTGGAACTGCAGGCCGTCGGCTACCGGACGAGTCTCGCCAGCAGTCCCGACTTTCCGCAAAACATGCAGGCGATCATGCAGCGCGCCGCCCAGGCGCGCGGCGACGTGGCCGGCTACGGCAGCGACGGCCATGCGAACGTGGAATCGGGGAAGCCGGCGCTGCCGCACGTGGTCGATCGCGACACGTACACACATCACTGAAGCGGGTGAACCGGCCCGGGCGCGTGAACACGCGACCAGCCGGCTACCCGCCGCGCGACGCGCAGCGGGTTGCTGCCATCAAACGCTGAAGCGGTTCAGCGTGTACGCACGATAGGCCGCGACGAACGCGTCGAATGATCCGGCCTCCTTCGCTTCCAGCTCGGCCTGCTCGGCCAGCGACTTCGCCGCGAGCGCCTGCTCGGCGCGCATCGTCTCCGCCGACGGCGGGTTCGCACGGAAATGCGCGGCATGCGCTTCGCTGTGCGCGAGCGCGAACGCGAGGAACGACTGCCCGTTCTCGCGCATCTCGCGCAGCACGCGCGCCGACGGCGTGCGCTCCGGATCGGCAAGCTTCTCGCGCTGCGCGGCGATCGCACGCGCATGCTCGTCACCGCCGCGGATCTCGTCGAGACGGCGCCCGACGGTTTCGATATCGGCCATCAGGTCGTCCGCCCATGCCTGCAGCGTGACCGGCTGGCCGTCGCGCATCAGCGTGAGCCCCGGCTTGCGCCCGTCCATCGTCACGCTGGCGAAGTTCGCATTCGCTTCCTTGTACGCGTCGCAGTCGAGCACGGGGCTCTCGTCGAGCGCGCACGCGAGCAGGAACGCGTCGATGAAGCGGGCGGTCTCGAGCGCGATGCCGGTCGGCTCGAACGGATCGATGTCGAGGCAGCGCACTTCGATGTACTGCACGCCGCGCGACGCGAGCGCATGCAGCGGACGCTCGCCCGAATACGTGATGCGCTTCGGACGGATCGTCGAATAGAACTCGTTCTCGATCTGCAACACGTTCGTGTTGATCTGGATCCATTCGCCGTCGCGATGCGTGCCGATCGCCTCGTACGGCGGATACGGCTCGCTCACGGCCGTCGACAGCGCGTCGAGATAGCCGGACAGCGTGTTGTAGTCGACGTGCAGCGCGGCCTGCGCGGTCGTGTTCGAGTAACCGAGGTCGCTCATCCGCAGGCTCGTCGCATACGGCCGGTACAGCGTGTCGGCATCGAACGCGTCGAGCTTGTGCGGCTTGCCGCGCAGGAATTTCGTGTCGAGCGCGGGCGACGCGCCGAACAGGTACATCAGCAGCCAGCTGCGACGGCGGAAGTTGCGGATCTGCGCGAGATAGCGCTCCGACTGGTAATCGACGAGCGTGGCCGTCGAGCCTTCGTCCGCGTGCAGGCGCCGCCACACTTCCTCGTGCAGCGAGTAGTTGTAGTGGATGCCGGCGATGCACTGCATCGTGCGGCCGTAGCGATGCGCGAGGCCGCGGCGGTACACCGTCTTCAGGCGGCCGATGTTCGACGTGCCGTAGTCGGCGATCGGGATCTCATCGTCGGCCGGCAACAGGCCGGGCATCGATTCGTTCCACAGCAGCTCGTCGCCGAGCGACGCATACACGTAGCGGTGCAGATCGTCGAGGCGTTCGAGCGTGAGCGACGCGTCGGGCTCCGCCGGCGTGATCAGTTCGATCAGCGCTTCGGAATAGTCGGTCGTCAATGACGGATGCGTGAGGGCCGAGCCCAGCGCACGCGGATGCGGCGTAAACGCGATCATCCCGTCGCGCGTCACGCGCAGGCTTTCCTTTTCGATGCCGCGCAGGCCGTCGGGCAGATGCTGCCGCGTCGGGCCCGAGCTCAGCGCTTCGAGACGATTCAGCAGCAGTTCGGACTGGCGGTGAGTCATGGTGTTCGACATGGAGACGCAAGTGCGTGACGGACGCGCGCAGAACGCCGCGCGCGGCCGGCTGGATTATTGGTCGCTTCGTTGGTAGCGGGCACTTTAACATCTCGCCGAAACACGCGCTTGAGGTGGCTCCGGGCGGTGCGCGCCCGCCGCAGCGGGCCGCCGGGCGGGACGATGGCGACGATTGAGGCGTGCGCATGCGACGGCCGTCGGCACCGCCGGACGCGGCGATCACTTGAAATTCGTCGGACGGAATGCGAACGGCTCGGACGGTGCGCGCAGCAGCGCCGACAGGTGCAACCCGTGCCGCCGAATGCGCCGGGCTATATCGTCGACGCCCGGTCGACCGTACGCCGGCCGCGACAGGCGACAGGCGGGCAGAGCGGCTTGATCGCCGTCATGCGTCGCAACCGTGAGGACGACCGACCGATCGCTGCCGGACCCGGGCCCGCCCCGGCTTGCATCGCGGCGTTGCCCAACAGCCCCACGGGGAGGCCTACGCGACCGTCATCCGCCCCGCGCGCCGCCGGCCCGGTCCGCCACGTCGTTCCACAGATGAAGCGCCGCATACGCGCGCCACGGCCGCCAGCCTTCGGTGCGGTGCTTCTGGCTCGCGAGCCGGTCGAGCGACGGATCGCGTGCGGTGATCGACTGCATCAGCACGAGGTCGGACGCCGGCCACGCGTCGGGGTCGCGCCACGCCCGCATCGCGATGTATTCGACGGTCCACGGGCCGATGCCGGGCAGATCGAGCCACGCGCGGCGCAAGGTCCCGAGGTCGGCCTGCGCGGGATCGAGCGGCACGTGACCGGCCGCCACCGCGCACGCCATGCCCGTCAGCGCCGCGGCCCGCTTGCCGGGCATGCCGATCTTCTCCAGATCGCATGCGGCGAGCGCGTCCGGCGTCGGGAAACGCCAGGCCGGCGCGCCATCCGGCGTCGGCATACCGTCGTCGTGCACGACGCGCTCGCCGGCCCGCTGGACGAGCCGGCCGACGATCGTCGTGGCCGCCTTCACGCTCACCTGCTGGCCGACGATCGCGCGCACCGCGAGCTCGAACCCTGACCAGGCGCCCGGCACGCGCAGCCCCGGCGCGGCCTCGACGAGCGGCGCGAACCACGGGTCGCGCGCAAGGCCGCCGCCGATCGCGGCCGGATCGGCGCCGAGATCGAACATCGACGCGACGCGACGCGCGAATGCGTCGTCGACATGGCGCGCGGCCGCCCCTTCGACCGTCGCGATCAGGCAATGCCGGCGCGGATGCTTCGTCACCGTGAGGCGGCCCGCGTCGCCGTTCAGATCGACGATGCGGCGATACACGCCGTCGACGACCTGTTCGACACCCGGAATCGCACGTCCGCTGAAGAAGCGCAGCACGCGCGCCCAGTCGTACGGCGCCTTGAAGCGCAGTTCCATCTGCGCGGACGGCGGCACCTGGCCGCCGTTCGCGATCGACGTAATCGTGGTTGTTTCGATGCTCAAACTACGTTGCCCTCCGCAACGGCTTCGGTTTCATCGTCGCGCACGTGGCGCGCCTCGGACGCGAGCAGCGTCGCCTTGCGGCGCACGCCCCAGCGATATCCGGCCAGCGCGCCGCCCTTCTGCACGACACGATGGCACGGAATCGCGAGCGCGACCGGGTTCGACGCGCAGGCCGATGCGACGGCGCGCACCGCACGCGGCGAGCCGAGCGCCTCGGCGATCTCCGAGTAGCTGCGCGTTTCGCCGTACGGGATGTGCGTCAGCGCTTCCCAGACGCGCTGCTGGAACGCCGTCGGCGCGATGTCGAGCGGCAGGTCGAACGCGTGCCGCGTGCCGTCGAGG
>Ga0207647_10002500_pt1 | contig 13918 bp, 10 predicted proteins | sample KBSCornC2_FD_184295 | JGI IMG/M metagenome (GOLD analysis project Ga0207647, IMG submission 184295) | Corn rhizosphere microbial communities from Kellogg Biological Station, Michigan, USA - C2 (SPAdes) (version 2) | ecosystem: Host-associated > Plants > Roots > Rhizosphere ...
CAGTCAGATCGGCGCGTGCCGGCATCGGCTGGTTGGGAATACTGGCGAAGTGTTTCTCGACCATCTTCTTGACGTCGTTCACGTCAACATCGCCGACGATCGTTAACACGGCGTTGTTTGGTGCGTAGTAAGTCTTGAAGAAATTGCGCACGTCCGTGATCGTTGCGGCGTTGATCTCTGCGATGTCACCGTAACCGTTGTGCGAGTTGTTCCAGTTTGTGAACGCGTTCTCCCAAAGACTGATCCACTCGAAGAACTGGTAAGGCTGGTTCAGCACGTTTACGCGAACCTCTTCGCTCACGACTGCCTGCTGGTTCTTGAGATTCTCTTCGCTGATGTCGAGCGAACGCATGCGATCGGATTCCAACCAGATTCCGAGTTCGACACGATTGCTGGGCATGGTTTGGTAGTAGTTGGTGTAATCAAAATCGGTATGGCCGTTCAAACTGCCACCGTTCGCCTCGACGAACTTCGCATGTTCAAACTTCTTCACGTTCGCCGAACCCTGGAACATCATGTGTTCGAAGAGGTGTGCGAAACCCGTCCGGCCCTTCGGCTCGAGCCGCATACCGACGTTGTAATAGACGGCGACCGTGACGACCGGCGCGATGTGATCTTCAGAGATCACGACCTTCAAGCCGTTCGGAAGTTTGTAGTAGACGACGGGAATGTTGAGCGGTTTAGCCTCGGCGTAGGAGACGTTGGCTATCAGCAGTAGCACCGATAGGCAGGTCACGAAATAGCGTCGCATAGTTTGGGCGTCCTCATTTTGAACAAAAAGGAGACTCGGGTTTGATCCGGAGATCAAGCCCGGTCTCGTTGAGAAGGAGACTGAATCTTAAAATACCCGAAAATCAGTAGAAGCTACGCAGATTTGGATGAAAGGTCGTTCTCACCCGCAGTGCCGGGTATTACGTGACGAGTTGAGAGAAAGTTTCTCGCGAACTACAATGCCACGAGTCGAAAAGCATGTGTTGCGGAAAAGCCACTTTTGTTCTCTTCCTCGGTTTGCTGGTAATGGCCATGACGGTGATGAAGCAGCAACGTATTGCCACCGGTGTGTGGGGCGGACAGCACATACAGATCAAAGTCGGCGCGAATTCGGCCACGATTGAATACGATTGTGCGAACGGTGTGATTGACGGCCCGTTGATTGTCGACAGCGATGGAAATTTTAAACTGCATGGCACCCACCACATGGAACGTGGCGGTCCTGTGAGAGCAGACGCGGAACCTCGGAAGATTCCGGCCACCTACACCGGCTCTGTAAAAGGCAACACGATGACGTTGACCTTGAAACTTGCCGGCTCTTCAGACGAAGACACCTTCACGCTCGAGAGAGGAAAAGAGGGCAAGGTCGTCAAGTGTAGGTAACACGATGGGCGTGGCGCGAAAGTTCTTAATACGAGGTGAGGTGCAGGGCGTCGGCTATCGTTTCTTTGCACAACGCGCGGCAGCGAGACATCAGGTCGTCGGCTACGTGCGCAACTGTCCTGACGGCACTGTCGAGGCGTTTGCCGAGGGCCCGGCGAGTAGTGTCGAAGCCTTTAAACACGATCTCGTGACTGGACCGCAGTGGGCTGTAGTCGATCAAGTTGAAGAGTTGGTTTTGGAGCCGACGGGTTCCTATTCTGCGTTTAGGATTGAGAGATAAACTGACACGATGGACCATCTAAAATCTTTGATTCGCGAAGTGCCGGACTTTCCGAAGCCCGGCATCAATTTTTATGACATCACTACGTTGCTCAAGCATCCGGAAGGATTGCGTAACACGGTCGACGCGCTCGCGTCGGAGTTTGAGGGAGAGAAAGTTGATTCGGTAATCGGAATCGAAGCGCGCGGATTTATCTTTGCACCCGCGTTGGCGTATCACCTCGGCGCCGGATTCGTGCCCGTCCGCAAACCACGCAAACTGCCGGCTGAGTGTGCGTCGATTTCCTACGACCTCGAGTATGGTCAGGACACCCTTCAGATCCATCGCGACGCGATCGGAGATGGTCACCGTGTCATCATCGCCGACGATCTCCTCGCGACCGGCGGCACCGCGCGCGCGGTGATCGATCTGGTCGAGCAGCTTGGTGGTGTCGTTGTCGGGCTGGTGTTTGTCGTCGAACTCGAATTCCTGCCTGGGCGTGAGAAGCTGACGGGGTATGATGTGCGTTCGCTGATCAAGTATCAGTCTTAGACAGGATTACACGATTAACAGGATTTACACGATACCTACTTTCACATTACGATTCCTCACTTGTGCTCCCGTAGCTCAGCTGCATAGAGCGTCCGCCTCCTAAGCGGAAGGTCGCGCGTTGGAATCGCGCCGGGGGCACCAATTTTCTTAAGGCAAAATTACTCGACCCGCATTCAACGACGGAGCTCATTGGGACTTCGCAGGCACGCAGCATGGAGGCCAGCCCCACCTTCAGATCGAAACCCGTGAGGGCCAAAAGATCCGAATCTTCTTCGAAAGGTGCGTCGAGGAGTGAAACGCAAGGATTTGGAGTTCTTCCTGGACAGCAAAGGCTACAGTCTGGGCTTTCGCGAAGAAAGCCCAGATCGTACCTTTATGGCTTGGATACTTCTTAGTAAACGGAAACCTAACGAGCGTGTGCTCTCCATGCTCGCGCCGGGAGAGGAACCGGAATACGTGACGAAGCAAGAGCTTTTTCGTGAGCGTCCGTACCAGGTGCTGCGCCTCGAATATCGACGCGACGATCCGACCGATATCGATGACGAGATTGACGACGACGAATTGCTCCGCGAGGTTCACTACTTCCGCACGCTGGACGAAGTTCAGGAATATGTCGGCGACTTTGGACACGCGCTCGAAGATATCAAGTGGCGCCACGACATCAACCCGCCGTAATCAATTCTTAAGGGCAACCGGAGCTGTGATAACGTTGCCACGCTGAGATTCAAAATGGCCCAGGCAATAATCATAAGTCTTGTGACTATTTCCCTTTTGAGTTGCCCCCAGAATCAAGATTCTAAGGAGGCTGCGTTCTGGCGTTGGTTCCAAACTATGAGTCAAGACTGTTTGATTTCGAAAAAGGTCAGGAAAGGATCGCTCAGTATGCGATACACGGAGTTCACACTTAGCACTTGAAGATTGTTGGCCCAATATGGTCCAACCCATGTGCAAAAATTTGTGTTGACAGTACAGAAATTGAGGAGTAAATTGCCGCGCGTTAGCCCTAACTGATTAAACCCGTCGAGCGTCTCCTCGCAACATGCCGGCACGTTTCCCCCTAATAGCGGGCTTGTCGTAGTAATCGACGTATACCGTCACATTATCTTCGATCATATTTTTCTTTTGCGGTGGTTCGTGGCCCGAACCAACGACTAGGGAGAGGACTATGTCTAAATGTTTGAAGTCACGCTTAATGCCTGTCGCGTTGTTCGTGTTGCTACTAAGTCTGTCCGCGAACGCTCAAACACCGCAAAAACCAAACACCGACAGCGCTCTCGACAATCGCATGCGGAGTGGCGCGACGGTCGATCCCTTGTCGCTGAGCCTTCAGCTTTCCATAAATCTGGGAAGCTATCCGGGACGTGATGGGTTGGCACTCCCCATCACGATGAACTATTCGTCGCATCTTTGGGGCATCCATCACGTCACGACTGATAAATGCGGCGGCTTTCCGCCGTGGACGTACTACCACCGCTACCGGCCCGAGTATGGGCGGGGCTCGATGGCGGGCTGGACATCACCACTTGGCATGTCGGACTGGATAGGCACAGTTAATCTTGAGACCTATGATATCTATGGCCATCCTGTTTCCACCGGAATATATAAGAAGATCGCGCGAATGTTCGCTACCCTTCCCGACGGCTCGAGACACGAATTGCGCAAGGATGACAGCTTACACGACCCAGCAGAGACGATCACCGGCAAGTTCTACGCAGTGGATGATTCACGGCTCGTGTATGACACGACGACGAGTACTCTTTATCTTCCCGACGGCACCCGCATGGCTTCAGGTTTTATCGACAAGAACGGCAACAAACTTCTGAGGGGCGGCAGCTTGTACACCGATTGGACCGACACTATGGGCCGCTCGATCAGTTCGCCGCTGGATACCGGCTCCAATGAAGTCGGCGACGATCCGAGCGCCGTGGCATTTGACAAGTCGTTCTCGGTCCCTGGGTTCAATGGCGGCACTCTTTCCTACACGATGAAGTGGAAGAAACTCCAAGATGTCCTGACCAACACGTCCGACACGCTCGAGTATATGGGTGACACGGGTAACAGTGGGACCTGTGGTGCGTACTATCCGCCCACCTCGCCTTCTCTATTTGTATCTACCGGCGACGAGACTCAGGTGATGATGTCAACGCGGGTCTTTAATCCCGTTGTTCTCGCTGAGATCGATCTGCCAAACGGTAAGTCATATAAATTCACCTACAACATCTACGGCGAGATCGACAAGGTTGTCTATCCGACCGGTGCATACGACAAATTCACATATTACGAGGTTGAGCCGCTGAATCCGGGCCTTTATGATGGTGATGTATTCTTCACGCAAACAAACCGGGGCGTTATTTCACGGACGCAGAGCGAGGACGGCACGACGGCCACCGAAGTTACCTGGACATACGGCCAGGTCGGTCGCGGCGTCACGAATCCGGACGGGACGTATTCATCTATAGGCGTCTATCCGGGCACTTTTGCCAGCGCTATGAAATGGGGCTTTGAAAGCGTCATCGCTGGACTGCCCTCGGTGGAATACACCTACAACTCGTCGGGAACCATGCTGACCCGCCACATCATAGACAGGACCTATGACTCTGTAACTGTGGGCGGGGTCGCGGCGACACGCAACCCGAGAGTTACCAGAGAGATCAGCGTCAAATTCGAGCCCGGCGACTCGAACGCCCTGGTAAGCCTTGTAACGTATGACTACGACTCAAACTCCAACCCCGCATACTTTGCTAACCTCAATCCGACGGTAGTCAAACAGTACAACTATGTCGTGGTTTCGGCTTCTACCGCCCAGACCGCAAGCTCCTCGACCCTTGCGAGCTACTTCAGCGGTAGTGCGCCTGCAAAACAGGTAGAGACTGATTATCTTTACGACTCAAACTACCTGGCACGCAACCTGACACAGGTGCCGACCGAGGTGCGTATCAAAGACGGCAGCGGGAACGTAAAGGCAAAAACGCACTTCTACTACGACGAGAGCGGCTACCAGCTTTCTTCATCCGGGACGATGCCAACGGCGGCGTCCGGTACGTGGACCGATCCCCTGACGGAGCTTGGCTCGACCATCGGAGCTATAAGGGCTTTACCGACTACTATTCGCAGCTACTACGACATCACTAACGGCTACTACATCGACACGCACAAGTTTTACGATCAGTACGGCAACGTGACGAAGGTCCGAGACGGTCGCGGCAACGACACAACCACCACCTTCGCCGATACATACGCGTTTACTCTTCCGACCAGTGTGACAACGCCTATACCAGATTCGAGCGGAACGCATGGGTCGAGCACGGCATTCACCAGCTCCACAGCCTACGACTACTCGTCGGGCCTGCCGACCTCAACGACCGATATCAATGGCCGGACTACGACGGTCTCGTACGCCGATCCTTCGACTTCGGTCGTCGATCCCCTGCTGCGCCCAAGAGTCGTCACCGCCGCGAATGGGCAGCAAACCATAACCGAGTACGGCGACACGTCCGGCAGTCTCTACGTAAAAGTGAGCAGTCAGATCGACAGCTCGAATTGGAAGGTCGGGTACAAGTATTTCGACAATCTCGGCCGCACCATCCGCACCCGATCGGTGGACCCCGCCGGCGACGACTATACTCTCATGTGCTATGACAACATGGGCCGTGTCTCAAAGATGACTAATCCATTCCGCGGTTACTCGACGCAGACCTGCTCGACAACGACCGGCCTGGATTGGACCAGCATGACATATGACGCCGAGGGCCGAGTTACGGCAGTCGCGACGGCCGACACCGCTCAGGTGACGACCGCATATGCGCTTGCTACAAGTGGCAGTCCGATCGGGACGGCTGTAATGGTCACGGAGCAGGCGAGCAAGTCACGCAAGAGCGTCACGGATGCCCTGGGGCGACTGACTACGGTTTATGAAGACCCTGCAAGCTTGAACTACGCGACCAGCTACAGCTATGACACGCTGGATAATCTCACCGGCGTGACGCAAGGCAGCCAGACGCGCACGTTCGCATATGACTCGCTGAGGCGGCTGACAAGCGCAACCAATCCGGAGAGCGGCACGATTACCTACGGCTATGACAACAACGGCAACCTGACGAGCAAGACTGATCCGCGCACGACGGGGGGCTCGAACTGGGCCACGGCCATCGCTTACGACGCGCTTAACCGCATCATCACGAAGAGCTACAGCAATGACGGCGGTGTGACGCCGCCAGTAAATTATTATTACGACAACGCAAGTTTGCCGTCGGGTGCCCCTTCTTTTACTCGCGGCTACTCGACTGGCAGATTAGTAGCCGTGACCTACGGTGCAAGCAGCAGCAACGGTACCTACCGGGGTTATGATGAATTGGGGCGTGTGGTGCGCCAGTACCAGCAAACGGACAGCGTGAACTACCTGACCGAAGCGACTTATTACTTGAACAGCGCGATGGCGAGCGAGACTTATCCATCAGTGCCCGGAGCGAGCGACAGAAGAACAGTGAGTTATAGTCTTGATTCGGCGGCACGACTCTCATCACTCTCATCATCAGCCACCATGTACGCGCCGGCAGCGAGCGTCTCCAGCATTGCCTATGCGCCGCATAGCGCGCTCACAAGTGAAAGCTATGGCAACGGCCTCATTCATGCGGTTACTTACAACAATCGGTTGCAGCCGAATGAGATCAAACTCGGCACCAGCGGCTCGCCGGCTTCGATCGTGGATCTGACATACAGCTACGGCACCACCACGAACAACGGCAACGTGCAGAGCATGGGTTACACCGGTGGCGGCTTGAGCTACACGCAGAGCTTTGGGTACGACTCGTTAAATCGGCTGACGACGTCTTCCGAAAGCGGCTCAGCCTGGTCGCAGACGAATGCTTACGACCGCTACGGGAACCGGCAGATTGATTACGGCGGCGGCAGCTACAACCTCGCGTTTAGTGCAACCACGAATCGCATCACTACGAGCGGCTACTCCTACGACGCAGCCGGCAACTTAACCAATGACACCGTGCATGCCTACACGTTCGACGCGGAGAACAAGATTCTCAAAGTCGATACTGTTTCGGCTTACACCTATGACGGCGAAGGGCAGCGCGTGCGCAAGCTGGTGGGCGAGAATCTGCGCTTCATCTACGGCATTGGCGGGCAAGAGATCGCGGAGTTCAGCGGCGCGAGCGGCGCGTTGCAAAAAGAATACATCTACGGGGCCAGCGGGTTGCTAGCCACCATTGAGCCAACTGCGGTGAACGCGAACGGCACGCGCTACACGACTGCCGATAACCTCGGCACTCCACGCGTGGTCACTAACGCCTCTGCCGGTGTTGTCAGCCGTCACGACTACAGGCCCTTCGGCGAAGAAATGGGCTCTGGCGTGGGCGGTCGCACTACTGGCATGGGCTACAGCGTTGCCGACGGAGTAAGACAACGGTTCACCTCGAAAGAGCGGGATAACGAGACAGGGCTGGATTACTTCGGCGCCAGGTACTATGGAAGTACTCAGGGTAGGTTTTCCAGTGTCGATCCAAAGATGCTCGGAGTAAAGCAAGTTGTGAATCCGCAGAGGTGGAATCGCTATGCTTATGTTGTGAACAACCCCTTGGCTTTGTATGATCCAGACGGTCAGGACGATCAAGGCAAGGGAGGTAGCAAGGTTATTGATATCTTCTTGTGGTATGACAAAGTCGCGAATCCCAAGGGAGAAGATCGCATGACCAATGAACAAACTCGGCAATTGTCCGAACTACGAAGGCAAGCTACGGCTAAAAATATTCAGATTAACGTGCATGAAAAGTACGACGCGGATGCGGATTCCGCTGCCAGGGCTGCCGCAACTCCCGGCGCAATCGTTATTTTTGGGGTGCATACCGCTCGTGATCAGGCCACTCAAGAGACGATAGGACCGAACACAATGACCGGCCCGCTCGGACGTGCCGGAATTATCAACACCGACGAGAACGGCCGGTATGTAGCAACTCCGACAGAGCCGACCCGAGCTGACCTTGTCGTAGTAATGGGGTGCGATTCGTCCTACACTCGCGATGCTTTCGCAGGAGCAGCCAATTACATTGGCGTAAATGGCGGACAGGATCACGCCTCAAGCACGTTTGGCTTGAATCAGGGAATCATTGAAACGGTAAGGACGATAGTGAACGCTAACGGCGTCATTAACACACAGACTGTAAATAACATTGTTACCAATACTCAAAACGTTATCAGGAATAATCCGGCTCAAGGCAATCCTGATCCTGATGACAGGGTTATAGCGAATCCGGCAATGAGGGTTCCGACTCCGGGCCGGCGCGTCCCTTAGCAGGGTCTTGCACTAGCCTTAATTGTGTGCATCTTAATCAGGTGGAAGGAGCAAGACTGATGACATTGCCAATCCTAATCGTAATGCTGCAGCTGACTTTTGGTATGTTTAATTTCAAGACGCCTCCCGATTACCTCATTAACCGCCAAGACTTAAAGACTTCTGTCATTACGTTCAATCCGGCAGGGATGCCGGTGACGATAAATGCCGCGGTCGCCGACAATAGTTCTACCGACGCCTGGCTCGAGTATTCGATCACTAATCTCTCTCCGGGACAGATCGCAGGGATTTATCTCCGAGTATTTGTTGTCGATGGGAGCGGTAAAGTAATCACAACAGTCGATGGATTCAGTGCAGGTAAGATAGCTGCGGGAACGACTTTGCAAAGCAGCGCTCACATAGAACACGCTATAGAGCAAAATGGACTATCTATCCTTGCCGTAACCAAAGTCATTGGCCCGTCAGGAGTCTGGGAACTTGATCCTGCAGAGTTAGAAAGAGCAATCAAGGCCAAGATCAGCCGTCAACCTGATATTAGCCTCAAAGTTGGTTTTGAACCGAACCGAGTGGTTACGAATGCCGAACGAGGTGAGATATTCAAGTTAATCCTTAAAGACCTCATTAATGACGAAGAGAAGTCAGAAAGGCTTAAGGACCGAGCTAACGTCATCATTCTCAAAGAGGATCTTCATGTCGATCCGCCGCAAATACCGAATGTAAAGCTGTCGACTTTGGACCAGGATGAGATACAAAAGATCGCAAACAAGAGAGGCCGAGTGATTTATTTGATTTACAACCCGCTCGTTGTAGAGGGTTCGCGCGTATTGGCTAGAATATCATTGAGAGATAAGGTCGCAATGCGTCCTGGATTTTATGTGCCATTCAAGTTTACCTATCTATTCACCTGCGTGGAGAAAGATGGAAGATGGTCCATAGAGAAATCTCTTGGGTACGCGCAGAGTTGAGCTACCTGCTGTGTTCTGCAATTCCGTTATCATTCCATCACTCAGCTGACGGAGTTTTTCTTTCGTAAGTTCGAGTGTCATTGGTTACTAACAGGTGTGGCAAAAAGAAAAGGCCGCCGAAGTTGTAGTTAGCAGCAGCTAATTCTAGCGACCTCGTCATATATCGTGGTAGCCCATACGGGACAATCTTCGCAACTTTTTTCTGTCGCCACCGGCAGAAATGCTCAGTTTCTTGCATCGTCGAGAATAAAATCGACGCTGATGACTTTGAATGACATTGATGAAGATCAACTCAGAGAAGCAACAAAGATGACTTTAGCGAAGTTGTCTTTGTTGACGGATAATCTTTAGGTTTGAGCACGCTAAATTAAAAGCGAAGTCACGCTAAGACGTTTGCGTCTAAGTTAATAGAACTTGATCACCAGTGGATGTTTCAGAACGTGAGCATCAAGAGTTTCCCCGCGACTCGTCTGATCATTTCGCACTGAGGACCTTCACCGCCCATCCGATCTTATAATTAGTCAAAGCATTCCTCACCTGATCCAAAAAGCTATAGGTGTTGGCGTCTGGAGCGAAAGAGCAATCAAGTTGAAATACCAGCGGCTTATCTCTGAAGTCTGGATACAGCTGAGCGAACTGACCATCCAAAACGAAGGACAAATAGTTATTGATCTTCGTTTGAAGCTGCATCAACCGTTCTTCGGACCCATCCCAAGCGCGCTCCTCGACCATTGCCAAGGTCACTTGATCTGTTCGTGAATTGTGTCCCACAAAATCAATCACGGTTGGGTTCTGAACTCCCATGTCTTTCCTTAATGAATTACTAAATTATTTTGAAATCGCCAAGTATCCCCGCTGTTGCCATTGGCTTTGAAAGAATTGGACCACGGCCTCGTGAAATGTGGGCTCGTACGGCGTCGAGTGGTGGTCACCTTCACATTGCCCAGCGTGCGCCGCCGGCATTGCCTGGAGAAGCCCAGCGATCTTTTGGTTAGCGGCATCGGCCTTCCCGTTGAGTATCAGGACGGGTATATCGATGCTTTGGAGGGTTTCGGCGGGCAAGGTATTCATGAGGTCGCCACGAATTACGGCCGCCATCACTTTCGGATCAGCTCCAGTCACCCGAGCCGCTATGAGATTAGCCGAAGCGAGATGTCCGGGAACAATCTCTCCCTGCTCCAGAATTTTTGCTCCCTCCTCCGCCCATACCCGAGCAGTAATCGGACGAGGTACCGAATCTGGCACCGGCCAACTCCTCGGAAACTCCAAAACGTGGTCCTTGATGAGGTACTCCCCAACCCCTGCGAGAATGGCAGACTTCACCTGGGGCGGATGCAGCCCGAGCAACCGTGCGGCTGTGCCCGCTCCCATCGAAAAGCCGACCACATCAACGGCGTCAAGACGCAGGTGTTCGATTAGAGCTAAGACATCCCGGGCCATTGCCGAATTTTCGTAGGCGGATTTCTCACGGGGTTTCTCAGAGGCTCCGAAACCACGCATGTCTGGCAGGATAGTGCGAGCGCCCGCAGCCATTAATGCCGCGGCCAACCCCAGTCTTCCTTCGGGAGGAGGATTGGGGAGCGGCGGCGCTCCCCCGAACACTTCCCGGAACATCTCTTGCCGTCTTTTCAGTGCCGGAAGAATTCGCTCGAAGTCTCCGAACTGACCAAGAGCATCGACGTATCCGCCGTGCAGGAGAATGACAACCGGGCCATCGCCCTCATCATGGTAAGCGATCTGGATTCCATCAAAGGATACGAAAGTATACAGCCGGCACCTCCCAACAGAGCTGGCGTCCAAGTTTGTCACAAGAAAGACTTGTGTGCAAAACATGGTGTGCTAACGGGCATGTGCCGGCTACTCTTGATACTTTTTCATAGATTTGTGCGCGTTATTTGGTATAGCGAGCTTCGGTTCGCTGATCGAGTAATGTCATAGGGAGAAACTTATGAGGAAGACTCTTCTTGGGTTTGCATTGGTGTTTGGAATCATCGTATCGCAGGGGGTGACGGCCAGCGCGCAGCGTTCGGTGGTTGGTTACTGGAAAACGGGCGGGTTGGGAATGATCAATGAGGTTAACACCGTCACCGGCCAGACAAAGAACAATCGCGGCCAAATGTTCTCCTACAAGTTTGCCGCAGACGGCACCTACACCTTTGTGGGCTACATGGAATCGACTATGTTCGGCTGTACCACGGGCCTTTTTAACGAGATCAATGGCCGCTACATGGTTGACGGTTCGACCATCTTTCTGAACCCCTCGCGCGATTTCTGGAGAAACACGTACTCGTGCTTTCCGAATTCAAACAGATCGCAGACGAAGATCCCGACGAAAAAGTCGTTGGAATTCGGGTTTAAGAAAGATGAATACGGCAAGGATTTCATTTGCCTGAACGACGCCGGCGTGGAGACCTGCTACAGGCGAGAGACGGAATAAGAGAACCTCGCAAGCAAGATTTGTTTGTATTAAAATCGCGCCTCTTATCGGTGGCGCGATTTTTTTAAGATCTCAGGCAATCACCTGGCATAAAATCCCCGCTTCGTTCTTGCCATGGCGGCACCCTCTTTCACCTTCACATCAACGTTCCGCCACTTGCCGTCGTAGTCCTTATCCGCGGGGTTATAGGAAACGCTGTAGAGTGTCTGGAGTTCTGAAGCAACGCGCTGATAGACGCCGTCGAGATCTTCAGCCCGATCAGCTTTGAACATTGTGCCACCAGTCTCATCCGCTATCCGTTTCAGTTGCTCGCGGGCCGTTACGTAAGATTCGTGAGTATCACTGCCATGCATTCTGACAGTCACTTGGTATTCAGTATCGAAGTAGATGGGATAGATTGTTATTTCATCCTGGCCGATTCTCGCGAGTACCTCGTCAAAAGGATGCTTGGGTTCGAAGTCCTCATCTGAAAGTGAATTGTCCACACCATCTGTCAACATCACTATGGCCTTGCGCTGCTCTTTCACTTCTTTGAAGAGGTTGAGTGTGGACCATGTGGCATCGTAAAACGCGGTTCCGGAGGAAAGATTCTTGGATTTATCGATCCGCTCTTTCAAAGTTTTTCTATCGCAAGAGAAGTCACAAATAACCATAAACCTTCGGGTAAAAGCGGCAACCGCGATCGGCGTGTTCGGGCTTAGCGTCTCGATAAACTTTTTGGCGGCTTTCTTGATGATCTTCCAGTGTTCCCTCGTACTGCTGCTCGCATCGAGTAGCAGCACAACAGATACGGGCGATGTGACTGGCTCAAATCTGACAACTTGTTGCTCGACGTTGTTTTCAAAAACCTGAAAGTCGGCCTGCGACAAATTGGGAATCAATTTACCGGCACTGTCGGTCACTCTTACGTTTAGATTAACTAATCGACTGTCGATTTTGATGACGTCGGCAACGGGTGGATCATCTGGGTCGGTGAGAGTAGCCTTAGGCCCCGCTGAAGTTCTGTTTCCTGAATCCGAGAGTGATGCGTTCATTAATGGTGGTGGATCGATTCTGCCTGCATCATTCGTTATCGTTGCGTCTGCCCTGGCTATCCGACCTGCTTCGTCCGCGATCAGTGAAACGGAACCACGGGTACTGCGAATGATGATCGGAGTGCCACCGCGACCTATCCGCCCGTCGAGGCTATGCGAATTGATTGGGCCGAATGCGAGCACGTCCAACTGCGAGCTGATCGTTCCGTCAAGTGACCTCAGTGACAAATCCGTGTTCGCGGATTTAGGAAGTGAGAGCGAGATGTCTCCTGATTCGGTCTGCACCGAAAGTGCATTCGTTATGCCTCGAATGGCGATCATTTCGGAGTCACCACGGACGGCCAGGCTGATTTCGCGCGGAACAAACACCAGCAAATTGATTGGTCGTTCGTTTCTTTCGTCGCGAACCTGGATCTTCAGGTCTGTGTCATTTACCTGAAAGTGAATCCGAGCACTAATGGGCCGATCATCACCGATGGTATTGCGCGAGGCGGAAACGCGAATTCGGCTGCTGTTCCACGTCTCAACCTCCGTACGGCCGTTCGCATTTTCGATTTCGATCGCGGCAAACTTTTGCGAAAACGTCTTTTCGTAAACAGTATCGCTGACCGCTCGGGCCTGCGCCGGCGTGGTTGAGTTGAAATAAATACAAAACTGCGCAGCAATCAAAAGAATCGGCAGGGAAGAGGTTCTTCTGGTTTCCATAAAGGTCTCCCTTTTAGAACTTAAGAAGCGAGATGTTCTGTTTTTAGTGACTATCCAGAGATGCAGCGCAGATTTTTCGACTTCAAAAGGATTGACGCATACAGTGCCTGGAGTGTTAACGGTTAATTCGGCTTTGCACTAAAAGTACCATCTTAGCCTGCGAAGCAGGCACGAGCATAAAGCCTGGGGCGCAAGCCCCAGGATCAGAATTAAGCGAATTCGAGCCCATGAAATGGGCGACAGTTCGCCGCCGTCAAATCATTAGGGGGTTTGTCTCGATTCGGACTATCG
>Ga0207647_10002502_pt1 | contig 13912 bp, 14 predicted proteins | sample KBSCornC2_FD_184295 | JGI IMG/M metagenome (GOLD analysis project Ga0207647, IMG submission 184295) | Corn rhizosphere microbial communities from Kellogg Biological Station, Michigan, USA - C2 (SPAdes) (version 2) | ecosystem: Host-associated > Plants > Roots > Rhizosphere ...
CCAAGCTTCCGTGCCCTGCATCAGAGCTTGATGGGCGATGAGTTCCTCTGGTGTCTCAGGCGACCCGTGCTCTTTGACGTAGCCAGGACTCGCGACGAACTTGCCGTAGATAGGTCCGACGCGCTTGGCAATCAAATTTGAGTCTTGAAGATGGCCAATTCGAATCGCGCAGTCATAACCTTCTGCGATGAGATCGACGAATTGGTCACTGTAGCAGGTGTGGATTTGGAGCTGGGGGTGTCGTCGCGCCATTTCCGCCATCATGGGGGCGAAGTAGTTCGAGCCGAAGGACAGCGGCACAGCAACTCGCAAGCGCCCACGAAGCTCGCCGGCAGGCAGGATCGTCTCTTTGGCCACGTCGATCTCGGTGCAGACTCTGGCAGCATAGTCCCGGAACGTCGCGCCAGCTTCCGTTAGAGCGGCGCCGCGGGTGGTTCGTGCAAGGAGCTGGACACCAAGTTCCGATTCAAGCCGCAAGAGCCGTCGACTGACGATTGACTTGGCAACGCCGAGCCGAAGCGCAGCAGGCGAAACTCCGCCAGCGTCGGCAACTTCCACGAATGTCCGCAGCTCTTCGATGTCCACTTTGGCGTACCTCATTTCGCGACACAGCTTGCCACGAAACGGTACTACCGCATCGAACGCGGGAACGGCAATAAACCCTCCAGGTGACGCCGCCTCTGGCGAGCGTCTCCCCAAAACCGATGCCGCATTCAACGGCAACAAAGGGATGTCATGATGAAACTTCGTAACGGCCTTGCTTCGCTTCTTCGCCCCGAAGACTCAGTGCTCGTTCTGATCGACCACCAGCCCTACCAGCTTGCGAACGTGAACAGCCATGAACCGCAGATGGTGATCAACAACACGGCAGCTCTCGCGAAGGCAGCAAAGGCCTTCGGTGTCCCCACGATCCTGACGAGCGTGATTGCCGAGCGTGGTGGCCTCCTCTTCCCTCAGATCACCGAAGTGTTCCCCGGACAGGAGGTGATCGATCGGACGTTCATCAACACCTGGCAGGACAAGAAGGTGGTGGACGCGGTCAAGGCCACGGGCCGCAAGCAGCTGATCATCGCCGGTCTGTGGACCGAGATATGCGTCGCGATGCCGACGATCCAGGCCCTCGGCGAAGGCTGGGACGTCACTGTGGTCACAGATGCGTCCGGTGCCGTCTCGGTCGAGGCCCACGAGGTCGCCATCCAGCGCATGATTACGGCCGGCGCCAACATGATGACCTGGTTGGCAGTGGCGGCCGAATGGCAGCGCGACTGGGCCAGGGCCGACCAAGCCGTCAAGCTGACGGAGGTGATCCTGCAGCATGCCGGCGGGAGTGGCATCGCGTTCCTGTGGGAGCAGCAGCTGCTCAACACACCGGTCCCGAAAAGCGCGGGCTGAGCTGAACCGGGTGACGAGGATCCTGGAACCGTTGCGGGCCTCGTCACCCTCGCCTGGTGGCGCGACGGGCGTAACTACAACACCAGCAACAGTCCCGAAACCAGCAAGATGCTGAGAATAATTCGCCGGAACAGCGCGTCATTGACGCAGCGAAAGACGAAAATCCCGAGCGCCGTTCCTACAAGGAGCGCCGGGATGGTGACGGCGAAGTCAACCAGGACCTTTGTCGACAGATCTCCTCGGATCAGCATGAGAACAAGTGCCAATATCTGCATGGCGGCGATGAAGGGTTGAACCATTCCGCGCTGCTCGGTCTTTGGCACGCCGTGGATGTCACACCATATGGTCGGTATTGCACCCGGCATTGCCGTCAACCCGCCGACAAAGCCTCCGCCGAAGCCGATTAATGCATTACGTCCCGCATTCATCTGCAAGCGATGAGAAAGCACCGGCCGGAATAACGTGTAGGCCGCGTAGCAGGCGACGGCGATACCAAAGCTCTCTCTGAAGATCCGCGCGTCTGCAGCTTGCAGCAACCACACGGCGATCGGAACGCCAAGCAATCCACCGACGACCAGTCCCGAGCTCTGTTTCCAGCGGATGCTTTTTCTCAAGGCCCAAAGACCCGCCGCTTGCACGGTGATGCTGCAAGCCATCATCAGCGGGACCGCCTCCCGTGGTGGGAGAACGTGAAGGAGAATCGCGCCGGCCACCGCCGAAAAGGCAAAGCCCGCGAGGCCCGAGACGAAAGCGCCGCAAAACACAGCGATACTGAGCAGGCAAAACGACGCCATGTCGCCCATGAGCTAACCCTTCTTGTCTGTCAAATCCTGGAATAGCGACCTGGCGATTAGTCCCCGGACGACAGTCCGGGCGGCTCGGGCGGTGCCCCGGCATCGCTCTGGCGGATCGAAGTCAACATCGTGGCCGCGAGGATGTGAAAAATGACAACGCAGATGGCGATCGTTGCGAGCAGCGTATTCTCGCCCGGCGCCGAAATCCGATGCTTGCGTTCGGACGACTTTTCACTGACCGGCATTGTCGCGCCCTCCAACATCTGACCGAGAGGCAAACTGGGGCCACCCACTGTCGACCAGGTGACGATTCTGTCGAAGGGTGCGCTCTGCCTGCAGGCGTCGCGAATGGTGGAGCGCTTGAAGGAGGTGCCCAAACCAGCCGTCTTTTCGGGAAGAGCCCGTGGAGGCGCCAAACGAACTCGCTGAAAATAACGCATCGCTTCTGGTTGAAGCTCTACTGTTAAACAATGGTACGGAGGATGCCGCGATCGACTGAAACATCTTGTGAAGCAACAACCTATAGAACACGCGGGTGAGACGCCGCGCCTTTTCTTCCAAGCGCATGACACGAGCACCTTGTGTGAGTGACTGGATACGGCTGGAAGTATCGGGCGGGACGCCGCGCCACGCTTTAAGGCGAGCTTAATTTGTTCTTATCGTTTCCTTGATTCTGAAGGGTGTGCTTGATTTCGGGCCGGTGTACCGGTTGAATATCCGCCTCGCGCGCACCTCCGAAGGCATTGTTTTGCTGTATCTATTTGACGAGTTTGTCCTCGACACCGACCGGCGGGAATTGCGCCGTGACGGACGTACGATCCCGTTGCAGCCTCAGGTTTTTGACGTCCTCGAATATCTGATCCGCCACCGCACCCGGGTGGTGACGAAGGACGATCTGATCAGTGCAATTTGGGGCGGGCGCATCGTCTCGGAGTCAGCGCTCACCACCCGCATCAACGCAGCCCGTACGGGAATAGGCGATTCCGGCGAGATGCAGCGGCTGATCAAGACCTTGCCGCGCAAAGGCGTCCGCTTTATCGGCACGGTGCGGGAAGCGGCCAGGGAGGTCGAGAACGCGGTCGTACCTCTGAAAACCGAAATCTCCACCCTGGTGGTCGGCCGGACACCCTCCTTCGAGACGATCGACCAGATGACACGGCACGTCTTGTCCGGCAAACGGCAGATGGCTTTTGTCACCGGAGAAGCCGGAATTGGCAAGACGGCCTTCATCGCCAAGGCGGTCGAGCAGCTGACGGACCAGGGCTTCGATCAGCTCTATGGGCGCTGCACCGAACGATTCGGAACAGACGAAGTTTTTCTTCCACTCATCGATGCGCTGGTGAGCCGTTATCGCGCAAACGGTCCGGAATTGATTTCGGCAGTTCGCGCCCACGCCCCCACCTGGATCCTGCAATTGCCCGGCGTCATCGACGCATCGGAACGCGCGGCTTTCCAGGAGGAAGTGTTCGGCGCGACGCGCGAACGGATGCTGCGCGAATTCTGCGATCTTCTGGAAGCGCTGAGCATCGACCGCCCCTGGGTTCTTGTTCTCGAAGATCTGCATTGGAGCGACTTCGCGACCCTCGACGTACTGTCTCGCTTCGCGCGCGGGAACGGCAAGGCGCGCGTGCTGGTCCTCTGCTCCTATCGTCCGGCCGACAGTTCCGTCGGCGGGCATCCCATTCCTCGCCTGCACCGGGATCTCGAGATTCATGGATACTGCAGCGAATTGCGCCTCGATCGGTTGTCGCGCTCGGAGGTCGAGCGTTACCTGGCATTGCGCTTCGACGACGAGGAACTTGCCTCCAGCCTGTCAAAGCCGGTGTTCGAGCGAACGCTGGGACATCCCTTGTTTGTTGCCACGCTGCTCAAACACTTGATCGACCAGGAGTCGATAGTCGAAATGGACGACGGATGGCGCCTGTCCTCACAGGCGGCATTTACGCAGGACCGCATTCCAGACAGCCTCGTGAACATGATCGGCCACGAGCTCGATCGCCTCACCGACAACGAGCGGCGTCTGCTCGATGTCGCCAGCGTTGCCGGCGAGGAATTTTCTGCGGCCCTCGTTGCGGCCGGCCTGTCCGACGATGCGATCGACGTTGAAAGGGACATCGAAGCGTCGATCCGGAAGGATCAAATCCTCGTTCGTTCGGGGGTTTCCGAGTGGCCCGATGGCACATATTCGGGCTCCTACGCCTTCCGGCACATTCTCTATCAGAACATCATTTACCAGAATCTTCCGCCCGGGCGCCGCGCACAAACGCACAAGCGCCTGGGCAAGAGGCTGGAGGAGGCCTATGCCGGCCGCACCTCCGAAATAGCGCCCGCGCTCGCACTTCACTTTGAGCAGGGTCGCGACTTTCCGAGGGCGTTGCGCTACCTCCAGGAAACGGCAAAGAGCTCGACGAAACGCCTCGGCCATGCGGAGGCCGCAAGCTATCTCACCCGCGCGCTTGGCATACTCGATCGTTTCGATGCTGCCGACAATTTCTCAACCCGCGTCGCTCTTCTGCGGCAGCGAAGCTGGGCGCATCGCTCGTGCGGCGACCTCGTCGGCTCCATCCGTGATCTGCGAGACATGATTGCCTGCGCCGAACAAGCGGGCGATGTCCAGCAACAGCTCAACGGCCTCACGGCTGTGAGCAGTCTCTGCTTGCGCGTGGATCGCCACGCCTGCCTTGAGGCGGCTGAAGATGTACTGTCGCGAAGCCAGGCGCTTGCGGACGACACGTTCAAGGCCCTGGTCCAGGGCAGCAGCGCGAGCGTCAACCTGTTCCTCAACGGCTGGCGCAAACAGGACGCCACGCTCTGCGACAGGGCGATCGAGCTGAGCGCGAATGCCACGAATTATGGCATCTTGATCAGGCGCAACGGAATATCCGGTATCGTTGATTGCTGGAGGTCGCGGTACCAGGAGTGTCGGCGCGCCGGCACGGAAGGCAAGCGATTGGCGCGTCTGGCTGGCGACGTTTACACTTTTGTTCTGTTCAACGTTCTTGAGTCAATCGCGCTTATTCATCTGGGCGAGTGGCGCGAATTGCGACGTGAAATCACGGCCGGCCTCGAACTGGCCGTCAGGAACGCGAACGGCCCCAGCAGCGCATTGTGCCGGCTGACGCTTGCGTGGCTGCACGTCGAAGCGATGGACTTTGATGGAGCCCGGGAGCTCTGCGAAAGCGTCGACGATAGTCTGCTGGTCGGCGATCAGTCGACGTACTTCCACAAGCGGGCCGTCCTTGCCAAGGCCTATGTCGGCCTGAACGATCCGTCGGGAGCTCGCAGGCAATTTGACGATATTGAGCGCCGCCGGCTTGAAGAAGGCATCGACATCGAATTTACCGCCGCGACGCAGGTGTATCATTGCCTCGGCGAGTATTACTTGCAGGTTGACGACTTTACGCAGGCTCAGAGCTGTGCTCGCCAGCTCCACGACTATGTGGCCACGGCCCCGGATCTCAATCACCTGGCCCAGGCCCACGGACTGCTCGCGCGTACTGCGCTTGCCTTGGGCAATTCAGCGGAGGCTCACTTGCAGCTGTCCCGCGCGCTGGAGATCGTCGACGGTGCCGACTTCCCGATTGCATCCTGGCGAGTGTACCGCACGGCCGCCGAGATCTTCGCGAAGTACGGAGACGTCGACAGAGCGGCGACGTATCGCATGCGATTTGTCGACACCGTCCGAAGGCTCGCGCAAAATTTCGAACCCGGGGATCGGCTGCACAAGAGCTTGCTCGCCATGTTGGCAACGCGAACAGCGCAGCTGGAAGCAATGACCTCTCTGCCTTCGCGACCCGACAGCGCACTCCATTGACCCAATCTGCCTCGGATTGCGGTGACAGTTCACTCAATAGCGCAGGCCGCGTTCGCATGGTTGTAAGCTCGTGAATCAAGTGCACCATCACCGTAACAGCCGCCCTTCGAAGCTTTGACGGCGAGACCATAGCCGAGAACGCGCATGGACCCGCGCCGCGCATAGGATCATACTCCCCGGGCATCACTTTGTTCGACGAGCAAGGGAGCCACCGAATGTACGCCAACATTCTCTTGAGCACGGATGGATCGGACGTCGCGAGAAAAGGCGTTGAGCACGGCATTGCCCTGGCGAAGGCCTTGAACGCCAGGCTGACGATCATCACGGTGACGGAAGCGCTGCCGATCGACTATGGGGGCGGACACGACTCGGGATGGATTCCGACGCGGGACGAGATCGACAGCTTCGACGCAGCCTGCAAGGCCCGAGCGGGCAGAGTGCTCGATGAAGCGCGCGCGATGTCGGAGCAGATCGGTGCGCCTGCAGAATTCTTGCATGTTCCGAATGCGCACCCGGCGACTGCGATCGTTGAAACGGCAAAGTCCAGGGGCTGCGACTTGATCGTCATGGCCTCTCATGGGCGTCGCGGCCTCAGGAAGCTGTTTTTAGGCAGCCAGACATCCGAGGTCCTGGTGGACGGACGCGTCCCGGTGCTGGTGGTGCCGAAGCCGACATAAATGACCGTGCAGGGTTGACCCGGCGACGCTCGGCTGTTCCGCTGGGCTACCGCACATGACCGCTCTCTCGCGGCAGGAGAATTTCATGGTTAGTGAAAAAGGCCCGAACATCAAGAAGAAGCAGAAATGCAAGAATTGCGAGGGCAAAGGTTTGCTCAAGAAGGGCGACAAGGTGGTGAAGTGCCAGCGATGCAAAGGCACCGGGGTGCGGTGATGTTGGGTTGACGGCCTCTCTATTGCCGCGGCCGCTGCATTGCCTCGGTGATCGCTTTTATTTTCGATCAGCAGGGCTGGATCTGGCCGAAGTCACGGCCTCACCGATTCGCCTCAGCGTATTCGTGTTGCGCAACGTGCCGACGCCTTGCAGGCGCCCGGCGCCTAACGCCGAAAGCAAACGCGATCGCGCTGGATCGCCCGTAAAATGGATCCAGAGATCGCCACCGGCGACGGCAATTCGTTCATCGCTGATATAGCGTGTCAGGGCGTTTTCGCCACCTTTCGGAATTGGACTGCGCATCACGCGAACGGCGACCCTTTGCGGATCAGCGGTCGCTTCGGCACGAAACGGGTTCGCGCGTAGCAGGCGTCGCCACGCGTCGGCGTTGCGAACGATGATCGCGATATGCTTGCCGAACCGCGCGTTGAGGGCCGCTTCGAGGTTTTTCTCCAGCTTGCCAATCGACGCCTCGTCGCTCTCAAATGTCAGATTTCCCGTCGCGCCGATGGTTCTGGGGTCATGGAGGCCGAGGCCTTGCGCCATCGCACGCAGCTCGGCCATCGCCAATCGCCGGCCGAGCGGGAGAACCACACTGTAAAGCAGGGCCACGTAGGTCGTCATCGCGGGATGGCTCTCGTTTTCGGTCGGCTGTCCCGACCAGTTATCTTAAGGGGTGCAGTTGGGTGACGATCCCTTCTGTAATCCGAGTTGCGAGGTCAACCCCCTTTCTTCGGGGGCGGATGTCCGGTTTCGGGGTAGAAGCGGCCACCCCGAGAGCAAGCGCGGAAGTCACACTTTGACCCAGAACGGACCTCGCGCTGCTTTGGCTTAGGTGCGGACATCAAGAATTTTGCACCAGAATTGCCGTCGAACAATTCCAGCGGGTTGCGCAGCGGCATCGTGTGTTGGTCGGGTGCGCCGCCGCGTCAATGCGTTACCACGATGAAATCCGTGTCATTTCCCGTCTCATGGCTAAATCCGTCGTCGGAAATAATCAATGAAGAGGCCGGCGTCAGAAGTTTAGAGATCCTCTCAACGGTATCCTGCGGTATTTCGATGCGGTTGAGGACAGCGTTGGCTTTATCGGGCGACGGTACCGATAGGGCGGTTTGCTTCGCGGGCGCTTCGCGCTCGTTCGTGGCACCCACGATGCGAGGAAATTCGTCCGGAATCGACACGACGGTCCAGCGAATAGCCGCTCCCTCGTTCTGGAATTCCATTGCGGTAAACACGTGCGTTCCCAGGGGCTCCTCCGGATTTTCGATATTGACCCCGACATCAAACAACGGCGAGAAGCCCTGACGCACGAAGAGCTTGCTCAACTTACGACTCACGAAGACGGAGATCGGCACCATCTTTCTAGGTGCGCCTTCAGCGGAAGCCGAGCTTGGACCCTGGAGACTAGTGGCTTCTGGAGTCTCGGCCTTGGACACCGGTGATCCATGCGTTGCCGCGGCTGTGCTAATGCTCTTACCCGCGACTGTGGCAGCCTGAAATTCCGGCGAACCGGACACGGCTTTCGGCTCAAAGAGGTGCGGATTGTTTATCTCGACCGGCTGGACATCGTCGTGCGCAATGATCACGCGCGTGCCGCGCTTCGTGAGATGCCAGAGTCGAATGGCAAAGTCATTTTTCAAACGGATGCAGCCGTGTGACGCCGGGTGCCCAGGCACGACACCGGCATGCAACGCAATCCCTGACCAGGTGATGCGCTGCATGTAGGGCATGGCGGCAGCGCTATAAATATTTGAACGGTGCCATCGTTGTTTGCTGATCACGCTGAATACGCCGAGGGGTGTAGGATGGCCCTGAGTTCCCGTGGACACCGATGAGCGTGCGATCAGGGCCCCGTTGTCAAAAAGCGAGACCCGTTGGTCAGCGATCGAGATGATGATCTGGAGCGGGCCCTTCGGAGGGTCCTCGGGCCGAGCGTTCTTCGCAGATCCAGAGTTTGTCTGCCGGTGATGGTGCTTGTGTTTGAACGGAGCGTAGTGGCCTGGCCAGAACCTGTCCTGCGGCCAAAACAGAAACTGAGCGTGTGCGATCCCTGTAGAGAGCATGAAAGCGGCGAAAGCTATTATTGGAGTCTGCTTCCTCATCCAGTGCCTCATGCAGTGAAGTTGCATGCGAGGTCCAACCAAAAGCGTCGCGTTACCGATCATAGCCTCGTCTTCAAATCTGGTCGCAGTGGGTCGAAAATTGGACCAATTCCAATGACGAGGCCAATCTGCTGGAAGAAGACAATCGGCAATAGCCGTCGCGCCGATCGCCGGGCCGATCAATGTACGGTGTGAGGGCCGTTGCGACGGACGCTTTGATCTCGGGCCATGGGGTCGGTTCGCTCGAAGATCCCATAAATCGTCAACGACAGACCGCTCGAGGGGCCGGCATCCGCGACTACGGCCACTCAAGCGCATCTGTTGGTCCGACATTCACCATGGCGGGCTCGCCCCGAACTGGCCGCATGGGTCCGAAACTTCCCTACACGCTTACGTCGGAGAACAATTGCTTGCCGGCGGCGCGTTGCATGCGGGCAACACTTCTTGGAAAAATTGATGAGCTGCGGTTTGCGCCATTGCGCGGCCACGTCTCGACCCGAAAATCAACCCGTCGCGTGCTTGCCTGTGGAGCATGGCTCAGGCGGAGCCTTTGGAGGCGACGGGATCATGAATCCGCGGCGATTTGCGGCAGTGGCGCCCACGTTTTGCGGAACGGTCGTTCTCGCAGGGTGGATCGTTGGCTGGCTGGCTGGCTTCGGTTCGGCCGGCACCGAGAACACCCGCGCAGTGCCAATCGAGGACCGCGCAGCATCTCTCGCCGCCAACGCCAGGCTCGCGGATGAACCGCAGGCAATCGCAATTGGTAACGCCGTTGTCGCTAACACCGTTGTCGCGAACGCCGCTGTCGCCAGCGCCGAAGTGGCGACGGCCGCCGAACCCGCGGCGGGGACGGCCACCGACACGACCGCGGCCCCGGATAAGCCGGAATCGATCGTCGTGGCCGCGTTGCCCGATCCGTCGCAGACGCTGTCGGCCGATTTACCGCCTGTGCAGGAATCGGTGGGCTTGGGCCACCATGATGTCGCCCAACCGGTGCCGACAACGCGCAATGCCTCCAACCCGGCGCTGGTGACGCAGGATTTTCGGTATCTCATCTATTACGTCTGGTCCGAACTGCCGCCTACCGAGAAACCGGCGGAAATCGTCTTAAGGTCACTCAAGGACACCCCGGTCGGAACGCCGGTCGAGGAGATCAAGCGCGCTTCCGACGCTTTCGGTCTCGATTCCAATTTCATGAAAGCGGTTGCCAGGATCGAGTCCGGTTTCGACCCCAAGCAACGCACTGGGTCGTATATCGGCCTGTTTCAACTGAGCGAATATGAGTTCAACAAATTCGGCTCCGGACAAATTCGTAATCCCCGCGACAATGCCGTTGCGGCGGCCTACAAGGTCATTACCGAAGGCATTCTGTTCGAGTGGGTGACACACCAGAAGCCGACCTTGAGCGATCTTTACTTGATCCATCAACAAGGCTGGGAAGGCGCCGCCGAACACATCAGCCAACCTGTTCGCATCGCTTGGAAATCCATGTGTGCGACCAGCGAAGGCAGGGAGAAAGGTGAAAAATGGTGCAAACGCGCGATCTGGCGGAATACTCTTCCGGCCATCAAACACGCGTGGAAATCGGTGGATAAGCTGACCTCGGAGGCGTTCGTCGGAATGTGGCGCGAGCGGGTTGCTGAATTCTATTCGAAATACATGGCCACCGCCGCCGCCGAACGGGCGAACCAGTAAATTTCCGTTGAGTGGTTGGTAGGAGTTGCCGCACCCGCGGGTCGAGCGGGGCCTCACCGCCGCTGCGGCACGTGGTGCCGCTCATCGCTCAATGGTCGCGCGGACGCACTTTGCGTCGTCAACGACGCGCTCGGATCGTTCCTACTGCGCGCTAACGAGGTGATCGATCAGGTGCCGATGTCTGCTTGTGGCCCGCAGGCGAAGATGGAGGCGACGATCAGCACGACCGTAGCCGGGGCCAGACCGGACATCGCGCGCTCGCGGCCAAATCGACGTTTCTGACCCTCAGCGGACGTCTAGTGGCCTAAGTTGAATTTCGCAGTCGGCTAATTTGAAGGTGAGCAATTTTGACCAGACGACCGCAGTTACGCGCCACCATCGTCGAGCACGCCGTTGCGAGCGATCGAGCCGGCCGCAATTTGAAGCGAAGAACCAATCGCCCAACAGCATGCGATCACAATGATCGAACCTTCAGAAACGACCTGATCAACGACAATCATGCTGACAGACAGAAACGCCGCAATCGCGGCAACGAATGTGCCTGCCGCACTGAAGATCTGAGCCGCATCGGTGCCGCGGTTCCGCTCTTCCGGGAGTCTTGAAGTCGCTCCCTGAACAGGACGGCCAGGCAGATCGATGCCGATATAGAAGCTGAAAGCTCCGTAGAGCATCATCAACAAGATGAACCAGCCGCTTCCAAACAGTTCGTTTTCCAGGCGCATCAATGCTGCGGCCACGTACAGGCCGCACGAGCCTCCAACCGTAGCGAGTCCAATCCTTTCAAAGAGATGCGCCGATTTTATGAGAGCAGCAGGAGCTACCCATATGGTCGCCGCGACATAAGTATGCCTTGCGACAGATAATGCGCTGGGAACTACATTGCTCATTTTCATGTTGTTCCTCCTTTAACAGGTAGCCTACGGCACGCGACGCGGTCAGCAGACTGCGCGCGTGGGTGCATTCACGTGTTTGGAACAGCAATTTTGGAAAAAGTCTGCCTACCGACGGCACTGGGCTGCCATTTAGATGGAGGCGGAGACTTCGGCGCGTCGCCGTTTTGGCAGTCTGTCAGGCAAGCAATCCGCTTGACCGCTACAACGACGCTACTCCGTTTCCGGTCCAAGACCTAATGATTAGTGACTACCGGTCGAGGTGGTGTGAAAATTCTGCCGATGTTACGCCACCAGCCGCCGAAGTGAGCAATTTTGCTCAGACCCTACGATGTTGGACATGCAATTGGTGCCCTACCGGGGTTTTGCAAATCCACCCCGGGGGCTGGGAAGCCGCCGCCCGCGACACAGATTAAGCGGGCGGCGTTTTTCCATGAAGTAAGGCACGCCTCAGGTATCGAGTTGCCCGGCATAGATCCGGATTCGTCCCGGCGTCGTCATTCTCAGCCTGCCCTGAAGAAAGACCATGTAGCCCAGCGCGATCAATCGGGCGCGATGTTTGGCAGGGATCGCGGGCGCAGCGCTATTTACAAACGCATTCCCGACCGTGAGCAAGGAAGCGAACTCTTCATGGGTGAGTTTTTCATGGGTGAGTTTTTTCGCTGTTGCGGTCATAACGTGAGCATGGACCGCTTCGGCAATCCTGCATGTTCAATTTTGATCAAACCTCGAAATAAAGGCCGCCTCAGCTGGCCGCCTCTTTCATTATAGACCCGTCCCCGGGCTCGCAGAGTATGATGCGCAAGGTACTCGGCCTTTGTTCGCCAATGTCGCCCTTTTGGCCCTTAGCCGAAGGTCGATTGAGCGCGTGTCATGTCGGCTGTCAGGGGTAAACCGGACGCCGATCCAACTTGGCGTCCACCGCTGCTTTTGCGGACCTTCGTGCGGGGCGCCGCGCGGACGTCTGTTCTTGCCTCGCAGCAGAGGCCCCGCGACTTTATCAAATATTGAGCATGGTCCGGGTGATGGGTTGCTAAGGCGTCATGTGCAACTTAAGCATGTCTTCTCGCTCCAGCCTCGGTCCTATCCCATGACAGAACGGCATGCTTCAACCGGCCCTACCTTCATCCCGATGTCACGGAGGGCCGTCGTCAGCGCCATACTTTGTGCGCCCATAGCTGCATGTGGCGGTGACTTAGACCAAGCATCGGCCACGCCGCCAGACAATCGTGAATTACAGCCCGAAAACCAGCCACTCCCTGTTCCGCCCGATCAGGTCATTTTCCAGCGGTCGTGGAGAGCAGCGCGCATCAACAACCGTACCTTTCCTTCACCGGTGCTGAAAGAAATACCCAAGGACCTGAATAAGTGGACCGGCAAGATGCTTGTGCGGAGCATCGCTAACGACCAAGCCCAATTGCTCGTGGTCCGAATCGCGGACAATCTTGGTGTTGTTGGGTACGGCTACGAGCGAAGAGTTCTGCGTGCCTATGCCGGAAACTACGTCGAGTTTGATGCTACACAGCTAGACGACTCCCTCGTCTGGCGTAACTCGGATGAAGTGCAGGTCGCCGGTATCTGGTCGCTTGTAAAGGTCAAGTTCAATAGAATCACAACGCCTCGATTGCCGCACGGGCCTGGACTCTGACTCCAGCGCCTGCCGGCCGAACGCCGGCCAATTCAACGCGAATGACCCATTGCGGTCATCGAGGACTGCATGCAAGCTGTATCGCGAGTGGACGAGGTGAGACGCAACGCCTGTTAGATCGATGGAATGTCAGACCCTAAGTTAGTCAAGAGCTGGAAGATTACCGAAGCGCTGCTTGAGCGTGCGCGACGCGCGCTGCCCGTAGGCCACGAGCAGGAATATGCAGCACTTTTGACCCAATACCACGAGTTTCTGGAGCACAATGAACTTGAGCTAGCTCTCGATATTCTCGAAGAACTGGGTCATCTCATCTCTGCCCGTGGTGGGTTTTGGCGTGATCTGGAGCGAGCCGCCGAAAACATGGGTCTAGCAGATAGGCTGCCAGCTTTTCGAAAGGCATTCTCTGAGGCACCTGAGCCGCCGAAATCCCGGTAGCTCCCAGAATATAACCCAAGCATGTGATGTCGCCTTATGGCCCTTCGCCGAAGGTCGATTGAGCGCGTGTCATGTCGGCTGTCAGGGGCAAACCGGACGCCGATCCAACTTGGCGTCCACCGCTGCTTTTGACCCACAACGGACTTCATAGGAGCAGTGACGCAGCGGGCGTGTGCCCAGCTATTTCCTGCACGGCTGCTTGGAATTAGAGATCAGGACCCGCTGTAAGCGCGGCCGAACCAACGCGCGTA
>Ga0207647_10002503_pt1 | contig 13910 bp, 14 predicted proteins | sample KBSCornC2_FD_184295 | JGI IMG/M metagenome (GOLD analysis project Ga0207647, IMG submission 184295) | Corn rhizosphere microbial communities from Kellogg Biological Station, Michigan, USA - C2 (SPAdes) (version 2) | ecosystem: Host-associated > Plants > Roots > Rhizosphere ...
TGCTCATCGCGCCCTACATTTTTTTTACTTTTTCATTTTTCAGCTAAATGCCGCGCGATCTTTCTATTAAAAGTGTTCTTATTATCGGTTCGGGCCCCATCATCATCGGACAGGCCTGCGAATTCGACTATTCTGGTTCCCAGGCTGCTCGCAGTCTTCGTGAAGAGGGAATTAAAGTTACTTTGATAAATTCTAATCCTGCTACCATTATGACGGACCCCATAGTGGCAGACAAGGTATATCTGTTACCGCTTACTGTAGAAAGTATAGAACAGATACTGGAGGAATGTGATATAGATGCAGTGCTGCCTACTATGGGCGGGCAAACAGCGCTGAACCTTGCTAAGGAAGCAGATGAGCTGGGTATATGGGAACGCTTCAATGTAAAACTGATAGGTGTAGATATAAAGGCTATAGATAAGGCTGAAGACCGTGAGCTTTTCCGCCAGTGGATGATTGAAATGGGCATACCTGTGGCTCCGGCACGCACTGCTAACTCTATGCTGGAAGGCAAAGAGTACGCTCAGGAAATTGGTTACCCATTAGTGATACGTCCATCATTTACCTTAGGCGGTACAGGTGGTGGCTTCGTACATTCTAAAGATGACCTGGAAGTTGCGCTTGACCGCGGACTTACAGCATCACCCATGCATGAAGTGCTGGTGGAGAAAGCAGTATTGGGCTGGAAAGAGTTTGAATTGGAACTACTGCGCGACAAAAATGACAATGTAGCCATTATATGTACTGTTGAGAACTTCGACCCTATGGGCATCCACACGGGCGATAGTATTACAGTAGCACCTGCAATGACGTTAAGCGATACAGCATTCCAGCTGATGCGCAATACAGCTATACGCATGATGCGCGACCTGGGCAACTTTGCCGGTGGCTGTAACGTACAGTTCGCGTTAAATCCTGAAACAGAAGAAATCATAGCCATAGAAATAAATCCGCGTGTGAGCCGCTCTTCTGCGCTTGCATCTAAGGCTACAGGTTACCCGATAGCTAAGATAGCTGCAAAGCTCGCTATAGGCTATGCGCTGGATGAACTGAAAAACCAGATTACCCAAACAACTTCTGCATACTTCGAGCCGGCGCTTGACTATGTAATAGTAAAGATGCCGCGCTGGAACTTTGATAAGTTTAAAGGTGCAGATGATACACTGGGGCTGCAAATGAAATCAGTTGGTGAAGTGATGGCCATTGGCCGCACTTTCCCCGAGGCTTTGCAGAAAGCTTGCCAGAGCCTGGAGAACAATGCTACTGGCTTATCCTTCATCAGCACAAGCCGCCTGCGCCCCGAAGAGATACTGGAATCACTGAAGCGCCCGCAATGGGACCGCATATTCCGTATAAAAGAAGCATTAGCAGCCGGTGTTTCCATTAAAACTATCCGCGAGCTTACACAGATAGACCGTTGGTTCCTATACCAGATACAGGATATAGTGAAGATGGAAAATGAAATTCGTCAATACAAGCATCTTGATAAGCTGCCGGCAGATTTGCTTTGCGATGCCAAACAAATGGGCTTTAGCGACGACCAGATAGCGGAGCTGGTAAAAGATTGCACTTCCGAAGAAGTGTATGAGCACAGAAAAGAGCTGGGCATTACGCGTGTATATAAAATGGTGGATACCTGCAGTGCAGAGTTTGAAGCAAAAACACCATACTTCTATAGCACCTTTGAGCCTTGCGCTGTTTCGAAAGAAACAAAAGGGGATGTAGTTTTCAACGAAAGCAAAATATCTGATAAGAAGAAAATAATAGTGCTTGGCTCTGGTCCTAACCGTATAGGACAGGGTATAGAGTTTGATTACTGCTGTACGCATGGCCTGCTCGCCATTAAAGAATGTGGTTACGAGTCTATCATGGTGAATTGTAACCCTGAAACAGTTTCTACTGACTTTGATATGGCGGATAAGCTATACTTCGAGCCGGTATATTGGGAGCATCTTTGGGAAATAATAGAACATGAGAAGCCTTATGGTGTAATAGTGCAGCTTGGTGGCCAAACTGCCCTGAAGCTGGCAAAACGCCTGCATGAAAAAGGTATAAAACTCATAGGCACTTCATTTGATGACATGGATATCGCAGAGGATCGCGGCCGATTCAGTGACCTGCTGAAGGAGCTCGGTATTCCTTATCCTAACTATGGTACAGCATATACTACAGACGAAGCCATAGAAGTGGCAAAAGAAGTAGGGTACCCTGTGCTGGTGCGCCCGTCTTACGTATTAGGTGGACAGCGTATGCGTATAGTAATAAACGACGACGAACTGGAGAAGAGTGTAGTAAGCCTGCTGAAGCACTTGCCGGGAAATAAGATACTAATAGATCATTTCCTTGATCGCTGCCAGGAAGCAGAAGTAGATGCAATATGTGATGGTGAAGAAGTGCACATAATGGGTATTATGGAGCATATAGAACCGGCAGGTATACACAGCGGTGATAGCCATGCTGTGCTACCCAACTTCAATCTCGGCCAGTTGGAAGTGGATGAAATGGTGGACTATGCTAAGAAGATTGCACTACGTTTAAATATTAAAGGACTTATAAACATACAGTTCGCCATAAAAGATGGCAAAGTGTTTGTGATAGAAGCTAACCCACGTGCCAGCCGCACCACGCCGTTCATTGCTAAGGCTTATGGCGTGCCTTTCCTCAATATTGCCACTAAGGTGATGATGGGTGAAAAGATGCTGAAAGACTTTAAGATAGAAAAGAAACTGGAAGGCTATGCAGTGAAGGAACCTGTGTTTAGCTTCAATAAATTCCCGAATGTAAACAAGGATCTTGGTCCGGAAATGAAAAGTACGGGCGAAGCCATACGCTTTATAAAAAACCTACGCGACCCATGGTTCCGCCAGCTTTACAAAGAGCGTAGTATGCACTTAAGCAAATAAGCATAACTGATACTATATAACAAGGGCTATGATCCAATCATAGCCCTTGTTTTTTAGAATTGTAAAATAACTATTTGCCAAACAATTCATCATACGTCATTACTCTATATGGCTGCGTTGTATCTATATAAAACAATGCAGGGTTAAGAGACGCCGGATTTACAATTTCAAAACTTGCCAGCATATGTTTGTTATCTGTCATCATCTGCCTAGCTGCGGCAGTATCATTTGCAATAATAAATGTCCGTTGCGGTTTATCATGGGCACTTGCTGACATTAGCAAGCTCTCATCAGGTACAGCCCATGTCAATATAAATGTATTTTGTATAGCGTCGTTGTTAATCAATATCAACTTTGTAATATCTCTGTTCTTCATTTTGGATAGCACCTCTTCCATAAACCGTTCCCGGCCCGTAAATTTCGTTGCGGATGCGCCTATATAAGCAAAACGCACTATAAAAATTATTGTAAGGGCTATTGCAGCAGTTGGCCACTTAAGCTTTGGCAACAGGCCGAATACAAAAGGACAAGCCATAATAATGCTAAGTCCTGTCCATTCACTTTCTATATGGAATAGTAATATGTCGCCCATACCGCCATAGGTAATGGCCATTATTTCTATGTAGCCCAATACAGCTACTAATGTGAATACTGCTAGTTTAAACTGCTTGTTTCTAAACAAGTGTATAATGCCAGCAACAAATATTAGTACTGCCACCCAGTAGTTAATTAAGCACTGCATTATAAAATTGCGGACAACGGGTGTTGCAAAAAAGAAAATAATATCGTGTAAACTAAAACGGGTGGCGGTATGTAGCTTTTCACCATCATACGATTGATTGTAGCTAAAAATGAACTTTGTGACTATAACTGCAACCAGCAGTACGCTAAATAATATGGTCTGCTTTTTTGAGAAAGGCCAGTTTGTTTTGTCCATTACCAGGTATATCCATAAAAAAACGATGGGTATTATAACGAGGAAGTGGGTGAAGACAGCCAGTGTACCCAATGCTAAAAATGGAATAACGATAACAAAGGTCTTTACTTTTTTATAGCCCAGGTATATGGTTGTACCCAGGAAGAGAAACATCCAGGCCATGCCTTGAAAAACCTCATTGTTGGTCCAGAAGTAGGCATCGCTGAAAAATAATACATAATAGAGCCCCATAAGTATAGCCAGGGCATATTGGCGAAAGCGATAAACCAGTAATAAAATTACAAGCAGGTAAAATACATTAAAGCTAATTGTATAGGCTATTAATATGACTTTCATTGAAAAATGCAGCTTGTAGGCAATGAGCGGTACCATTTGGGTTATGAATGAACCCCATCGGTGCTCCTGTATAGTAAGCTGCTGATACCTTAATATATTAAAGCATATATAAGACGAGTCTAAATAAAATACCCGCGCTTTGTAAAATATTATAGCGCCTGCCAGTAGTATGACAAGTGCGTAAATTGATATTTTAGCAGATTGCTTTAATGTACTATTTGCAATGGGCATATAGCGCTAGGCTTCAAAAAGTGTTACAAGATAGTAAGAACCCTAAAGATATACGATGCACTAAATTTTTGCAGATAATATTATCTTAAGCCCATGAATGAAACCGGAGCAAATCTGAAAAGTGCAGCGAAAGTGAGTATAATAGCAATGGCTGTATTGCTGGCCGGTGCGTTCTACTTTTTCAAAGAGCGGATGCTATTTATAGATGCTGCACATATATGCTTCCGGTTGCTGAACTATAAGACATTTGTTATTGAAGAGCACCGCTATGGTTCATTCATAACCCAAATGGTACCGCTCATTGGCCTCCGTCTGCACGTTTCCCTAAAAGCCATATTAATAGCATATTCTGTTTGTTTCAACCTCTTTTATTTTATTGTTGTCATCCTTTTGGTATACCGGTACAGGGAGTATGGCATGGCTATACTTATGGCGCTTTACTATACGCTGTTTGTAAGCGACGCCTACTTCTGGACAAACAATGAAGTGCACCAGGGCACTGCATGGATGTTCTTGTTTCTTGCTGTTGCATTTTGCAATGCAGGTAAACACAGGCCGCTCTTCCTGCAGCTGCTCGCATTTATATTATTTGCTGTATTGGCGGTCTTTACGCATCCGCTGGTTATGATATCAGTACTTTTTTTGTGGGGGTATCTGTATATTAATAAAGAACAATGGCCTTTCGGGAGGTGGCAGACAGTTGGGTTTAGCCTGCTGCTGCTGGTAATAGCAGGGCTAAAATTTTATGTGAGCCAGGGCCCCGGCTATGATAGCGGTAAAATGGAACAAGCTATACATATGAACCTCCATAGTATATGGCAGGCTTTAAAAAGTCCTATGGCTAAAAAGTTTTTCCATGATTGCATTTATAATTACTGGCTCGTGGTCCTCATTACTATTGCAGGTATTGGAACGCTATCCTTGCAACGCAAATGGCTGTTACTGTGCTGGACACTATTAGCTGCGCTAAGCTTCTATATACTTATGGGGCTTACCTATGGATATAGCCTGTACGACAGGCACACTCAATTTTACATGGAAAGTGAGTGGATGTCGTTAAGCATAATTTTAGCCGCTCCTTTGGTTTTTAACCTTCTGCCGGCCATAAAGGAACAACAGGCCACATGGTTATTATTTTTCATTTTCATAGTGCGGTTTATATATATAGGTAAGTCTGCTCCGCTATTTACTGAGCGCATCTCATTCGTAGAGCAGGGCTTACAGCAAATGAGAAAAAAAGGACTGACCAAGGTGGTGTTAATAAAAGAAAACAGCGAAATAGAAGACAAATTGTTAATGGACTGGGGTCTGCCAGATGAAAGCCTGATGGCATCGGTAATAGACGGTGATAGGCCCGCCCTTACCTATACACAGTTGCCGGCAGACCAATTGGCCAAGGGTATACCCAAAGACAACCAAACTATGATAGCCTGTTTTCAACTGATGAAGGAAAAGTTGAACACACGCTACTTCCCTATTGATACTACAAGGCCATATGTGATAATGAGCTATGAGACTTTTTACAAATAATGATAAAAGTTATCTTATAATTAATGCTATATATGCTTGCAAAACAAAGTGATATTACATATCAATGACTACAATTATTAAAACTAATGTGTTAAATTTGCCACTACAGCTATTGTTTTATATTCTCTTATAACCAAATATGAAAAAATTAATTTTTACTCTTTGCTGCGTGTTGTCAGTTTCCGTAACGTTTGCACGTGTGAGACCGGATAGTGTTATTACAGCTGCTAATGCCAAATCGCATACAGCGTTGATAGGTACAGACTACCTGGTAAAAGTAGATGTTGGTGCATCCAGCTTCCCTTCTTTTGCCGCCGGAACTAATGTATTGTGGAACCTCAATAGCCTTGTTTACGATAATTCCGTTCATCCGGTTGTAACACGCTTTTTGCCTGACTTCCCTTATAACTATGCTGATAGCGAACACCATGATTTCGGGAACCTGCAATATTATTCAAAAGGCCAGACGCTATATGTGACACAGGGTTTGATATCTTCTGCTGAAGGTATCGACAGCCAGGCGTTACGTATAACTAAAAGTGGCCTTGCTCCTGATAATAATGAGGATACAATAATTTTCAAAATGCAGAGCAGTCTGTACAATAGCTCATATATAAAGATGCCTTTCCCGTTGGTATATGGTGCAGCATGGCATTCTGATTTCACTTATGTACAGAACTATACGCTTACTGATACTGCACGCCATTATAAAAACAGCCCCGGCCAAGTGATTATTCACAAAACGGAGGAAGACAAAGCTCAGGGCTGGGGTTTTATGAAGATAAAAGAACCGGATAGTACCACATCAAGCTATGTAGAAGTGGTTCAGGTAAAGACAATTACTTACGAAAGAGATAGTTTCACATTTGGGGCTACTACTATGCCAGATACATTATTGACATTGTTAGGTTTACCTCAGGGAAATGAAATACGCACTTATTCTTTAAACTTCTATCGCGTAGGCCGTATTACTCCGCTCCTGAAGCTGAACTATGCTGATAGCGCTCTTACTACACTGGTAAGCGCGTATGTAGATACACTAAAGTATGTACCAGATAGTGTAAGACCTGTATCTGTAGCTATTACTTCTATAGGCAAAGACATAACGGTATATCCTAACCCTGTTGCAAACCATACTATGAATATAGACGTACCGCAGGCTATAAATGGCAACTGGTCTTACGACGTGATAGGTATAAGCGGCCAGGTACTGGCAACAGGCAACCTGCCAATAAGCGGTGGTCAAACACATGCACATGTTGTATTACCTGCAGCAGTAGCTCCCGGCAGTTACTACCTGCATATAAGAAATGACGGAGCGCCTGTATGCATAAAAACCATAACACTGGTGAATTAATTCTTCAAACATATTATTATAATACGAACGGCTACTTTTATAGGTAGCCGTTCTTTATTTAGTACATAGCTGCACGTCAATGCCTATCTTTGAAGAGTAAAATCATTTTGAATGCAATCAAAACGTCCGCAGGATACCTTTATAGTCATGTCTGAGCTGGTATTGCCAAATGATACCAATACCCTGGGCAATCTAATGGGTGGCCGCCTGATGCACTGGATGGATATAGCCGCAGCCATAGCCTCGCAGAAGCATTGCAGCTGCCCGGTAGTTACAGCATCGGTAGATAATGTGTCCTTTGCCAACCCTATAAAGCTGGGCAACCTGCTTACTATAGAGGCAAAGCTCACCAGGGCATTTAATACCTCTATGGAGGTGTATTTGCGTGTATGGGGCGAAGACCTCTCTGCACAATACAAATATTTATCTAACGAAGCCTATATGACATTCGTGGCGCTTGACCCTAATGGCAGGCCACGAAAAGTGCCGGAAATAGTGCCGGAAACAGACCTGGAAAAAAGAATGTTTGATGATGCGCTGCGCCGCAGGCAAGTGCGCCTGATACTGGGCGGCAAAATGAAACCGGAAGATGCAGGCGAGCTGCGCTCAATGTTTATTAAAGATTAAGATTTAAAATTCAAGAAAAGAAAGAAGATATGGTACTGGACCGTAAGACACCTCCACGCATACACGACGCTATAGAGTTTGAATATAAGCTGCCACCCGTAACCGAGGGCAGGCTGGATAATGGATTGCCTTTGTACTGGCTGAATGCGGGTGTACAGGACGTGGTAGAGATAGACTGGGTTTTCCCCGCTGGTATATGGTATGAGCAAAAGCAGGCAGTGGCCCAGGCGGCAGGCGGATTAATAAAAAACGGTACCTCAAAACGAACTTCGCACCAGATACATGAAGCACTGGAATTTTACGGTGCTAATCTGAAAGTAAGCGCAGGCAACGATTTTTCAACTATCACCCTGTATTCGCTTACCAAACACCTGCCGCAATTGCTGCCAATAGTGTTTGAAATAATAACTGATGCTATTTTCCCGCAGGAAGAAGTAGAGATACATAAAAGAAATGCTATAGACCGCTTGCTGGTAAGTCAGCGCCAGAGCGAGTTTGTAGCTAACCAGCAGATAGACGCTTTGTTGTTTGGTAATGAACATCCTTATGGACGCTACTCTAAAAAAGAAATTATAGAAGCAATAACCAGGGAAGATCTTATTGCCTTTTACAAAAATCATTATGACCTGTCAAGGGTAAAAATATTCATGTCAGGCAATGTGGCTGAGCAGGAAGTGAAATGGGTAAATGAAGTATTTGGTAAGGCAGCAATAACTAATAAAACGCTAATAGAGCAAAGCTACCGGCCCATAGAAGCAGCAGAGAAAAAACATAACCTGTTGAACGATCCTAATGGTGTACAGGGTGCAATACGTATTGGTCGCCTGTTCCCTAACCGCCATCATCCTGATTTTGCGCCTATGGTTGTGCTTAATACATTATTTGGCGGCTACTTCGGTTCAAGGCTTATGAGCAATATACGTGAGGATAAGGGTTATACCTATGGAATTTACAGTTCTATGTCGCCATATCTCAACAGCGGCTCATTAATAATACATACCGAAGCCGGCCGTGATGTGCTGGAGGCAGCAGTAAAGGAAATATATCATGAGATGGATGTACTCTGTAATGAAAAAGCTGATGATGATGAACTGCTGTTGGTAAAAAACTATTTGTTGGGCAATATGCTCGGCGACTTGGATGGTCCATTCTCCATAATGCAGCGCTGGCGTACCCTGATACTAAACGACATGACGGAAGCAAACTTCAACAGAAACGTAAACATCTACAAAACCATTACTGTCGACGAATTGCAAACATTAGCACAGAAATACCTGCGAGCTACTGATTATCATGAGATAGTGGTAGTATAAAATAGAAACTGAACTATATAAGAAAGGCCCCGATAATTCGGGGCCTTTCTTGTTGCCTGCAAAGCAGGAAATGGAATAACTAAATAAAAACTGCGAGCACAAGACATAAGAGGATACCTGAAAAAAACAGGTTCTTAATAAGGATATCATTATTCACTACATGGTTAGTATATGCTTTCTTAATAGCTGTAGTGTTGTTGGTAGCTGCCGTGTTGTTATTTATAGAGAGTATCATTGTGCCGATGTTTTGCTGTTATTGATGACACAAAGATGTAGCACTAAAACAGCCCCTGGAAATTTTTTAACCCGCTTAACAACAGGTTTTAAACTACTTAACAACAGCTTTAAAAGTGATTAACAAGCAATTAATAAATAGAGAAAATAAACACGGGTTTTAAACGGATAAAATCATAATGATAAAATGCTGTATATTCTTTTAATGGCTTGTTAATAAGTTGTAAAAAAGTTGTTAACCACACTTTATAGTTTGAAAACAACTGCACATACATACATTTTTACAGCCCCTAACCGGAAAAAGATTTTATATATGATACTTGAATTAGCACAAGAAGTTTACAAATCAAAATATCAGCAGGTTTTAGCAATGGACCAATTCTTCGCCTACCTGCAGAATGGTATAGACCTCCTGAAATCAGATTCGCTGGGTAAAACCAATAACCCTTTGCAGATGATAGCTATGAATATAGCCCTTGAATATAACCTGCAGGTAATGGTGAAGGAGCTGCTTCAGTAATAAGCAATGCTTACACAAAAAAAAGCAGGTGGAAACCTGCCTTGTGATGGAAGTATTATATAAGGTTGGCTTCGCATGCTATTTTATACACACTAAGCTACTTTAATAGCAGTAGCCTTAAGCGTTTTGATACCTTAAGTAATTATTATTAAAATATTAACGAAGCTAAGTGCTTAATGCTTAGGCTTTAACGCAGTGAGCGTCATAGATTTCTTGCCAAACTCAAGCAGCTCATCAGGTGGATAGTAGCCCATGGTGCCGTTTATTACTTCGCCATTTGCATTTAGCACTATGAGAGTAGGATAACCCTGCACCTGGAATTTATTAGCCAACATCACACCATCACCTACTTCGCCATCGAAAGAGGCATTGATGAAGTTCTTATTAAAGTATTCAGCTACTTCTTTATTCACAAAGGTCCGCTTCTTTAGCATTTTGCAGGGGCCGCACCAGCTGGCATATATATCCAGGAAGATGGGTTTATTCTCTGCCTTGGCTTTGTCCAGCACCTGTTGCCAGTTAGTTTCGTAAAACTGTATGCCTTCACTTTTATCTTCTCTGCCAGCCAGCTTAAAAGAAATAAGTGCAGCAAGCACAAATACCACGGCAGTAGAGATCATCAATATCTTTTTCATTGTATTATTTTTTGCTTGTTATACAAATTAGTCACCGGTAGGCGCTATGGCAATCGTTTCCATCATCAGCATCACTGTTTTCTTTGGGGCTCTGGGGCGATGCATTACACCCTTGCTTATAGTTGTACCCTGGTTAGGGTTCAACTCAATAGTGCGATCTTCCAGGTCTATCAATAGCTGACCTTCCAGCACAAAGAAAAACTCATCGTCGTTATCATGCTTATGCCAGTGGAATTCACCTTCTACTATGCCTATCCTCACTACACTGTCATTTACCTGGCTTAGTGTCTGGTTAAACCATTTTTCTTTGTTGGCAGCCACTATAGTAGGAATATCAATCACTTCAAGATGAGGATATTTTACATCCAGGTTTATATTATAGACAGTTTCGTTTTCCATACGTGGTGATTTATTAGTTTAAATATACGAATAAGCTAAGTATTGAAGTTTCATAATAGAATAACTTTATGCAGTGGTACAATTAATTATACATTATTTAACAGCAGGGGAATGAAACTGATAGCGTCGTTTTTTCGTTTATAGAAAACAATTTAATCCCTTTATTGTTATGCGATATTTAAGTAACTTAATATTGATTTGCGGCTTAACATTGCTTTCTCAATGTTCCGACGCTCAAAAAAATAAGACTATGTCTGAAGACCATAAGAATAATCCATATTACTCGCGCACAGATACTAAGCACCTGGACGTGAGCAACGCAGAATGGAAGAAAATACTGCCCCGTGAGGTATATGATATAGCAAGAGAAAAAGGAACCGAATGGGCTTTTACAGGCAAGTATTGGAACAGCGATGCCCGCGGTACCTATTACTGTGCTGTATGTGGCAATCCATTGTTTAAAAGTGATGCTAAATTTGCCAGCAGTTGCGGATGGCCAAGTTTCTTTGAAGCTATGACCCCTAATAGTGTGCGCTACGAGGAAGATAATACGCATGGCATGCACCGCACAGAAGTGCTCTGTGGCCGTTGCGATTCGCACCTGGGGCATATATTTGATGATGGCCCGCCACCTACGCACAAGCGTTTTTGTATGAACTCTGCTGTGCTGGAATTTGAACCGGATACTGTAAGCGCTAAATAATAAATTATTCAATGCTGTTGACATAGGGCTGTCACTATGCGGTTATTCCTTTGCATGTGGATGTATTAATTTAGCAATACCAATGAAACAACAGGATATAGCCAGGTACAGATTGCAGCACCAGCAGCTATCGCAGCACAGCCATAAGCATATAGCAGACGTGGTAAAGTACATGGGCGCTTTGCAGGCACAGGACTATGCCGCTGCAAGCTGGGCCTTAGGCTTGCGCCTGCCGCACATTACGGCGACTGATGTTGATGATGCGTTGGATAAGGGCAGCATTTTACGCACACACGTCATGCGCCCTACCTGGCATTTTGTGGCTCCTAAAGACCTGCGCTGGATGCTCGACCTTACTGCCGGGCGTGTAAAGCAGATAATGGGTACTAACAACCGTAAGCTGGGCCTGGATAAAAAGCTTTTTACTAAGGCGAACAAAGTGATAGTAAAAGCACTGGAAGGGAATAAACAGCTAACACGCAGCGAGCTGATAGCTATACTGCAAAAAGCAAAAATACCCACTGATGAAAATCGTTTTTCCCATATCATGGTAATGGCAGAGCTGGAACAGCTAATATGCAGTGGTGGCAAAAGAGGCAAGCAATTTACATGGGCACTACTGGATGACCGGGTGCCTGCTGTAAAAGCAATATCACGAGACCAGGCATTAGCCAAGCTGGCAGAAAGATATTTTATAAGTCACGGCCCGGCCACTGCGGCAGATTTTGCATGGTGGTCAGGCCTCACCCTCACTGATGCAAAAGCTGGCGTGGAAATGGTAAAGAATAGGCTGGCTAATGAGGAGATAGAAGGTAATACCCTTTGGTTTGCGGACGGAGACCCTGCTAAAAATAAAACCCATACTTGCCTGCTGCCTGTATATGATGAGTACGTCGTAGCCTATAAAGATCGCAGCGCCGCCGCGGCCATTCACCCGGGGCTGAGTCGCAATAATGCCTTATTTAATAACATCATATTAGTGAACGGCAAAGTGACAGGCACGTGGAAACGCAGCTTCAAACAAGATATGGTTTATATTGAATTGCTGCCATTTCAGAAATATACCAAAGCGCAGCAGCAGGCAGTAGCGAAGGCAGCCAGGCATTATGCAACATTTCACGATAAGAAGCTGGAACTGCTGTAACATTTTTAAATAATTTTAAGGTCTGTTTACTAAGGGTACACCATGACAAAGAAAGAACGATACGAGTTTGTAATAGATTGGTTTCAGAAGAATAACCCCAATGCTGAAACGGAGCTGCACTATGAAAATCCTTACCAGCTATTGGTATCCGTTATACTTTCTGCCCAATGTACTGATAAGCGGGTAAATATGGTGACGCCCGCATTGTTCCAAAAGTTTCCCGGACCTGAAACGCTGGCTAAGGCAGAATTTGAAGATGTAGAGCCGCTGATAAAAAGTGTAAGCTTCGCCAACAACAAAACAAGGCACCTGATAGGCATGGCTAAAATGCTGATGGAGAAATACAACGGTGAGGTGCCCGGCACGGTGGATGAACTTGTAGAGTTGCCCGGTGTCGGTCGTAAAACAGCGAATGTTATTACTTCTGTTATTTTCGACCAGCCCAATATGGCGGTAGATACGCATGTATTCAGAGTATCAGCACGTATTGGCTTAACGGTAAATGCAAAAAATCCATTGCAGGCAGAAAAACAACTGATTGCTAATATTCCGGAAGAGCTGGTGCATGTGGCGCACCATTGGCTCATACTGCATGGCCGCTATATATGCGTAGCCCGCAGACCAAAATGTGAGCTCTGCGGGCTAAGACCTGCCTGTAAATACTACCAGACAGATATGAAATATATTGTAGAACCTGAATTGAAGCAAGCTAAGAAAAAACCAAAGGCTTAACTGCCCCAGCTTGACTTAAAGGTCTTCTGATATTCATCGAATTTCTGTTTCTTATAAACATTCTCACCCAGGAACTTAAGTATCATTTCCATTTCAGGCACCGGGTGGTAACCTGGCACAGGCTGAGGGTTCATGAAGCTCTCCTCCATGAAGATGCCCGTGGGGTAAGATAACTGGCCATTCATCCATTTTACAGCCAGTTCGTTCGTATGTGTCTGCGGCTGTATGGTATATAAAGTACCCAGGAAGCGTATGCTGTCCATTTTTTCTGCGTTGAATCGTACAGCATAGAATTTAGTATTCATATAC
>Ga0207647_10002504_pt1 | contig 13909 bp, 13 predicted proteins | sample KBSCornC2_FD_184295 | JGI IMG/M metagenome (GOLD analysis project Ga0207647, IMG submission 184295) | Corn rhizosphere microbial communities from Kellogg Biological Station, Michigan, USA - C2 (SPAdes) (version 2) | ecosystem: Host-associated > Plants > Roots > Rhizosphere ...
GCGGATCAGCGCCGCCGCGGACGGCCCGGCCGGGATCCAGCAGGTGCTCGAGTTCGCCAAGGCCCTGTCGTTCGCGACCACCCGGTAGTGCCGTGATCGAGCCGGTGTCCCCGCAGTACGGCGGTGGCGCGCTCGCCGACGTACTGCCGTCGGTGGCCGGTGCGCTGTCGGTGCCGGGGGAGACGAACGTCCTCGGCCTGCCCGCCGCCCCGCGGTACGCCGTACTCCTCCTTGACGGCCTGGGGTGGAACCTGCTCCAGCGGTACGCCGAGGCCGCGCCGTACCTGTCCTCGCTGATCCCGGCCGGCCGGAGCCTGACCGCGGGCGTGCCGTCGACCACTGCGGTGAGTCTGACGAGCCTCGGCACGGGACTGCCGCCGGGCGCGCACGGCATCGTCGGCTACACCTCGATCGTCCCGGAGACCGGCGACCTGCTGAATGCGCTGGCCTGGGATGCCCCGGTCGACCCGCGGCGCTGGCAGCCGCACGGCACGGTCTTCGATCGGGCAGCCGCCGCCGGCGTCGCGACTCGCAACGTGAGCAAGGCGCGGTTCGACTCGTCCGGTTTGACGGCCGCCGCGTTCCGGGGGAGTGCGCACCGCGGGGCCGACACGGTCGAGGACCGCCTGGACGCCACCCGGTTCGCGAGCCGGGAAGGCAAGTCGTCGCTGGTCTACGTGTATGACTCGCAGCTGGACTACATCGGCCACCAGCAGGGCTGCGACTCCTGGCAGTGGCAGAAGGAGCTGACCGCGGCCGACACATTCGCGCAGCAGGTGCGGTCGGCGCTGCCCCGAGACGCCGTCCTGGTCGTCGTCGCCGACCACGGCATGGTCGATGTCGCACCCGAGCACCGCGTCGACCTGGACCTGGAGCCCGCACTGACCGAGGGCGTGTCCCTCGTCGGCGGCGAGTCGCGGTTCCGGCACCTGTACTGCGTTCCCGGCGCCGAGGCCGATGTCCTCGCCGTCTACCGGGAGCGGCTGGGCGAGAAGGCGCTGGTGCTCCCGCGCTCCGAGGCGATCGCGCGCGGCTGGTTCGGTCCGCTTGTCGAGGACCGGGTGACGCCACGACTCGGAGATGTCATCGTGGCGACGCTCGGACCGGTTGCGTTGGTCGCGAGCAAGCGCGCCGCGCAAGAGGCAGGGCTGATCGGCCTGCACGGCTCACTGACCGCGGACGAGATGGAGATCCCGCTCCTCGTCGACGCGGGCTACTAGAAGCTCCAGACGTCCCAGAAGAAGCTCGTGCTGGCGGTCTTCGCTTCGCCGTCGCGGGCGGTGACGGTGACCTTGTAGCGACCGGCGCCAGGGGTCAGGACGCCGGTGATCCAGCCGCGCTCCGGGTCGATCGTCAGGCCGGGCGGCAGACCGGTCGCCGAGTAGCTGATGTCGCCGGTGCCGCCGGTGCCCTTCATCAGCAGCGGGATCGCCGGGATGCCACCGACACCGAGCTGCTCGGACGGTTCGGTGATCGAGATCGCGCCCTGCGGCTGGGCCTCCGCGGCACCGACCGCCTCGGCGGCGTCGACGAGGCCCTCACCGTAGTACGAGTTGTTGCCCGCGGACCCGGTGCACTCACCGGAGGCAGCCGGCGGGCAGGCCAGGTCGTTGGCCTGCTGGGCGAGCCGGGCGCGGACCTGGGCCGGCGACAGCTTCGGGTCGGCGCTGCGGATCAGGGCCGCGACGCCCGCGACGTGCGGCGACGCCATCGACGTACCCTCGAGGATCTTGTAGCCGCCGCCGGGCACCGTCGAGTACACGGCCTGGCCCGGGGCGGCGAGGTTGATCTTGTTGTCGCCGAAGTTCGAGAACGGCGACTTCGCGCTGGTCGGGTCGACCGACGCGACCACGGTCACGTTCGGCAGCTCGGTCGGCAGGCTGATGCAGTCGTTGGTGACCGCGCGGTCGGTCGCGGTCGAGTCGTCGGGGCTGGACACGTCGTCGGTCTTGTTCGCGAGGTCGTAGTCCTCGTTGCCGGCCGCGGCGACGTTCACGACGCCCTTGCTGTCGGAGTACGCGACGGAGCGGCGGACCGCCTCCGCGATCGCGTCCTGGTCCTTGTCGCTCGGGCAGTTGAACAGCCACGGGTCGACGTAGTAGCTGTTGTTGGTCACCGACACGCCCTTGTCGGCGGCGAACATGAACGCGCACACCGTGTTCTCCGGGAAGAACAACTGGCTGCCGGCCTCGGCCACCCGGATCGAGGACACCTTCACACCGGGCGCGACCCCGATCATGCCGATCCCGTTCTTCGCACCGGCGATCGTGCCGGCCACGTGCGTCCCGTGCTCGCCGACCGGCCGCCACGAGCCGGGCCGGGTGTCGACCTTGCCGTACGCGCACGACGCCGACCGGGTCGCGTCGAAGTTCGGCTTCAGGTCCGGGTGCAGGTCGTCGACGCCGGTGTCGAGCACGCCGACGGTGATGTTCTTCGAGCCGGGGTTCTTCGCCCAGGCGCGGTCCGCCCCGATCTGGGTCATGTCGGAGCGGTCGGTCTCGGCCTGCGTCGTCTGGGTCTCCGGGACCGCCTGCGGGATCGCCGGGTTCGCGACGTCCGCGGGCAGGTCCGACGTCCGGGTGGCGCCCGCCTTCTCGACACCGTCGACACCGCGCAGCTGGTCCGCGAAACCGGCCGTCGCCGAGTGCGCGACGATCACGCCGATCGCGTCGTACGTCGCGTAGACCGTGCCGCCGTTCTGCGTGATCGCGCCGGTGACCTTGCCGGTCTGCCCGGGGGCGGTGATCACGAAGTACGCCCGCAGACCCGCCTCGGACCGGACCGGCGCGGCACCGGCCGGAAGGGTGGCGGAGGCGACCGTCAGGACGGCCGCGAGGACGACGAGCAGAGCTTTGCGCACGATCCATTCAAGCTGAACCGGGGCTCAGAACCCAAGCCACCCCTCCGACACACCCCGGAGTGCGGTGCGGCCCTCTGACTTGGCAGGATGTTCGCCCGTGGCGGAGCTCCTGTATTTCACCGGGACGATGGACTGTGGGAAATCGACCCTGGCACTCCAGATGGATCACAACCACAAGGCACGCGGGAGGCTCGGCAGGATCTTCACCAGCCACGACCGGGCGGGGGAGTCGGTGCTCTCGTCGCGGCTCGGGCTGTCCGCGGACGCGGTCGAGGTGCGGACCGAGTTCGACTTCTGGGACTACGTCGTCGGCGAGCTGACCCACGGCGGCCGGATCGACTACGTGGTGTGCGACGAGGCGCAGTTCTACAGCCCGCTGCAGATCGAGCAGCTCGCGCGGCTGGTCGACGAGCTGCAGATCGACGTGTTCTGCTTCGGCATCCTGACCGACTTCCGGGCGTCGCTGTTCCCGGGGTCGGCGCGGCTCGTCGAGCTCGCCGACCGGATGGAACTGCTCCAGGTCGAGGCGCTGTGCTGGTGCGGTGAACGGGCCACGCACAACGCCCGTACGATCGGTGGAGAGATGGTGACCGAGGGCGAGCAGTTGGTGGTGGGCGACATCGTGACACGGGACCACGAGGTCGCGTACGAGGTGCTCTGCCGCCGGCACCACCGCCGGCGCCTCACCCAGGCCCGCGCCCGGGCCACCTTGTCACCCGAAGTCCTGCCGTTCGGAGGAGCTGCGTCATGAGCCCATTGATCACTGTGGACGAGCTGCGCGCACTGGAGACCGCTCCGGTGCTGGTCGACGTGACGTGGAACCTGGCCGGTCCGCCCGGCAAGGAGGCGTACGACGCCGGTCACCTGCCCGGCGCGTACTTCGTCGACCTCGACACCGAGCTCGCCGCCCCGCCCGGCCCCGGCCGACACCCGTTGCCCACCGCAACCACCGTGACAGCCACCTTCGCCCGCCTCGGCATCACCTCCGCCGACACCCCCGTCGTCGTCTACGACGCGAACAACGCCATGTCGGCCGCCCGCGCCTGGTGGACCTTCCGCTACTTCGGCCTCACCAACGTCCGAGTCCTCGATGGCGGCCGCGCCGCCTGGCAATCCGACGGCGAACACCTGACGACCGAGGTCCCGTCAGGAGGTGTGCCAGCTGGGTTCGTGGCGACTCCTGGGCATATTCCTGTTCTCGACGCTGAAGGGGCCGCCGCGGTGGCCGCGAAGGGGATTCTGCTGGATGCGCGGGCTCCGGAGCGGTTTGCCGGAGAGGTGGAACCGATGGATCCGGTGGCCGGGCACATCCCCGGGGCGGTGAACGCGCCGACCGGCGCCAACGTCACCGAGAGCGGGCACTTCCGGACGCCCGCCGAGCTCCGCGAGCGGTTCACCGCGCTGGGCGTCACGGAAGGCGCCGACGTGGCCGTCTACTGCGGCTCCGGTGTCACCGCCGCCCACGAAGCCCTCGCACTGGAATCCGCCGGCATCCCAGCCACCGTCTACATCGGCAGCTGGTCCGAGTGGATCACCGACCCCACCCGCCCGGTAGCGACCGGCAAGGACTGATCACCAGGCGATCGGTCCCACCCGGTCCTCGAAGGTTCCGGTCGGGCCGTCCGGGCCGATCGTCGCCAGCCGGATGATCGAGTCGGTGCCTTCGGTGACGGTCAGCTGACCCTTGTGCTGGTTCATGTCCGTGGCGGCGAACGTCTGCTTCTCGACCTCGCCCGGGGTGATGGCGTTGAACTTGATGCCCGGCAGCGCCTGCGCGTACCGGACGGTGAGCATGTTCAGCGCCGCCTTGGACGAGCTGTAGGCGAGCTCGTGCATCTTCGAGACCGGCTGCTCCGGGTCCTGTACGACGCTGAAGGCGCCGCCCGCGCTGGACACCATCACCACCCGCGGGTTGTCCGCCGCTTCGAGCAACGGCAGGAACGCCCGGGTCACCCGCACCGGTCCATAGACGTTCGCGTCGTACACGGCATGGAGCTCGTCGGCGGAAGCCTCGGACGGGTGGATCACCTGTCCGGGTGCGCCGGCGTTGTTGACCAGTACGTCGAGGTGCTCGGTGTGCCGCCGGACGGCGTCCAGCGCGCCGGCCACCGAGGTGTCGGAGGTGACGTCGAGCTGGACGAAGACGACGTCGATGCCGTCCGCGGCAAGCTTCCCTGCGGCCTCTCGCCCTCGGTGCTCGTCGCGTGCGCCGAGGAAGACCTTCCATCCCATCTCGCCGAGCCGGCGAGCCGTTTCGTAACCCAGTCCTTTGTTCGCGCCGGTGATGAGCGCTGTCGTGTTCGTCATGCCCAAGAGATGCCGGCGCGCTGCCCCGTGTGACCGTGAGCTGCACCACGCCTTTCGGCGCCCGATTCAAGGGTTGACTTCGGATCGGACCTGCGGGAGGGTGAGCCAGAAATCGATTTCCCATCCACCGCCCCGTTGGGAGTCCTGATGATGAAGCGATCCACGTTCCTCCGCGGCGCGCTCGGCGCCGGCGTGCTGGCCGCCGGACCGGGCCGGGCCTTCGCAGGCAGCCAGGCCGTGCTGACCAACAAGGTCGCCGATCTGACCGGGCCGGGCCTCACCGACCGGTTCCGGATGGCGGCCACGGATCTCGGGATCCCCGCGCGCACGCCGGACGGGCGTCTGCTGTTCATGTTCGGCGACACGTTCGAGGAGGCCCGGGTCGGCGGCGGTTGGTGGCGATCACCGGTTGCGCTCTGGTCGACGACCTCGAACCTCAGCACCGGTGTGAAGTGGTCGGGCGCGGTGGGCGGGGACGCCGCGCAGCAGTTGTGGGACTACCCGCACGACAACCCGACGTTCTCGACCGTGCTGCCGTCGGACGTGATCACGATCGGCGGGTCGATGTACCTGCACGCGATGGTCAACAAGGGGCTCGGCAACGTGGTCTGGACCGAGATCTGGCGGTCGGACAACTCCGGCGCGAGCTGGTACCACACCGGCGCGAAGTTCGACCCGAACATCGACGGCGGGATGTTCCAGCTGCTGACCTGGGGCCTCGGGAACGACGGGTACGTGTACGTCTACTCGACCGGTTTCCAGCGCGACAAGCCGATCATCCTGAAGCGCGTCCGCCAGGAGCAGATCGCGAACCCGGCGGCGTACGAGCCGTGGGGTTACCGCGACGGCGTCTGGGCGTGGGGCAACCCCGCGACGCCGATCCTGACCGGGAGCTTCGGTGAGATGAGCCTGCGTCCGCTCGGCGGCAAATGGGTGCTGACCTGGTTCAACGCGGGCGACTACCGGATCGACGGCATGATCATGGACACGCCGACGTCCAACCTCTACACGGCGTACCGGCAGACCCTCATCTACGGCGGCGCCTGGGGTTCCGAGGACGGCAATCACGTCGCCCAGCTGTACGGCGGGTACGTCATCCCCGGATCCACGCTCTCGGACCTGCACCTGTCCGTCAGCCAGTGGAACACGGCGAACGGCTGGCCCTACCGAGTCATGCAGTTCCGCGTCCGCGGCTTCGGCTAGAGCTCGAGAACCATCGTGTCCGAGGTGCCGACCACACCGGTCTTGCGGAAGCCGAGGGACTCGTAGAGGGCGCGGGCCGGGTTGTCCGGATCGACGCTGAGTGAGAGGCGCTTGTACGACGCTGCGCGCGCCTGGGTGATCAGCTCGGTGAGGACGGCTCGCGCGACGCCGCGCCGGCGAAAGGCGGGGGAGACGCCCAGAGTGAGCTCGGGTACGTCGTCGCCGACGTACCCGTAGCCGGGGCGGTCCGCGAAGAGCTGACGGGCCCAAGTGGCACCGGCAGGGGAGCCGTCGAGCTCCGCGACCACGCCGAAGTCGCTCTCGCGCGGCCAGCCGTCGAGGTACCGCCACGCGTGGTCGTCGGCCCGCGCCTTCTCCTCGTCGTACCAGGGCGTCCCGTCCCAGTTGCACGCCTCGAGCAACATCTCGATCAGGAAGGGAAGGTCGGCAGCGGTCGCCGGTCGCAGCTTCATGCGCCCATCCTTCCCGCCGGCGCCATCGACCTGCACCCGATTTACTGCGCCCCGGCGACCCCGATCAGGTTGCCCTCGGGGTCGGTGAACTGCCCGACCACCAGCTTCCCGGGCACGCCCTCCGGCCCGAACACCCGCTGTCCACCAAGCTCCTCGGCCCGTCCCAGCGCCGCCTCGACGTCATCCACCCCGACGTAGAACAGCACCTTCGCCCGGAGCGACGCCCCGCCTCCCACACCTCCGTTGAGCCCGGCGACCCCGGCGTCGACGAATCCGTACCGGCCCGGCTCCGAAACCTTCCCGGACACGGTGTCGCCGAGCTCGAAGCTCCACCCGAAGAGGCCGCGGTAATACGCCTGCAGCCGGCCGGGATCGGTACCGGTGATCTCGAAGTGCACGATCTGGTTGGCCATGTCTGGCTCCTTTCGTCCCTGGTACGTCGGTGTCCGGGCCGGCGGCTCGACATGTTGCGAAAGCGTTGTGGCAAAAGCTGGGCGCCAGCTCTTGAGTTAGTAACACGCTTGGTTTAACTTACTCGGGACCTGGCCGGTGTGTGGCTCAGAGCACATCGGCGGCATCCGGAAACCTGAGGAGTTCCGATGACGAGAGTGAGCAGGTGGGGCCGGTACGGGACTGCCCTGGGGGTGGCCGGGCTGCTGCTCGCGGCGGCCGGCTGCGCGAAGGCGACGGACCCGTCGTCCGGCGGCGCGGCTGCGGCCGGCGGCGAGATCGACGAGAAGGCGCCGGTCACCATCACGATCGGCGACCGCCCGACCCCTGACAAGCCGAACGACATCAAGGCGTTCGAGCAGAAGATCAAGGACTTCACGGCGAAGTACCCGAACATCACGGTGAAGTCGACCGAGACCAAGTGGGAGGCGCAGACCTTCCAGGCCCAGGTGGCCGGCGGCACGCTGCCGACGGTGATGAACATCAGCTTCACCGAGCCGGCCAACATGATCCCGAACAAGCAGCTCCCGGACATCACCGACGAGCTGAAGCTGGTCGACCTGACCAAGGACCTGAACCCGAACGTGCTGAAGATCGTCCAGGACGCGAACGGGCGGATCTACGGCGTCCCGATCGACGTGTTCTCGGTCGGCCTGGCCTACAACCGGGCGCTGTTCACGCAGGCCGGTCTCGACCCGGACAAGCCGCCGACGAGCTGGGACGAGGTCCGGCAGTACGCCAAGCAGATCGCCGAGAAGACCGGTAAGGCCGGCTACGCGCAGCTGACCACGAACAACACCGGCGGCTGGATGCTGACCACGATGACGTACAGCATGGGCGGCACCGTCGAGAGCCAGGACGGGAAGAAGAGCACGTTCAACGACGCGCCGACCAAGAAGGCGCTGCAGTTGCTCAAGGACATGCGCTGGACCGACAACTCGATGGGCAGCAACTTCCTCTACAACCAGGAGGAGATCCGGCAGGACTTCGCCGCCGGGAAGATCGGCATGGTCCTGCAGGCGCCGGACGCGTACGACATGAGCGTCAAGAACTTCGGCATGAAGCCCGCCGATTTCGGTGCGGGCGCATTGCCGCAGGACGGCGGCCCGCACGGCACGCTGACCGGCGGCTCGCTGAAGATGATCAGCCCGAAGGCGACCAAGAACGAGATCGTCGCGGCGCTGAAGTGGATCAAGTTCGACCAGTTCGACAAGTACACGACCGAGGCGCTCGCCGTGCAGGACGCGAAGACCACCATCGCGGACAAGGGCTTCGTCGGGCGACCGGGCATCACGCCGCTCAGCCAGGAGACGTACGACCAGTACAACAAGTGGCGCGAGCCGTACGTGAACGTCCCGGTCAAGCAGTTCCAGGGCTACATCGACTCGACCACGAGCCTGAAGCTGCTGCCCGAGCCGTCGAACAAGGGCCAAGAGGTCTACTCGCTGCTCGATCCGGTCGTCCAGCAGGTGCTGACGAAGAAGGACGCGGACATCGACAAGCTGGTGAGCGACGCCGCCTCGAAGATCGACGCCCGCCTCGCGCGGTAGCCCCATGTTCCAGCAAAGAACGCAGAAGTCCGGCCGGAGTGTTACCACCTGGTACCGCTCCGGCGGGCTCAGCGCCGTCCTGTTCGCCGTGCCCCTGGTGCTGATCTTCCTGTACTTCTCCTGGGGCCCGATCGTCCGCGGCCTGGTGCTCAGCTTCCAGAAGAACAACCTCGTCCAGGCGCCGGAGTGGGTCGGGATGGCGAACTTCAGCTACGTGCTGACCGACCCGCAGCTTCCGCAGGCCGCGCTCAACACGCTGTACTTCGCCTTCCTGGCCCTGGTCTTCGGCTTCCCGGTGCCCTTGTTCCTGGCCGTGTTCATCAGCGAGCTACGCCGCACCGGCTGGCTCTACAACGTGCTGTCGTACCTGCCGGCCGTCGTACCGCCGGTGGCCGCGATCCTGTTGTGGAAGTTCTTCTACGACCCGAGTACGACGGGCGTGTTCAACTCGATCCTCGGCTGGTTCGGGATCGGGCCGTTCGCCTGGCTGAACTCGCAGTCGCTGGCGATGCCCGCGATCGTGCTCGAGGCGACCTGGGCCGGCGCCGGCGCGACCTCGATCATCTACCTGGCGGCGCTGACCGGCGTCCGTACGGAGCTGTACGAGGCGGCCGAGCTGGACGGGTCCGGGATCTGGAGCCGGGTCTGGCACGTCACGCTGCCGCAGATCCGCGGAATCATCCTGATCATGATGCTGCTGCAGCTGATCGGCACGTTCCAGGTGTTCACCGAGCCGTTCCTGTTCACCGGCGGCGGCCCGAACAACGCCACCCTGTCGATCCTGCTGCTGATCTACCGGTACGCGTTCATCAACGGCGACTTCGGCGCCGCGACCGCGCTCAGCGTGCTGCTCGCCGGGGTGCTGTGCGTGCTGTCGGTCGTCTACCACTTCGTCACCCGCCGCTGGAGTACGACATGACCCGTGACAATTCCCCGGAACGCGGAATCATCTCCTTCGCCGACCGGAAAGTTTCGGCGGTCCGCTACGGGTTGCCGGCGATCCAGGTGCTGCTGTTCATTGGCGTGGTGATCGCCGGTGTCGGACCTCTGCTGTGGCTGCTGAAGTCCGGTGTCTCGACGAGCCAGGACATCGTGCGCGGCCCGATGCAGCTGTGGCCGTCGGGCATCCAGTTGCAGAACATCCCCGACGCCTGGAACCGCGTGCAGATCGGCGCGTACCTGGGCAACACCGCGTTCATCGCGATCGGCTCGATGATCTCGACGCTGTTCGTGTGTACGACGGGCGCCTTCGTGCTGAGCATCCTGCGGCCGAAGTGGGGACCGATCATCACCGGCGCGGTGCTGGCGACGCTGTTCCTGCCCGGTGTCATCTCGCTGGTGCCGCTCTACATGACGGTGCTGAAGCTGCCGCTGCTCGGAATCAGCCTGCAGAACACCTTCTGGGCGGTCTGGTTGCCGTCGGCGGCCGGCGCGTTCAACGTGCTGGTGATGAAGCGGTACTTCGACTCGATCCCGCGCGAGCTGATCGAGGCCGCCCGGATCGACGGCGCGAGCAACCTGCGGCTGTTCACGGCACTGATCCTGCCGCTGTCGAAGCCGATCGTCGGAGTGGTCGCCCTGCTCACCGTCATCGGCTCGTGGAAGGATTACCTCTGGCCGCTGCTGGTGCTGCCGGATCCACGGCTGCAACCGATCTCGGTGGCGCTGCCGCGGGTGCAGAAAACCACAGAGATCTCGTTGCAGATGAGCGCCCTGTTCCTCGCGGTGCTGATCCCTGTGGTGCTGTTCTTGTTGTTCCAGAAACAGTTCCTGCGCGGGGTGGGAATGGCCGGAGGAATCAAAGAGTGACTGAACTGAACGGCCGGCGCGTGCTGGTCACGGGGGCCGCCGGGCGGATCGGGATGACGACGGTCGAGCACCTGAACGCACTGGGTGCGAAGGTGACCGCGTTGAGCAATGTCGAGCACCCGGACCTGAAGGCGGACCGGGTGCTGATCGGCGACACCCGGTCCGAGACCGACGTCGCGCACGCGCTGGAGGGCGCGGAGTACGTCGTCCACCTGGCGGCGCTCCCGCACCCATCGGCCGGCACGCCGTACGAGGTGTACTCGATCAACGTGGTGTCGACGTTCAACGTGCTGGCCCAGGCCGGTGCCGTCGGCATCGACCGGGCCGTCATCGCGAGCAGCATCAACGCCACCGGCGTGCCGTTCAACCCGCACGAGATCCGGCCGCCGTCCTTCCCGTGGGACGAGCAGGCGGCGAGCGACGTCGGCGACGCGTACTCGCTGTCGAAGCAGAACGACGAGAACACCGCGCGGATGGCGTGGCGGCGGTGGGGGATCGACGTGGTCGCGTTCCGGTTCCCGCACGTGAACTCGCCGGACGTGCTGCAGGAGATGTCCGAGCATGTCCGCAAGCATCCGGCCGGCGGGTTGCGGGAGGCGTGGAGCTACCTCGACACCCGGGACGCGGCGTACGCCGTCGAGCTCGGACTGACGGCGCCGCTGTCCGGCGCCCACACCTTCTTCGTCACCGCGAGCACCACGATCGCGCCGTACCCGACCGAGGACCTGCTCGACGCGTACGCGCCGGACGTGCCGCGGTCGCGCGCGTTCACCGGGCGCGAGGTGCCGATCGACCTGACCGCCGTACGGACCGTGCTGGGCTTCGAGGCCCGGCACGAACTGGACCTACCGACCCTGACTCTGGAGCCCTGAATGGCTGTGCACAGTCCGAGCAACTTCGACCAGCCGTGGACCGCGCGGGACGACATCCGGATCCGCGAGGTGAAGGCGATCGTCACAGCACCGCAAGGCATCCCGCTGGTGGTCGTGAAGATCGACACCACCGAACCGGGCCTGTACGGGCTCGGCTGCGCCACGTTCACCCAGCGCTGGAAGGCGGTCCAGACGTTCGTCGACGAGCACCTGGCGCGGCTGCTCGTCGGCCGCTACCCCGGTGACATCGGCGACCTCACGCGGCTCGCGTCGTACTCGGGCTACTGGCGCGGCGGTCCGGTCACCAACAACGCGATCTCCGGCATCGACCAGGCCCTGTGGGACATCGCCGGCAAACGCGCCGGGATGCCGGTGTACGAGCTGCTCGGCGGCAAGGTCCGCGCCGCCGCCGACACCTACATCCACGCCAGCGGCAAGACCATCGAGGACACGATCGACCACGCCCAGAAGCTGATCGCGCAGGGCTGGCGGCACATCCGGCTGCAGGTCTCCACCCCGGGCGGCGGCGGGTACGGCGCTCCGCAGGTGCCGACGCTCTACCCAGACTCGCCGTACCGCAACGGCTGGTCGGCCCGCGACTACCTGCGCACCACTCCGGAGCTGTTCGCGGAGGCGCGGCAGGCGCTGCCGGACAACATCGAGCTGCTGCACGACGTGCACTCGCGGCTGACCCCGAAGGAAGCAGTCCTGCTGGCGCGCTCTCTCGAGCCGTACGGGCTGTTCTTCCTCGAGGACGTGCTGCCGCCCGAGCACTGGGACCGGCTGCCCGAGGTGCGCGCGGCGTCGCCGGTGCCGCTGGCGGTCGGCGAGCTGACCACGTCGATGACGGACGCCGTCCGGCTGGTCCGCGAGCACGGCGTCGACTTCATCCGCTCGCACGTGTCCGACATCGGCGGTCTCACCCCGGCGCGGAAGCTGGCCGATCTCGCCGAGCTCTGCGGCGTCCGGACGGCCTGGCACGGACCGGGCGACACCTCGCCGATCGGCGCCGCGGCGAACGTGGCGCTGGACGTCACCTCTGTTGCCTTCGGCATCCAGGAGGGGCACCTCTACAACGAGGCGACGTACGAGGTGTTCCCCGGCACGCTGCGGATCGAGGACGGCTGGCTGCGGCCGAACGAGGCGCCCGGCTGGGGCATCGACGTCGACCTGGAGGCGGCGGCCCGTTATCCGGCGGAGTTGTCCGGTCACGACGAGTGGGCGGCCGGCGTCCGGCGGATCGACGGAGCGCTCGAGGCACCGTGATCCGGGCGGTCCGGCAGTACGATCACGGCCAGTGAGGGACGAGACGGGGAGGTGGCGATGAGCGATTCGGTCGAGGGACTCGCGGAGCTGCGGCGCGCGGGCGCGAACCAGTACGACCTGGGCTCGTTCAACGAGGCCGTGATCATCGAGACGATCCGGCTGGCCGGCATCATCAGCCGGACCGAGATCTCCCGCCGGACCGGTCTCACCCAGCAGTCGGTGTCGCGGATCCTGCGCATCCTCCTCCAGCAAGGGCTGCTGGTCGAGGAGGCGCAGGAGCGCGCCGAACGACTCGGGAAGCCGCGGACCCCGGTGCGGATGCGGTCGAACGCCGCGCACGCGGTGGGGATCCACATCGACCCGGAGCTGCTGACGGTCGCGGTCGTGGACCTGGACGGGAAGATCGTGCGGCGCGAGACCGTCGATCTCGCGGACGGTCTCGAGGCCGGCAAGCTGATCGATCTGACCGCGGCGACGGTGACCGCGGCGTTGAGCATCAGCCAGGTCGATCCCGCCTCGATGCTCGGCGTCGGCGTCGCCGTACCAGGGCCGATCGACAGGGACGGCTCGCTGCTCGCGCTTCCGCTGCAGCCTGCCTGGCGCGGGCTGAAGATCCGGAAGTTGCTGCAGGAGCGGCTGAATCACCCGGTGCTGGTGGAGAAGGACGGTACGGCGGCCGCGATCGGCGAGCGCTGGATCGGACGGTCCGCGCGGGCGCGGGACTTCGCGTATCTGTATCTCGGTACGGGCGTCGGCAGCGGGCTGATCCTGAACGGGTCGATCTATCGCGGCGGTTCGGCGAACGCGGGTGAGTTCGGGCAGATCGCGGCGCTGCGGATGGGGGAGTGGGACCCGCAGGACGGTCCGCGGATGGTCCCCGAGTGCAACCCGACGGCCTCATTGCCGGTGATCGCGGCGGAGTTCGGGTACGTCGAGACCGATCCGGGCGCGACCGATGAGGCCAAGCGGTACAAGGCGGTGTGCAAGGCGGCCGCGGAGGGCGACGCGGCTGCGGTGAAGGCGGTCACGCAGGTGGCGCGGGTGGTCGGGCAGGGCGCGGTCGGGTTGGTGGATCTGCTCGATATCGATCTCGTGGTGCTCGGCGGACCGGCGTACATG
>Ga0207647_10002505_pt1 | contig 13907 bp, 12 predicted proteins | sample KBSCornC2_FD_184295 | JGI IMG/M metagenome (GOLD analysis project Ga0207647, IMG submission 184295) | Corn rhizosphere microbial communities from Kellogg Biological Station, Michigan, USA - C2 (SPAdes) (version 2) | ecosystem: Host-associated > Plants > Roots > Rhizosphere ...
AGGAAATGCGGCTCGCGCCGTCCGTGTTCACGCCCACTGCATGGCACGCGTACGAACTGCGCGCCGCGATGTGGAACTTCGGCTTCTTCGGCGGCCTGCTCGCACTCGTCTGGTGCGCGCTGCTGATCGGATTCTTTTCACGCAGCGGCATGTTCGTCGTGCTGGCCGTGCTGGCGCTGAGCACGACGCTGTTCGAAGCGACGTACCGCGGCTATACCGTGATGTATCTGTGGCCCGGCGCGTACGAATGGTCGGCACGCGCCGAAATGGTCTTCGTCTATCTGTCGGTCGCCTGCTTCATCGCATTCATCCTGATGGTCGCGCACCGCGAGAAGGCCAGCATGCCGATGCGTGCCGTCTACATGGCGTTCTTCGCGCTCGAATGCATCGGCATGGCCGGCGCGGCGTACGGCGACCTGCTCACCTTCACGTGGTTCTGCCTGCGGTTGAACACCGTGATGGCGGTCGTGAACATCGGCCTCGCGCTGACCTTCGCGATCCGGCGCACGCCGAGCGCCCGCGTGATGCTGATCGCCGTCGGGTTCGCGAGCTTCAACATGCTGGTGCGCGTGCTCGACGGACGCGATGCGATACCAGCGTGGTTGCTCTGGCTGAAATCCGACATCCATCCGAATCCCGTGGTCGCGATCATCGGGCTCGCCACGCACCTGCTGGTGCTGGCCGCATGGATCCACCACGTCGGCCGGCAACGCACCGAGGCGCGCAAGCGGCTCGAGCAATGGCAGCTCACCGAACAGGATCGCCTGCGCGACGAAGTCGCGAAACGCACGCTCGCGCTCAACGACGCGCTGCAGCAGGTGAGGACGCACATGCAGCAGAAGATCGAGACGCTCGGCTACGTGAGCCACGACCTGCGCGCGCCGCTGTCGACGATCAACGGCTACGCGAAGCTGCTGCTGCAAAGCGCGACCCGCAGCCAGGCGCGGCTGATCCGCTCGATCGACCGCAGCATCCGCTACCAGCTCACGCTGATCGACGAGTTGCTGCAATACACGAAGTCCGAGCTGCAACCGCTCGGCATCTCGCCGGACGCAACCGACCTGCCCGGCCTCCTGACCGACATCGGCGACTATGCGCTCGCGCTGTGCCAGCAGCAGGACAACCGGTTCGACTACCGGCCGCTGACGCCGCTGCCGCGCAAGCTGTCGATCGACGGCATCCGGCTGCAGCAGGTGCTGCTCAACCTGCTGTCGAATGCGTCGAAGTTCACGCGCGACGGCACGGTCACGCTGTCGGTCGGCGCGTATCCGCAGGGGGATGCGTGGCGCATCGTGTTCGAGGTCGCCGATACCGGGATCGGGATCGACATCGGCAAGACGAGCGATATCTTCCGCGCCTACCAGCAGGTTCAGGCGGTGAATGGCGGAACCGGGCTCGGGCTGTTCATCGCGCAGCGGATCGTCGGGGCGATGAACGGCGAGCTCTCCGTGACGAGCCAGCCGGGCGTCGGCACGTCGTTCACGTTCCAGATCGTCGCACCGGCGCTCGGGCATGCGTTGATCCCGGCGTCGGCGCTGATGCGGCCGGCCGAGCCGGTCGAACCCGACGAATCGCTCAGCGACGCGCATGCGATGCGCTGCCCGTCGCCGGATGCGCTCGACGAGCTGGCCGTGCTCGCCAGCGAAGGCCGCCTCACCGATATCGAGGAATGGCTCGGCCAGCATGCGCACGCGCCGCGCCATGCCGCGTTCGTGCAGGCGATGCGCGAGCGTCTCGACGCGCTCGATCTGCACGCGATCGAGCGGCTGGCCGAGTCGCTGAAGCGGATGGGTATCGCCGATGCGTCGTTCGACGCGGAGCCGGACATGGCAAGGTCGGCGTGATCGCCGCGCCGATCATGAAGCCAGTGACAGCGGGCCGCGCACTCCCTCGCAGGCGGACGATCGCACCTGACGCGACGGTCGTTACAACCGCCGCATCGTCGACACCAGCGCCGCGTCGTCGCCCGCCGCCGCAGGCCTGACCTGCGCGGCCTCGCGCTTGCGGCGTTTCGGATCGAGCCCGGTGCCGCCGGTCCGCCGCCGCGCCGCATGCCGCTCGATCACCCGCTGCAGCAGGCAGAACACGCACAGCAGCGCGCCGATCACGATCCGCGTCCACCACGAGCTCAGCGTGCCGTCGAACGTGATCAGCACCTGGATCGTGCCGAGAATGCCGACGCCGAACACCGACCCGATCACGTAGCCCACGCCGCCCGTGAGCAGCGTGCCGCCGATCACCGTCGCGGCGATCGCGTCGAGCTCCATCCCCTGCGCCTGCAGCCCATAGCCGGACAGCACGTACAGCGTGAACACCACGCCGCCGAGCGCCGAACAGAAGCCGCTCAACGCATACACGCCGACCTTCGTGCGCGCGACCGGCAGCCCCATCAACAGCGCTGAGCGCTCGTTGCCGCCGATCGCGTAGACGTTGCGGCCGAAGCGCGTGAAATGCGCGACGTAGATCGCCGCGGCCAGCGTCGCGAGCGCGATCAGCGCGCCCGCGCTCAGCGTCCCGCCGCCGATCGGCACGCTGATGCCCGCGAGCGCATGGAACGTCGGCTCGTTGATCGTGATCGACTGCGTCGTGATCAGGAAGCACGTGCCGCGCGCGAGAAACATCCCGGCCAGCGTGACGATAAACGGCTGCAGCCGGAAGTAATGGATCAGCGCGCCCATCGCCGCGCCGTACAGCGCGCCGAACACGAGCACGAGCGGCACGATCGCCCACACGGGCCAGTGCAGCCGCTCGGCGCCGACCGCGCAGAAGATCGTTGTCAGCGCAACGACCGAGCCGACCGACAGGTCGATGCCGCCCGACACGATCACGAACGTCATCCCGATCGCGACGATCAGCAGGAACGCGTTGTCGACGAGCAGGCCGGTCAACACCTGCATCGAGAAGAAGCCGGTGTACATCACGGATCCGAAGCCGAACAGCGCGGCGAACAGCACGATCGTCACGACGATCGGCAGCGTGCGCGGGTCGGCGAGCCGGGTGAGAAATCGGTTCATCGGGGCGTGGCTCCGGTGGTGGCGCGCGAACGCGCGGAAGGCAGCAGCCGCGACGCGTGCCGCAGCACCAGCGCGCGCGCCGCGTCCGACTGGATCAGCGTCACGACGATCACGACGATCGCCTTCACGACGAGCGTCGCCTCCGGCGGCACGCCGATCGAATAGGTCGTGTAGGTGAGCGTCTGGATGATCAGCGCGCCGAGCACCGAGCCGGCGAGGCTGAAACGGCCGCCGAGCAGCGACGTGCCGCCGAGCGTCACCGCGAGGATCGCGTCGAGCTCGAGCAGCAGCCCCGCGTTGTTGCCGTCGGCGCTGCGCACGTTCGAGCTGGCGAGGATGCCCGCGAGCGCCGACATCACGCCGGAACACAGATACACGCCGAACACGACCGCGCCGGCGCGCAGCCCCACGAGCCGCGTCGCGACCGGATTCACGCCGATCGCGCGGATGAACAGGCCGAGCGCGGTGCGGTTCACCAGCAGCGCGGTCGCCGCGATCGTCGCGATCGCGATCCACACCGAGCACGGCACGGCCGCGAGATAGCCGCCGCCGATCTCCAGATAGCCGGGCGCGCCGATCGGAATGATCTGCCCGCCGGTCAGCAACTGCGCGATGCCGCGTCCGGCGACCATCAGGATCAGCGTCGCGATGATCGGCTGCATCCCGACGAACGCGACGAGCACGCCGTTCCACGCGCCGGCGAGCACGCCGACGCCGAGCGCGGCGGCCAGCGCCATACCGAGCCGCGACGGATCGCCGTCGAGCACGATCGCCGCGGCCGCGCCGGCGATCGCGACGATCGCGCCGACCGAGATGTCGATCCCGCGCGTCGCGATCACGAGCGTCATCCCGAGCGACACGATCACCAGCGGCGCCGCGCGATTGAGAATGTCGATCGGCGCGCCGAACAGGTGGCCGTCGAGCAGCGAGATCGACAGGAAGCCCGGCCGATGCGCGACGTCGAGCGCCAGCAGCAGCGCGAGCGTCAACAGCGGCCATACGAGCGGATGGCGAAGCAACGTGCGTAGCCGCATCATGACCGGCCTCCCGCGATCAGTTGGTACACGTGTTCCTCCGATGCGTCGGCGCCGCTCAGTTCGGCGACCTTGCGCCGGTCGCGCAGCACCGCGATCCGGTGGCTCACGCGCACGACTTCGCTGATCTCCGACGAGATGAACAGGATGGCGAGCCCCTGCGCACACAGCGCAAGCACGCGCTCCATGATGTCGAATTTCGCGGCGACGTCGATGCCGCGCGTCGGCTCGTCGAGGATCAGCAGCTTCGGTTCCGTCGCGAGCCAGCGCGCGAGCAGCACCTTCTGCTGGTTGCCGCCCGACAGCAGCCCGATCGGCTGCTCCGCGTCGCGCGCCTTGATGCCGAGCCGCGCGATGTAGGTATCGGCGAGCTCGCGCTGGCGCGCGCGGCTGATCAGCCGCCACCAGCCGCGCCGCGCCTGCAGCGCGAGCACGATGTTCTCGCGGATCGACAGCGCGGCGACGATCCCCTCCTTCTTGCGATCCTCCGGGCAATACGCGATGCCGTGGCGCACCGCGTCGTGCGGCGACGCGAGCCGCGTGCGCGCGCCGTCGATCTCGATCGCGCCGGTGTCGGTGCGTTCCGCGGCAAATGCCAGCTGCGCGGTTTCCGTGCGCCCCGAGCCGAGCAGCCCGGCCAGCCCGACGATTTCGCCGGGCCGCACGTCGAGATCGAGCGGGCTCATCATTCCGCGCCGGCCGACCTGCTGCATCGACAGGAACGGCGCGGCCGCGCCGGCATCGCGCTGCACGGCCGCCGCGCCCGCCTGCAGCGTGCCGGACATCGGCGCGCGGCCGGTCATCTTCGCGACCAGGCTGTCCACCGGCAGGTCGCGCGCGAGATACTCGCCTTCACGCTCGCCGTTGCGCATTACCGTGATCCGGTCGGACACCGCATAGGTCTGTTCGAGAAAATGCGTGACGAACAGGATCGCGATGCCCGACGCCTTCAGCCGGCGCAGTACGTCGAAGAGCCGCGCGACCTCGCCGTCGTCGAGGCTCGACGTCGGCTCGTCGAGAATCAGCACGCGCGCGTCCACCGACACGGCCCGCGCGATCGCGACCATCTGCTGCACCGCGATCGGATACGCGTCGAGCGAGCGCGTGACGTCGAGCGCCAGGTCGAGTTCGGCGAGCGCCGCGCGCGCACGCGCATGGATCGTCTTCCAGTCGATCGCGCCGCGCCGCATCGGCTGCCGGCCCGCGAAGATGTTCTCGGCCACCGACAGGTTCGCGCACAGGTTCACTTCCTGGTACAGCGTCTGGATGCCGGCCGCCTCGGCCTCGCGCGGCGCGGCGAAGCGCACCGGCGCGCCGCCGACGTGAATCTCGCCCGCGTCGTGCGCATGCACGCCGGTCAGCACGTTGATCAGCGTCGACTTGCCCGCGCCGTTCTGGCCCATCAGCGCATGGATCTCGCCCGGAAACAGCCGGAAGTTCACGCGCTGTAGCGCGTGGACACCGGGAAACGTCTTGTCGATGCCGATCATCTCGACCACCGGCGGATTCGTCATGGAACGCCCTCGCTTCGAAGCGGTTGCCGGACGGCGGCAGCCCGCGCCGCCGCCCGCGTCCGTCAAGAATCAGTACTTGCGGGTCGGCAGCACCTGCGCCGCGACGTTCATCGGGAACACCGTCTCGTTCGTGACGATGCGCTTCGGCAGCTGCTTGCCGGCGACCACGTCCTTCACCGCCGTCATCAGCTGCGGGCCGAGCAGCGGGCTGCATTCGACGTCGACGTTGATCTTGCCCGCGACCATCGCCTGGAAGCCGCCCTTGGTCGCATCGAACGACACGACGCTCACGTCCTTGCCGGGCTTGATGCCGGCTTCTTCCATCGCCTGGATCGCGCCGAGCGCCATGTCGTCGTTGTGCGCGTAGACGACGTTGATCTGCTTGCCGTAGGTCTTCGCGAACGCTTCCATCACCTGCTTGCCGCCGGCGAGCGTGAAGTCGCCGCTTTGCGACGCGATCACCTTGAACTTCGGATTGCTCTTGATCACTTCCAGCAGGCCCGCGCGGCGATCGTTGGCCGGCGCGGAGCCGACCGTGCCCTGCAGCTCGACGATGTTGATCGGGCCCGCGTCGTTCTTGTAGCGCTCTTCCATCCAGTGGCCGGCGCGCCGCCCTTCCTCGAGGAAGTCGGAGCCGATCATCGTCACGTACAGCGACGGATCCTTCACGTCGACGCCGCGATCGGTCAGGATCACCGGGATATGCGCGGCCTTCGCTTCGGTCAGCACCGGCTCCCAGCCCGACTCGACGACCGGCGAGAACGCGATCACGTCGACCTTCTGCGCGATGAACGAGCGGATCGCGCGGATCTGGTTCTCCTGCTTCTGCTGCGCGTCCGAGAATTTCAGGTTGATGCCGGCGTCCTTCGCCGCGCCCTTCACCGACACGGTGTTCGCCGTGCGCCACGCGCTCTCCGCGCCGACCTGCGAGAACCCGAGCGTGATCGGTTTTTGCTGCGCGTGCGCGCCGGTGGCCAGCACCGTCGCCGCGGCGACGATTGCGCCGACCGCCAGCTTCCTGATGAATGTCATGGTCCGTCTCCGATGGTGTCGTTGTATGCCGCTGCGCCGGCCTTGCGCGGTGCTGTGCTGCGCTGTTCTGATTCTGCGTGGCGCGGATGCGGTGCGGGCCCGCCCGGCCTGCGCTTGCGCGCCAACCCGGTATGCATGCCCCGGATCAGTCTAGGAACAAGTCCGATAACCTTCCAATGAAATCTTGGATTGAAGCGATATCGGTATCGGCATACGTATAAACACCTAAGCGGTTGGTGTGCTGCTGGCGGGGTTGTGCGGGAATGGCGTCAGCCCGCGTGTGGGCGGTCGCGGCAGCGGCCATCGGGCAGGCAGCGCGGGATGCGCGAAGGCGGCTCGCCGGCAAATCCGCCGACGGCGCACGAATCTTGCTGCCGCGCTGGCAGGCCCGCTCGCGCATCGCGGCGGGCCGCCTGCAACGAGGAGAACAACAATGCCCGCCATGCATGACCGCAGCACGCTGCGCGTGGACGTTCCGTTTGATTGGCGCATCGCAGCATGAAGAAGCCTACGCCCCGCGGTGCCGCCGAAGCCCTTGCAGCCGCCGTCGCGAGTTCGACCGTGCGGCTGCGCCACGTCGACGACCGCCGCCCCGGCTACACGCGTCGGCGGCTGCGCAACGGTTTCGCGTACTACACGAAGGACGGTGAACGGATCCGCGACGCCGACGAAATCGCCCGTATCAAAGCGCTCGCGATTCCGCCCGCGTACACCGACGTGTGGATCTGCACGGACCCCAACGGCCATTTGCAGGCGACCGGCCGCGATGCGCGCGGACGCAAGCAATATCGCTATCACCCGCTGTGGCGCGAGACGCGCGACGCGAACAAGTACGCGCGGATGGCGGCCTTCGCCCGCGCGCTGCCGCGCATCCGTGCGCGTGTCGACCGCGATCTCGCGCTACCGGGGATGCCGCGCGACAAGATCGTCGCGACGATCGTGCGACTGCTCGACACGACGCTCGCGCGGATCGGCAACGCCGAATATGCGCGCGAGAACGCGTCGTACGGGCTGACGACGCTGCGCAAGCGCCACGTGACGATCCGGCCGGGACAGGTGCGCCTGCGCTTCACGGGCAAGAGCGGCATCGAGCACGACGTGACCGTCGAGGATCCGCGCATCGGCCGCATCGTGCGGCGCTGCGCGGAACTGCCGGGGCACGAGTTGTTCCAGTATCTGGACGACGACGGCGTGCGCCATTCCGTCGGCTCGTCCGACGTGAACGACTATCTGCGCGACGCCGCGGGCGCGGAGTTCACCGCGAAGGATTACCGGACGTGGGCGGGCAGCGTGCAGGCGCTTGCGCTGTTGAGGCGCATCCCGCATCAGGGCGTCACGCATGCCCGCAAGCAGATCGTCGAAACGGTGCGGACCGTCGCCGACATCTTGCGCAACACGCCGGCCGTGTGCCGGCGCTGCTACATCCATCCGGTGGTGCTCGATACGTTCGAGGCCGGGTTGCTCGCGACGCTGGAGGTGCGCCGCACGCCGAGGGGGCTGCGTGCGGATGAGGCGGCGTTCGCGGCGTTGCTCGAGCAGGCGGCGCGTCGTGATCGACGACGTCCGAGTCGATAAGTAGGCCGTTACCCGCTCACGTCAACCGGCATTGCGCTCGATCAGGAACCGCTCGCGACGGCCGCCTTTGATCCAGCGCGGCTCGCGACCGCGTCCGCTCCACGTCGCACCGGTCTTCGGATCACGATACCTGGGCGCCGATCCGCTCGGGCGCGGCGTCGCTTTTGCGGTGCCGCCATGGCGGCCGAAGATCTGTCCGGCGGTCAGGCCGTATTCGGCGACCCGACTGCGAATCTCCTCGATGACGGCGTCGAGTTCGGCGAGCCGCGCTTCCTCGACGCGCCTCATCAATTCATCGGCTTGCGCCTTCAATTCGCGATAACCGGACATGCGATTCCTCTATATTGATATGACGTTATAAAAGACCGAATGAGCGCGGGATTGCCGCGAGGCAATCCGCTTGAAGGCCGTGAGACAAACGCCCATTCGGGAAAACCGTAAAAACGGATCACGCGCGGCCCGGCGCGTTTTCGGGGCGGAATTCACACACCAGTTCGCCGCCGGCGGCGAGTTCATCGATCTGATCCAGCGTCAATGCGTCGATCGATGCGGCAATTTCATCCGAAATGCCCAATTGCCGCTTGCCCTGCTCGTAGTCGATACGCAGCATGCGCTGCGCCAGCACGAGATACGCGCGATTGAATTCCGCGATTGCATCGAAGATATCGCCCTGTTCCGTCATGACCGCTCCCGAGCCGACGGCGGTTGGTGCGTGCCGCGCGGGCGGCGCCGTGACCGGCCGTCCAGTAATGGATGCCTGAATCTATGTCATGCGATCGGCGTCATGCCGACAATTCCTAGATGGCATCCGACATTCTTGAAATCGGCGCGTGCAATTCGCCAGTCGCAATTCGTCTCTGTCGGATTCAGCCTAGATTCGGTCACCCTCCGAAACCGGAACGCCCATACGATTTTCGGACGGCGCGCGAATTCGTTTGCGCGAACGATACGGCACCGGCGAACGAGGATTGCATGTACACGTCGCCGCCTTTCCTCGGCATCGTTGATGCCAGATCCAGAACGGATGGAATCCCACAGCCATGTTGAAAGTGACGAAAGCCGTATTTCCGGTTGCCGGTCTCGGCACACGATTTCTTCCCGCGACCAAAGCCAGCCCGAAAGAAATGCTGCCGGTCGTGGACAAGCCGCTGATTCAATATGCGGTCGAGGAGGCCATCGACGCCGGCATCACCGAAATGATTTTCGTGACCGGCCGCAGCAAGCGCGCGATCGAGGATCACTTCGACAAATCCTACGAGATCGAAGCGGAGCTCGAAGCGCGCGGCAAGGAGAAGCTGCTGTCGCTGGTTCGCAGCATCAAGCCGAGCCATGTCGACTGCTTCTACGTGCGTCAGGCCGAAGCACTGGGGCTCGGCCATGCCGTGCTGTGCGCGGAGAAGCTGGTCGGTAACCAGCCGTTCGCGGTGATCCTCGCCGACGACCTGCTCGACGGTCCGACGCCCGTGCTGCGCCAGATGATCGACGTGTTCGATCACTATCACGCGTCGGTGATCGGCGTGGAGGAAATCGCGCCCGAGGCATCGAAGTCGTACGGTGTGATCGCCGGCAAGCGCTGGGAGGACAATTTGTTCAAGTTGTCGGGAATCGTCGAGAAGCCGGAGCCGGCGAAGGCGCCGTCGAATTTCGGCGTGGTGGGCCGTTACGTGCTGAAGCCGAAGGTGTTCGAGCATCTGCGCGCGCTGCGGCCCGGCGCCGGCGGCGAACTGCAGTTGACGGACGCGATCCAGTCGCTGCTCGCGGACGAGCAGGTGCTCGCCCATCGCTACGAAGGCACGCGCTTCGATTGCGGCAGCAAGCTCGGGTATTTGAAGGCGACGGTCGAATTCGCGCTGCGGCATCCGGAAGTGGCCGCGGATTTCGAAAGCTATCTCGCCACGCGCATGTCGGCGCTGCTGGTCGCCTGACCGGGCGGCCGTCACGAACCCGACCATGTGGACCGCCGTCAGCGATCTCGGCGACGCGGCGCTGACGTTGCCGCTGGCCGTCGTGTGCATCGTCTGGCTCACGCGCTCGACGGCCGGCCGGCATCTCGCGACGTCATGGGCGCTGATGCTGGCGGCCGGCATGGCGCTCGTCGGCGCCACCAAGATGCTGTATGCCGGCTGCGGGATCCAGATCCGTGCGATCGATTTCCGCGTGATCAGCGGGCACACGATGCTCGCGTCGGCGGTCTGGCCGATGGCATGCGTGCTTGCGCTGGGCTGCGGCGTGCAGTTGCGGGCGCGCACGTCGCTGTCGGTCGGGCTCGCGCTCGGCGCGCTGATCGGCGTCGCACGCGTGTTCGACGACGCGCACACGCCGTCGGAAGTCGTCATCGGCTGGCTCGTCGGCTCGGCGGTCGCGCTGGCGTTCGTGTGGCGGCATGGCGCGCCGCGCGTCGACGCGCGGTATCGTGCGCTCGTCGCAGGCTCGCTCCTGGCCGTGTCGGCAGTGGCGTATGGCCGTCATGCGCCGATTCAGGGGGCGATCGAGATGTACTCGCCGTTTTTGTGCGGGCGGTTCCATCCGGTCACCTTGCTCGAACGCCATACGCTGCCAAGTATCACCGGGTAAGTTCGCACCGTCCGCGGCACCTGCCCGGCACGCGATCGACGCCAATCCCGGGCCGCATTCGCTGCGTAGTCTGGATCGCCATGCGCTAGTCGGCCGTCGAGCTGTCGCGGAAATCAGCGATGCGATGGAAGGTCACGAAGTTGGCATCGTGCTGCGAATGCGCGCCGCCCTCCGGATCATCGAAGGACGTACGCACCACCGCAACGATGTCGTTCCCGTCGAATTGCCAGTCGACATACTGGAAGCCGTGCTTGTTCCAGTCCGGATGGGACAACACCGCACGACGCGTCGTCCAGTGCACGAGATCCGGGGACGAGATCAGCGCCACGACGTTGCGCGCGCGTTCGTAGTTGTTGCCCCGATAGAGCCGGGTGACGGCATTGCTCAGCGACCAGTAGAGCTTCGTGCGGGGATCGAAGCGAATCGTGAATTTCTTGCCGGCACCGGGCATGTCGACGAATCCTGCGCCCGCGTCGAAGCGGGCCACGGTTCCATTCGCATTGACCGTCACGATCGCCGCGCGCTCGGGCAGCGCGTTGTAATAGACGCGTAACACGTCCACCACGCTCCCGTCCGGGCTCGCCACCGCATTACCCTCGAGCCAGCCGCCGAACTTTCCGCCGAGCCATCCCGGATTCGGCGCAAGGCGATTGCTGAACGTCCAGCTCTCGGCCTTCAGCAGATCGCTACCGACCGGTGCCGACATCATGAGCGGCCAGATCCCGGTCTGCTCCACCGCCTCCATCGTTCGCCAGATGCGCCCCTTCGCGACGACAACCGGCACCGGCGCCGTGAAATACCGACCGTCGTTCGCGAGTATGCCGCTGTCGGCATCACGCGGCACGCTCCACGTCTTCCCGCCGTCCAGCGAGCGCCGGATCACCGGCACGCCCGAGAACCCGCTCGTCCCCATGATGTACAGCGCGTGGCCTTCGACGAACAGAGACGACCAGTATTGCCCGTGGAGTTCGCCCAGTTTTCGCCAGGACCGCCCGCGGTCTCGCGACGCGTACAGCGTCTCGGTGTTTTGCGCGGACTCTGCGCCGAACGTGTCATGCGCGACCACGTACGTGCCGTCCGGCAGGATCGCGATTGCCGGGGACCCGAGATAGACACGGCTCGAGGCCGGACTATGCGCGATCACGATGCCAGGCGGGGTCGGCTGCGGCCCTGGTCTGGCGGGATATTGCGCGCACGAACTGCCGCCCAGCGCGGCGACGGCAAGCAGGATCGCGGTCACCCGCTTCGTTTGAATGGCGAGCGTAGGTCGGGTCATGACGGCGGCACCTATTTCTTGAACACACCGACGACATCACCGCCGTCGACCACCAGCAATGCGCCGATCCGCTGCTGCTGCATCAGCAGCAACGCATCCTCGACCCGGGTGCCGGGCCGCACCGTCGACGGCTCGATCGACATCATGTCGGCCGCCGTGCGCCGCAATACGCCGTCGCCATGCCGCTCGATCGCGCGGCGGATGTCGCCGTCGGTCACGATGCCCCAGCCGGCGTGGCGCTTCACGATCGCGAGCCCGAGCCGCCCGCGCGTCATCGCGTCGAGCACGTCGAGCGTCGACGTGTCCTCCGTCACGAACGGCAGGTTCCGGCGCGCCATTTCGTCGTCTACCGTGGACAGCAGCCGGCGGCCGAGCGAGCCGCCCGGATGGAAGCGCGCGAAGTGTTCCGGCTGGAAGCCGCGCGCCCGCATCAGTGTGACCGCCAGCGCATCGCCCATCGCGAGCGTCGCCGTCGTCGACGCGGTCGGCGCGAGCTGCAGCGGGCACGCCTCGCGTTCGACGCCGATGTCGAGATGAACCCGCGCGGCGTGCGCGAGCGTCGATGCAGGATTGCCGGTCAGCGCGATCAGGTCGTTGCCGTTGCTGCGCAGGAACGGAATCAGCTTGATCACCTCGTCCGTTTCTCCGGAATTCGAAATCGCGAGAAACGCGTCGTCCGGCGTCACCATGCCGAGATCGCCGTGATAGGCCTCGCCCGGATGCATGAAGAAGGCGGGCGTGCCCGTGCTCGACAAAGTCGCGGCGATCTTCCTGCCGACGATGCCGGACTTGCCCATGCCGCACACGACGACGCGGCCGTTCGACGCGAGGACGATCTCCACCGCTTCCTCGAAATTCGCGTCGAGCCGTGCGGCCACGCCGGCCAATGCCCGCGACTCGATCTCGAAGACCTGCCGGGCGGATTCAATATGGTTCTGTCGCATCGTGAGTTTGTCGTTTGAGAAGGGAGACGACACGGGCGACGTCGTCCGGCGTATCGATGCCGGCAGGCGGCGCATCGGGCCAGCGCATCACGTCGATCGGCATGCCGAGCCAGAGCGCGCGCAACTGCTCGAGCTTCTCCAGCTGCTCGAGTTCGCACGGCGCCGCGCGTGACAGCGCCTGCAAGGTCGCGTTCGTGTAGCCGTAGAGACCGATGTGCCGCAGGAACAGGCCGTTCGAACCGGCTGAGTCCGCCGGCCGTCCGTCGCGGCAGAACGGAATCGCCGCGCGCGAGAAGTACAGCGCACGTCCACGGTGATCGACGACGACCTTGACGATGGCCGGTTCGTCGAGCAGCGCGACGTCTTCGATCGGACAGGCGACCGTCGCTACACCGAGGTCCGGCGCCGCGCAGCAAAAGCCGGCGAATGCCTGCAGCAGCGCCGTCGGCACGAGCGGTTCGTCGCCCTGCACGTTGAGCACCGCATCGGTGTCGGGCCAGCCGGACATGCGCGCGACTTCCGCCGCGCGATCGGTGCCGGACGCATGACCGGTATCGGTCATCGCGAAGCGGATCCCGCGCGCATCGAGCACCTCGGCAATGCGAGCATCGTCGATCGCGACGACGATGTCGGCCTCCGGCAGCGCGCGGCGCACGCGCGCATGCACGCGGACGATCATCGGCTCGCCCTCCAGATCGACGAGCGGCTTGCCCGGCAGTCGGGTCGACCCATACCGGGCCGGAATCACGACGCGCACCGTCCGCCCGTCATTGAACGATGTCATGACCGCTCCATCGTTCGAGCAACGGCCGGTACGCGTCGTCGAGCGACAGCCCGGCCTCGGTCAGCAGATGCTCGGCCACCTCGCGCGCGACGCCGCGGCCGCCGGCCGTGCGCGCGACATGGTCGACGCGCGCGCGGACGAGCCGATGCGCATCGGCCGG
>Ga0207647_10002508_pt1 | contig 13900 bp, 9 predicted proteins | sample KBSCornC2_FD_184295 | JGI IMG/M metagenome (GOLD analysis project Ga0207647, IMG submission 184295) | Corn rhizosphere microbial communities from Kellogg Biological Station, Michigan, USA - C2 (SPAdes) (version 2) | ecosystem: Host-associated > Plants > Roots > Rhizosphere ...
CTCGCCCACGCCGCGCTGGAGAGCGTTTGTTATCAGACCTTCGACCTCTGGGCCGCGATGCGCGCCGACTGGCCGAGCTCGGAAACCGCCAGCGTCGTGCTGCGCGTCGACGGCGGCATGACCGCGTCCGACTGGACCATGCAGCGCCTCGCCGATCTCCTCGACGCGCCGGTCGATCGCCCCGTGATCCAGGAGACCACGGCGCTGGGCGCCGCCTATCTCGCCGGCCTCCAGGCCGGCGTCTATCCCGAGCCGACCAAATTCGCCGACAATTGGCGCCTCGAGCACCGTTTCAAGCCGAACATGAGCGAGGCGACGCGCGAGCGGAAGCTCGCGGGCTGGGCGCGCGCCGTGAAGGGCGTGCTGGCGAGCGACGAGGGGGAAGGTTAGGCGGATTTCGTAGCCCGGATGGAGCGCTGTCCGCCGTAGCTCGAAGAGCGAAGGCGGAAGCGCAATCCGGGGTTTTCTCATTCGCTGATCGATCCCGGATTACGCTTCGCTCCATCCGGGCTACGGGGCTTCACCAAGCAAGCGCCCAAAGAACAACAACGGGAGAAGACAATGAACACGGATTTCAACCGGGTCATCCAAAAACTCTGTGGCGCAGCGATCTGCGCCGCGCTGCTCACCTCGACCACAATGGCGCGCGAGAAGGCGAATCCGCTCGGAAGCGCGCGGCAGCTCAAGACCGACGTCGCCGGTCTCAATGCCCCCGCCCAGATCCTGGTTGATGTCTGGGGCATTCCCCACATCTATGCCGGCAACGAGCACGACCTGTTCTTTCTGCAGGGCTTCAACGCCGCGCGCGACCGGCTCTGGCAGATCGATCTCTGGCGCAAGCGCGGGCTCGGCCTGCTCGCAAAGGACTACGGCCCGGCCTATGCCGAGCAGGACAAGGCGCTGCGGCTGTTCCTCTATCGCGGCGACATGAACGCGGAATGGGCGGCCTACGGTCCCAAGGCGAAGACCTATGCGGACGCGTTCGTCGCCGGCGTGAACGCCTATGTCGCCGATGTGCGCGCGGGAAAACGTCCGCTGCCGATCGAGTTCAGGATCGCCGGCACCATGCCTGATCCGTGGACGGCAGATGACGTCGTCCGCATCCGCAGCCACGGCTTGACGCGCAATGTTGCCTCCGAGGTCAAGCGCTCCTTGGTCGCCTGCGCGGCCGGCCTCGATGCCGATCGCTTTCGCGTCAAGCTCGAGCCGGCATGGACGACGAAAATCCCTGATGGTCTCGACCCCTGCAGCGTGCCCAAGGCCGTGCTCGCGGCCTACGATCTCGCGACGCGCCCGGTCGCCTTCGCGGCACCGAAGGACAGGCAGGCCGCGCTCACGCACGATCCCGACAAATACCTCACCGAGGCCGACCAGCAGCGCGACACCATCGGCTCCAACAATTGGGTGATCGCGGCCTCGCGCACGGCGACGGGCCGCCCGATCCTCGCCAACGATCCGCATCGCGAGCACAGTGTGCCCTCGCTGCGCTACATCGTCGGCCTCAATGCGCCGGGCCTCTCGGTGATCGGCGCCGGCGAGCCGGCGCTGCCCGGCATCTCGATCGGCCACAACGGCACCATCGCCTTCGGCCTTACGATTTTCAACGTCGACCAGGAAGACCTCTACGTCTACGAGCTCAATCCGCAAAACCCCAACCAGTACCGCTACGGCAATGGCTGGGAGGACATGCGCATCGTTCACGAGACCGAGCAGGTCAAGGGCGAGGCTGATCGCGACCTCGAGCTGAAGTTCACCCGCCACGGTCCCGTCATCTTCGTCGACGATGCAAACAAGCGCGCCTTTGCCGTGCGCTCGATCTGGTTCGAGCCCGGCACCTCCGCCTATTTCGGCTCCTCCGACTACATGACCGCGAAGGACTGGAACGGCTTCCTCGCCGCCATGCGGCGCTGGGGCGCGCCGTCGGAGAACCAGGTCTATGCCGACACCCGCGGCAATATCGGCTGGGTTGCCGCTGGCAAGACGCCGCGGCGCGGCAATTTCGACGGCCTGATGCCGGTGCCGGGCGACGGCCGCTACGAGTGGCAGGGCTTCCTCTCGCTCGACGAATTGCCGAAGGCCTATCAGCCTAAGCAGGGCTTTCTCGCCACCGCCAACCAGATGAACCTGCCGGCCGACTATCCGATAGCCGAGCGCAAGGTCGGATTCGAATGGTCCGACAGCGCCCGCTGGCAACGCATCACCGAGGTGCTCGCGGCCAACAGCAAGGTGACGCTCGCCGACGCGATGGACTTGCAGAACGACGACACTGCGATGCTCGGGCGGCGCCTCGTCAAGCTGTTGCAGCCGCTCACCTCCGACGATCCCAATGTGAAGAAGGGTCTCGAGCTGCTCAAGCCATGGGACGCGCGCGATGCCGCCGACAGCGCGGCGGCCGCCGTGTTCGAGGTCTGGATCGCCAATCATCTCGGCCCAAGGCTGCTGAAGACCGCGGCTCCCAAGGCGGCGGATCTGATCGCGCCGGAGGCGTCGAGCATTTCGGCGCTCGTCGCCTATCTGGAATCTCCGGATGCGGCGCTCGGTTCCGATCCCGCTGCCGCGCGCGACCAGGTCCTGCGCGATAGCATTGGTTCCGCGGTGGCCGATGTCACGAGCAAGCTCGGGCCCGATTCATCGACCTGGCGCTGGGGCCGGCTGCACGTCGCGAAATTCGACCATGCCTTGATGCCGCTTGCCGACAAGGCGACCGCCGCGCAGCTCTCGGTCGGCCCGCTCGCCTATGGCGGCGCCGCCAATGTGCCGCGCGCGGCCACCTATCGCCGCGCCGATTACCAGCTGTTCGCCGGCGCCTCGTTCCGCATGGTGCTCGACGTCGGCAATTGGGATGCGAGCCGCACCATCAACACGCCCGGACAATCCGGCGATCCCTTCAGCGCCCACTATCGCGACCTCGCCCCGCTCTGGGCCGCAGGCCAATATGTTCCGCTGCTCTACAACCGTTCGGCCGTCGAAGCCGCGACCGCGGAAGCGATCTCGTTGACGCCGAGATGAGCGACTTGTTGGCCGGTGAGTGCCGGAAGAGCGCGGCCTGCATGGTTCGAGACGCCCGCTTAGGCGGGCTCCTCACCATGAGGGTCTAGTATCTCGCCGCGAAACGCGACCTCATCCTGAGGGCCCGCCGTAGGCGGGTGTCTCGAAGGATGCCGCAAGCGAGCTGTTCGCCATGTCTTTCTGAGAGGCCCCATGATCATCCCCGACGGCTATTCCGACATCCCCGCCGGCAAGATCGCCGCCGTCGTCACGCATCTCGAGATGACCGCACCTCCCGCGCGCCGTGACGATCCGCCCGGCGCCTGGACTCTGCGCAAGGTCGATGCGCCCCCGCTCGATTGGTATCGCGACCTCCATCGCCGCGTCGGCGAGGAGTGGCTGTGGTTCTCGCGCGCCCGCATGAACAATGCCGAGCTCGCCGCAATCATCCACGCACCGGGCGTCGAGGTCTACGCCCTGGTCGCGGATGGCCGCGACGAAGGCCTGCTGGAGCTGGACTTCCGCGAGGCCGGCCAGTGCGAGCTGGTCTACTTCGGCGTCACCGCCGGGCTGATCGGGACGGGCGCCGCCCGCTTCCTGATGAACCGCGCGCTGGAGCTCGCCTGGTCGCGCGAGCTGCACCGCGTCTGGGTGCACACATGTACCTTCGACCATCCCTCCGCCGTCGCGTTCTATCAGCGCTCCGGCTTCCACCCGTTCCGCCGCCAGATCGAGATCGCCGACGATCCGCGTCTCGACGGCACCGCGCCGCGCGACGCGGCGAGGCATGTGCCGATCATCGAGTAGTGCGCGGCTGCCTCCCCACCGTCATTGCGAGGAGCCCTTGCGACGAAGCAATCCAGACTTCCTCCGCGGAAAGATTCTGGATTGCTTTGCTTCCGCCGTCGCTCTTCGCGCTATGGCGGACAAGGCGCTTGCAATGACGGAATATGGCGATCGCGTTCACCCCACACTCAATAATTATACCGCACGCCGAAGCTGAACCCCTGCGCGAGCAGGTTCGTCGTGTTCATCACCGGCAGAGGTCGGGTCGGGCCGGCAGGCGGTCCCGGCGGCACCAGGCTCGGATTGATGTTGGTGTCGATCAGGCCGCCGGCGCGCTGCACGCCGGTCCAGTACAGTACGTCATAGCCGACGGTCAGGCGCCAGGCGGGCGCGATCTGGTAGCCCGCCTTCAACGACAGCTCCGGTATCACGGCGAATTTGGTCTGCGAGAAATGGCCGCTGTTGCTGGCCAATGCGAGGAAGCCGCCCGGCACCGTCGTCGTGAAGCCGGCGATCGTCGAAGTCGTCGAGCCCGAAACGTCGGCCGTGTTGAGGTTTGCGCCGAGCGCGACCTTGCCGCGCCACTCCAGCGACCACGGGCCATTGCGCCAGTCACCGGTGAGACCAAGATCGAGACCGTGGAAGTTGCTGGCCGCCTTGAAATTGTCGCTCGGCGTAAACGTGCCGAAAGCGACGCTGCTCGCGGTGTCGGTGATCCACAGCGTGTCGGAGGAGCGCAGATAGCGATAGCCGATCAGCGCGTTCACGCGCTGCCCGCTCCACATGCCGATATCCTGGCGATAGAGCGCGCCGGCGCCGAAAAGACGCGATGTCTCGCTGGCGTTGACGCTGCCGGTGGAGATGCCCGGGAAACTTGCGATCAACGCGTCGGGAAGTCCCGTCAGCGCGTTGGTGAAAGGCCGCGTCAGGATTGGATAGGCGCCGGAACTGGCGGCAAAGCCGGTCGAGGCGTTCTCCAGTCCGAAAAACGACGCCTCGATGCCGCGGCTGCGCTGCGGGTCGAACCAGTATCCTCCAGTGATGCGTCCGCCCGAACGCCAGTCATTGTTGACGCTGGAATTGCCGAACAGCACGGTCGTGGTGGGCTGCCCGAGCACGCCGGCTACGCCGAGCGGCGTGCCGACGGGCGCAGTCGTCACCAGTGCCGGCAGCTTGTCGCCGCTCACGCTCCAGGCGAGATAGTCGGCCTCGGCCCAGAACGGATTGAAATCGACGGGCTTCGGCGGGGCTTTCAGCCGCAGGTCGGCGGCAAGAGCGCTGCCGCTCAGCGAGATCGCCGCAAATGCCACGCCAGCCGCTGCAGCCCCCAACCGCCGAGTCATTGGCCTTCCCCAAGGTTCCACGGAATGAACCATGCGACAATCTGTCCGGCAAGGTGGAGTTGTGGCAGGGGAGCAGCGAAAACGTCCGGCTGTTGCCGTTGGGCATCGCTTGTTTGCTTACGCCGCAGCAGCCTCATGCCGGCTACGTCGCGCTATTTCAAAACACCTTCTGCTCCGCCCGCGCCAGCGAGAACCCTTGCTGCATGGCGTTGAAGCACGTCAGCCGGATCTGCTCCGACCGGCATGTAAAGCCAGCGCGTTGCCACGCCTCGCCATAGGCGCGCACCGGCAGCGATGGGTCCATCACCGTGTCGCCGGCGCAGATGCGTTGGCGCTGCCCTTCGCGCTCATCTCGAAGGCGTGGCCGTAATCGAGCTCGCAATCGGCAGGCCGGTGCGGGCGCGCCTCCATGTTCACGATGTCGCAGCGGAGCACGCCCTGTCCGTTATCGGCAAAGAACTGGCAGGCGCTGTTTTTCGACGGCGTCAGGAAGCCGATAGGGCGGTCCTGTGCATGCGCGCCGGCGGCTCCGATCAACGCAAGCAGGGTCGATGCCAGGATGACGGCGCGGGGCCCGATCATGCAATTCCCCTTGAGACTAGCTGTCGAACTTGACCGCCGTCGTGTTGGCGCCGCAGAGCAGCACTGCGACGCGTTCGCCGGGCAAGGGACGATAGCGGCCCGACAGCAGTGCGGCAAAGGCGGCCGCGCCGCCGGGCTCGGCCACGAGACGCAGGCTCGACCATAAAGCTGCCTGGGCCTGCCGGATCGCCTCGTCGCTGACCAGGACGACCCGCTCGACATGGGCCCGCGCGATCGGGAACATCAATTCACCGACGCGCCGCGGCGCAAGGCTGTCGGCGGCGATGCCCCCGGCCGGCGCATCGACCGGAGCTCCCGCCGCGATGGCGGCGTGCAGGGTCGGCGATTGCTCGGGCTCGACCGCGACGATGCGCGTCTGGCCTTTGTACCATGCGGCAATGCCGCCGATCAGCCCGCCGCCGCCGACCGCCACCAGCAGCGTATCGATGCTGGGCGCGTCCTGCTCCAGCTCAAGTCCGACGCTGCCCTGGCCGAGCAGGGTCTCGGCCTGGTCGTAGGCATGAACTGCCATTGCACCGGTCCGTGCAACATGCGCTTCGCTCGCGGCGAGCGCATCGGCGTAGCGGCTGCCCGCGATCACGAGTTTCGCATCATACCCCTTGATCCGCTCCGCCTTGGCTGGCGAGGTGATATCGGGCACGAAGATCGTGGCGGGAATGCCGAGCCGCTGCGCCGCATAGGCGACCGCCGCCCCGTGATTGCCGCCGGATGCGGCGACCACGCCGGCTTGCGGTACCGGCCGCAGCAGCAGATTGGCAAATGCGCCCCGCGCCTTGAACGATCCGGAATGCTGCAGCATCTCGAGCTTGAACGTGATGGGCGCCGCCGGCAGGCCGAAATCGGCGAGATCGGCCACAATGAGGGGCGTGCGCCTTACGTGCGGACGAATGACGGCCTCGGTCGCCGCAATCCGCTCCCGCGTGATGTCCGTTGTTGCTGTCATGATGCCGTCCTTGATAGCCCATCGGAGAGTTGACATCAATTAGGTAATTAGCAAAATGGCTAAATGAAATTCACTGTCGCGCTGCGCGCGCTGGCCAACGAACGCCGCCTGCAGATTCTGGACTGGCTGCGGGATCCGCGGAGGCATTTTCGTGAGCAGGCCGATGGCGACTTGGTCGAGGACGGCGTCTGCGGATTGCTGATCGCCGAGAAGCTCGGCGTCAGCGCACCGACCGTGAGCGAGCACATGCGGGTACTGACGGCCGCAAAGCTGGTGCGCGCCAAGCGGATCAAGCAGTGGACGATGTACAAGCGCAACGAAACCGCGATCGCCGCCATCAAGCGCTCGATCCAGGACGACCTTTGATCGCGCAGCGCGCACCTTGCGCGTGATGTTGCAGGTGCCGTTGCAACCGGCGCAATGCTCCATTTCCATATTCTTTCTTGCGCCGCGCCGATCTGGTCGTGGAAACTGACCGGCCCCGCCGTGTCCCGCCAATGAGAAGAGCGAGAACCATGTTCCTGATCGGCCAATATGATTCCCCCTTCGTCCGCCGCGTCGCGATTGCGCTGCGGCTTTACGGGCTCGCCTTCGAGCACAGGCCGTGGTCCACCTTCGGCGATGCCGACAAGATCGCGCCCTATAATCCGCTGCGCCGCGTCCCGACCCTGGTGCTCGACGACGGCGAGGCGCTGATCGAGAGCACGATCATCCTGGATTATCTCGACGAACTGGTCGGCGAGGGGAAGGCGATGCTGCCGCGCGGTGGCGCCGAGCGGCGCAAGCACCTGCGCATCTGCGCGCTTGCCTCCGGTCTCGGCGACAAGGCCGTGAGCCTGCTCTATGAGCGGGTGCTGCGGAAGGAGCAGCTTGCGCTGTGGGTCGAGCGCTGCCAGGCGCAGATCGGCGACGTGCTCGGCGTGCTCGACGCCGAGCGCACCAAGGTAACGACGCCGTACTGGCTGGGTGAGCGCATTGGCCATGCCGATATCGCGGTGGCCTGCGTCGTGCGCTTCACCCGCGAAGCGCATCCGCTTCTGTTCGAGGCGGCGCGCTACCCGGCGCTCGCGGCGCATGCCGACCGCTGCGAGGCGCTGGCGCCGTTCAAGGAGATCGTGCAGCCACTGGCGCCGCCGAAAGGGTGATTGGCATCAAGCGTCTCTATGCGAACCCGACCTTGATCAGGATTGTCAGGAAAAGGCCTCCGACGACCGCACAGACCGCGGCACCGATCAGCGGCCCCAGCGCGCCTTCCCGGCTCGCAGGCTCCAGCACCGCATGTCCCGGTCGTTCCGGATCGTAGTAGACTTTGACGTTCTGCCCGGGACGATATTTCGCTGCGGCCTTTTCGGCGACCTCGCGCAGCCCGGAGATCATGGTGCCGCCCCAATCGACTTCGGTGCCGATGAAGTCGCGCTTGTCGACCCTGTAGGCGTAGCGCAGGTCGACCTGATAGCGGTGTTGGAGCTTGCTGGACCGGGACTTGTCGTCGTCGCTCTTCTCCTCGATGATTTCCTCGATCACGTCGCAACGGGTGACCCTGCCAGCCGCGGTCGGCCAGCGCAGGCTGGCGCTCGCCAGCCGGCGCGTCCGGACATACTCTGCGACGCAGAACACGCCGCCCACGAGCACGATGATCGGCAACGCGAACGCGAACAGCGGAACGCCGTTGTTGGTGTAGAGCACGTGACCCGCGAGCGAATGCGCGGTGAGGGTGGCGGCAATGAAGCCGAACACGATGGTGAACGCCACCAGTGCCGCGACGTTCTGCGCGGCAGCAGGTTCGAGCAACGCCTCGGTCGGTTGCCTCGGATCGACGTGGACGTCGACATGCGCCCCGACCGGATATCGTCCGATCAGTTTTGCGGCCAGTACCCTCGTCGTGATGACGGAGCCGCCGACAAAGACCTTGTCGCTTTCCAGCTCCTGGCCGCCGGCCTGATAGCGATAGCGGATGATAGGCTTGGCGTCGTTCCGATCGTCCGAGGCGTGCGTCGCCGGCTGATCGACCCTGGAGACCGTGATGATGCCCTCCACCTTGTCCCAGTTCCGCGCGGCCTGCATCCGGCCCCGCATGCGGACCAGATTGAACAGCATCAATCCAAACAGCAGCACCGAGATGCCGGCGGCAATCTGCGTCCACATCAATTGTTGGGCGTTCAGCATCCGATTCCCTGCTTTTCGGCGGCGATCGCCATTGGTCGCGGCGAGCGCGCGTTGCGTTCACGGCGCTGCCGAACGCGCCGCGACAAATGCGAAGCCGTGCCTGCTGTCTGTGAGTTGGCCAGAGCGTTCTCTGCCCTCGAGCGCAGCGAGAGAGATCGTGCAGCCGCTGGCGCCGCCGAAGGGGGCAGGCCCCTCCGTCATTCCGGGCTCGCGCTTCGCGCGCCCCGGAATGACGGCGCGATAAGCGAGACGGACGGTACCAGCCGGGCGCGGCAGCCGATCATGCATTGATACAGGTGTTTTGCCCGACGCCGCAAGTCGTTTCGGTGAAACCGAAATTCCTCAAGTCTTTCAACCCCACTTCTACTGTGCATGGGGTTGTTTTCTCATATTTTGCTTTGGGGGCGCGCCTAGCCCACCCCCGCGCGCTTCTTCTGCCAGACGAGGTGCACCGCGCAGGTGCAGCCCGGCGGATGCGAGGCGAGATCCTTTGACGTCTCGTCGTTCGCCGGCGTCGCCGCGAAGGCCTTGTCGGTCGCCTCTCGCGCCGGGATGTAGTTCAGCACCGGTGCGAGCCAGCGCTCGGCCTCCGCGACCGTCATGCCCTTGCGCGCGGCATAATCCTCGACCTGGTCGCGCTCGATCTTGCCGACGCCGAAATAATAACTCTCGGGGCTGGCGAAATAGAGCCCGGAGACGCTCGAGCCCGGCCACATCGCAAAGCTCTCGGTCAGCTTCACGCCGGCGGTGGCTTCGGCATCGAGCAGCTCGAACAGCGTCGCCTTCTCGGTGTGATCGGGCTGCGCGGGATAGCCCGGCGCGGGGCGGATGCCCTGGTATTTCTCCAGGATCAGATCGTCGCAGGAGAGTGCTTCGTCCGGCGCGTAGGCCCAGAACTCGCGGCGCACGCGGGCATGCATGCGCTCGGCGAAGGCTTCGGCGAGGCGGTCGGCCAGCGCCTTGCACAGGATCGAGGAGTAGTCGTCGTTGGCCATCTTGAAGCGGTCGGCGACGGCATCCTCGCCGATGCCGGCCGTGACGACGAAGCCGCCGACATAATCAGGCACGCCGGTGCCGACAGGCGCGACGAAGTCGGCGAGTGCCGCGTTGAAACGGCCCTCGCGCTTTTCGAGCTGCTGGCGCAGCGTGTGCAGCGTCGCGATGCTCTTGGTCCGGCTCTCGTCGGCATACAGCACGATATCGTCGCCTACCGCATTCGCCGGCCAGAAGCCGACGGTGGCGCGCGCCCGGAACCATTTCTCCTTGACGATCAGGTCGAGCATCTTGCGCGCGTCGTCATAGAGCGAGCGCGCGACCTCGCCGACCTTGGAATCGTCGAGGATCGCGGGGAAGCGGCCGGCGAGCTCCCAGGTCTGGAAGAACGGGGTCCAGTCGATATAGGGCACGAGCTCGGCGAGGTCGTATGCGTCAAAGCTCTTGGTGCCGAGGAAGGTTGGCTTCACCGGCTTGTTCGATGTGAAGTCGACCGGCACGCGGTTCTTGCGGGCGTCTGCCAGCTTCAGCCGCTTCTTGTCCGCTTGCGCTCGCAGATGCGCGTCCGAGATTTTTGCGTATTCGGCGCGCACCTCGGCGGCATAGGCCACGCGCTTCTCCGGCGAGAGTAGCGCGGAGGCGACGCCGACGGCGCGGCTGGCGTCGTTGACGTGCACGACGGGACCGGCGCGGTAGCTCGGGTCGATCTTGACCGCCGTATGCACGCGGCTCGTCGTTGCGCCGCCGATCAGCAGCGGCAGCTTGAGGCCCTCACGCTGCAATTCGCCGGCGAAGAACGCCATCTCGTCGAGCGAGGGCGTGATCAGGCCGGACAGGCCGACGATGTCGGCCTTCTCCGCCTTCACGGTCTCGACGATCTTGGCCGCCGGCACCATCACGCCGAGGTCGATGACCTCGAAATTGTTGCACTGGAGCACGATGCCGACGATGTTCTTGCCGATGTCGTGGACGTCGCCCTTGACGGTCGCGAGCACGATCTTGCCGGCGGAAGAGGAGCCTTCGGTGCCGATGCCATTGGCAAGATTGCGCGCCTTCTCTTCCTCCATGAACGGCATCAGCCAGGCCACCGCCTGCTTCATCACGCGGGCGGACTTCACCACCTGCGGCAGGAACATCTTGCCGTCGCCGAAGAGGTCGCCGACGACGTTCATGCCGGCCATCAGCGGCCCCTCGATCACGTCGAGCGGACGCGACGACGCCTTGCGGGCCTCCTCGGTATCCACTTCGATGAACTCGGTGATGCCGTGCACCAGCGAATGCGACAGCCGCTTCGCCACCGGCCATTCGCGCCAGGCGAGGTCGGCTTCCTTGGTCTGGGTCTTGTTGCCACGGAATTTTTCCGCAAGCGCCAGCAGTCGCTCGGACGCGCCCGGATCGCGATTGAGGATGACGTCCTCACACACCTGGCGCAGTTCAGCATCGATGTCGTCATAGACGATCATCTGCCCGGCATTGACGATGCCCATGTCCATGCCGGCCTTGATGGCGTGATACAGGAACACCGAGTGCATGGCCTCGCGCACCGGCTCGTTGCCGCGGAACGAGAACGAGAGGTTGGACACACCACCAGAAATGTGGGCGCCCGGCAGGTTCTGGCGGATCCAGCGCGTCGCCTCGATGAAGTCGACGCCGTAATTGTTGTGCTCCTCGATGCCGGTCGCAATCGCGAATATGTTGGGATCGAAGATGATGTCCTCGGGCGGGAAGCCGACGCGGTTCACCAGGATGTCGTAGGCGCGCTTGCAGATCTCGGTCTTGCGCGCGAACGTATCGGCCTGGCCGACTTCGTCGAAGGCCATGACCACGACAGCCGCGCCATGACGACGGGCGATCTTGGCCTCGTGAATGAACTTCTCCTCGCCTTCCTTCATCGAGATCGAATTGACGACCGGCTTGCCCTGCACGCATTTCAGGCCGGCCTCGATCACCGAGAATTTCGAACTGTCGACCATCACGGGGACACGGGCGATGTCGGGCTCGGCGGCGACGAGATTGAGGAACGTCACCATCGCCGCTTCGGAGTCGAGCAGGCCCTCGTCCATGTTGACGTCGATGATCTGCGCGCCGTTCTCGACCTGGTCGCGCGCGACCTGCAGCGCGGCGGTGTAATCGCCGGCGGTGATCAGCTTGCGGAAGCGGGCAGAGCCGGTGACGTTGGTGCGCTCGCCGACATTCACGAAGGGAATGGCGTCGGTCAAAATGAACGGCTCGAGGCCGGAGAGCCTCAAGCGCGGTTCGATCTCCGGCACGATGCGCGGCTTGTGCGGGGCAACGGCCGCGGCGATTGCGGCAATATGATCCGGCGTGGTGCCGCAGCAGCCGCCGACGATGTTGACGAGGCCATCGCGGGCGAACTCGCCGACCAGGCGGGCCATGTACTCCGGCGTCTCGTCATACTGGCCGAATTCGTTGGGCAGGCCGGCATTGGGGTACGCGCAGACCAGCGTGTCGGCGACGCGGCCGATATCGGCGATATGGGCGCGCAGGTCTTCGGCGCCGAGCGCGCAGTTGAAGCCGATGGTGATGGGCTTGGCGTGCCGCACCGAATTCCAGAACGCTTCCGGCATCTGCCCGGAGAGCAGGCGGCCGGACTTGTCGGTAATGGTGCCCGACACCATCACCGGCATGTCGATGCCGCGCTCTTCGGTGATCTCGGCGATCGCGTAAAGCGCCGCCTTGGCGTTCAGCGTGTCGAAGATGGTCTCGACCAGCAGCAGGTCGACGCCGCCGTCGAGCATGCCGCGGATCTGCTCGCCATAGGATTTGCGCAGATCGTCGAAGGTGACGGCGCGGTAGCCGGGGTTGGAAACGTCGGGCGAGATCGAGGCGGTGCGGTTGGTGGGGCCGATGGCGCCGGCGACGAAGCGCGGCTTGCCGTCCTCGGCTTCGACGCGCCGTGCGGCATTGCCGGCGAGGCGGGCGCCTTCGCGCGCCATCTCGTAGACGATGTCGGTGAGGTCGTAATCGGCCTGCGCGATCGAGGTCGTGGAGAAGGTGTTGGTCGCGACGATGTCGGCGCCGGCGCGCAAATACGCGGCGTGGATGTCCTCGATCGCCTGCGGCTGGGTCAGGATCAACAGATCGTTGTTGCCGCGCAGGTCGCGATGGAAGTTCTTGAAGCGCTCGCCGCGGAACGCGGCCTCGTCGAACTGGAGGTTCTGGATCATCGTGCCCATCGCGCCGTCGAGCACCAGAATGCGCTCACGGGCGGCTTTGAGCAGTGCAGTTCGCTTGGCGGAAACGGGTACGGTCATCTTGGGTCAAGCTGCCTTCTGCGCGCTCTTGGCGCGAATGCCGAGCAAGTGGCTGATCGCGAACACGAGATCGGCGCGGTTCATGGTGTAGAAATGGAAGGTATCGACGCCGCGCTTCGCCAGCTTCTGCACCTGGCCCGCGGCGACGGTGGCCGCCACCAGCTTGCGGGTCTCGGCGTCTTCGTCGAGGCCCTCGAACTTCTCCGCGAGCCAGTCCGGCACGGAGGTGCCGGCGCGGGTGACGAAATTGCGAGCCTGCTTGAAATTGTGCATGGGCATGATGCCCGGCACGATCGGAATGTTGATGCCGCGGGCACGGACGCGGTCGAGATAGCGGAAGTAGAGGTCGTTATCGAAGAACACCTGCGTGATGGCGCGGGTTGCGCCGGCATCGACCTTGGCCTTCAGCGTGTCGATGTCGGCATCGAAATCGCGGGCTTCAGGGTGCTTCTCGGGATAGGCGGATACCGACACTTCGATGTCGCTGTGGCGCTTCTTGATGCCCGCGACGAGGTCGGCGGAGCTCTGGTAGCCGTCGGGATGGCTGGAATAGGGCGTGCCGATGCCGCCGGGCGGATCGCCGCGCAAGCCGACGATGTGACGGACGCCGACCTCGTGGTAGCGGTCGACGATCTCGTCGATCTCGCCGCGCGAGGCGCCGACGCAAGTCAGGTGCGCGGCCGGCAGCAGTGCGGTCTCCTTGAGGATGCGCGCGATGGTCGAATGGGTGCGCTCGCGGGTCGAGCCGCCGGCGCCGTAGGTCACCGAGACGAATTTCGGGTCGAGCGGGGCGAGCCGGGTGA
>Ga0207647_10002510_pt1 | contig 13895 bp, 9 predicted proteins | sample KBSCornC2_FD_184295 | JGI IMG/M metagenome (GOLD analysis project Ga0207647, IMG submission 184295) | Corn rhizosphere microbial communities from Kellogg Biological Station, Michigan, USA - C2 (SPAdes) (version 2) | ecosystem: Host-associated > Plants > Roots > Rhizosphere ...
CCGGCTGGCGATGAGATGAACAAGCGCGGCGATCACGTCATGGGGTTCGACCATACGAAGACCACACATCATTTCTTGCTGGACGAATCAGGCGGATCAATTGAGGTCACAGCCAACAAATCCGACGATGTTGAGAGTAGCGAACAGATCAGAATGCACTTGAAGCATATCGCAATGATGTTCGCCGATGGGAATTTCAATGCACCGATGCTAATCCACGATCAAACACCTCCGGGAGTGCAGGTGATGCAGGAGTTAAAGGGCGACATCAAGTACAACTATGAAGAGATCGATCGGGGAGCAGCGGTGCGGATTTCAACGCAGAATCCGACAGCATTGAAAGCAATCCACGATTTCCTGCGATTTCAAATAAAAGAGCACAAAACCGGCGATTCGCTTGACGTGATCCGTAAAATCCGTGGCTAACTACGACGACGAGCTATCAAGCAGTCGAGTGAAAATCGATCGTCCTGTCGTGGCAGCATGAATACAAAAAGCAACAATGCGAGACGCGGGATCACATGTGTGTGGAACTCATAGAGAGGTTCTTTTAGCAAGTGACCAAACGTGACTACTGCCAGGACAAAGCCAAGCGCGACTAATGCTTCACGGACACGCAGCCCGAGTATGACCATTGCGCCGGCGATCAGCTCCACGAAGGGAATGACCACACCCATCGCCCATAGTGACCAGACTGGCAAGAACGTGTCGGCAAACGGTAGAAAATACTTGCGAGCATGATTGAGCGGCCCAAGCTGAAAGACCTTCATCACTCCCGCCATGAAAAAGATCAATCCGAGCACCAAACGTGCAAACAGAATCGCCCACGCCCGATCGATGTTTGCTGTTGTGTTGGACTCGCTTTGACTCATAATGTCTCTCCTTCAGTTGGTGATTAAGGTTCAGGAGCGAAGAATGAAAAAGACGACCGTTCTATTTACCTTTGGCCTGGTGCTTTTATTCGGTGGCGCGACTCACAGTGCGGCGCAGGTAAAACGCGTGCAAATGCACATCGCCGGGTATCTGTGCGGGAATTGAGTGTACAACATCCAGAAGGCCGTGAGCCGTCTAGATTACGCACCGAAACTGAAAGAGATTGCCGTTACGGACATCAAGAAGGGCCTTGGAGAATTTACTCCGAAGCCTGATAAACCTGTTTCGTTCGCGGCGTTGAAGGCGACGTTGAAGAGTGCCGGTTATGTACTCGACGCCGCCGACATAGCAGTCGCCGGCACGCTCGAGAAAGAAGGCGATGTCTGGGTTGTGACAGTAAAGCCTTCGGGACAGAAGTTTGTGCTCGAAGGTCCCAATGTAACGAATGCAGTATCAGGAAACGAACCCGGTTCGCCGATCGAAATAATTGGCAATTGGAAAACGGTAGGGCAGGGAACCAGCGCCCGTGAAGTAATCGTTCCGGACAGGCTGAGGGCATCTTTAGGTGACGCTCGCTATTCTGTAGAGTTCATTTCAGCGGCGTTTGTGCTCAGCGATACGGAGACAACAAAGCCTCTGGCTCCCATACGCGTCACCTCGCCAGGTCTGACAGTTTATAAAGGAGGCGCGATCACGCCGCGTCTCTATTTAATTCGCCAGCACTTGGGAGCGCTCAAGGTCGATCGTCAGGTAGTAGACCTGAGCTTGTCGTATACGCCGTCACCACACGTCCAACTTGAAGCTGAAGTTCCCATAGCTCGAACAGCATTTCATGATGCATCGACGTCGGGATCAAGTGTTGGTTTGGGAAACATTACTGGTTGGGCCAAGTATCGGTTCTTTCGCAAGGTTAAGACTTATGGTGACAGGCAGGCAGCGGCGAGATTCGGATTAGAGCTGCCGACCGGAAAGAAAGATGCTCCGAGTCAAACCCAAATCAATGCGCCGGCTTTTGTCCGGCAACAGCTCACGCCGATCAACGGTGGCTTGGCGCCGCACTTCGATCTCGCTTTCTCACAAGCTGGTGGCCGACTTATTTTCGGTGGAAATGCCGAAGCGATTTTTCGTTCCGAACGAGATGGCTTTCGCATGGGGCACGAGCAGCGACTGAATACTGATCTTGAGTACGTTCTGCTGCCGCGCGAATATACAAAGCCGGGGGGAGAATTGTTTCTGATTCTCGAAACCACTTTTGTTCATCGCGGCACAGGACGCCTCAATAGTGTTCCGGTTTCCGGCAGCAGTGCAACCGAATACTATCTTGCTCCCGGACTGCAATACGCAGCGCGTCCACAATTTGTGGTGGAAGGCAGCGTGCAGTTTCCAGTAGTGCTCAATACTGGTCCATTGACACTGCGCACCGATGTCAACGTGTTGCTCGGAGTGAAATATCTGTTTTGAAGTTCATTTTGTTCTTTATCGTAGTGCTGACGGCGCAAGTCTCGTTTGCCCAGACAACATTCAAAATTGTTGTCAAAGACGAGACGACGAAGGAGCCAGTCGCGGGCGCGACGGTCACCGTTAAAGACACCTCAATTTCCGCTACGACAGACTCGCAAGGCGCGGCGCAGTTGAGCAACGTTCCTGCCGGCGTGCAGACGCTAGTGATCTTCTCTCCGGGTTATGAAACCAAAGAGCTGAGACTCCCTTCTACAAGTGAAACAGAGGTTTTTATTCGAGTCACGAACGAGGTTGGCGAAGTAACGATTGTTTCCACGCGCACCGGCCGTGAGATCGACGATGTGCCAACCCGAGTTGAAGCGATCGACGAAGAAGAAGTGGACGAGAAGACCAACATGCGTCCCGCAAACGTCTCGATGGTTCTGAACGAGAGCACGGGTATCAAGGTGCAACAAACGTCTGCGACGTCAAATACACAGAGCGTACGCATCCAGGGTCTCGACGGCCGATACACGCAGCTTCTCAAAGACGGATTTCCGGCGTTCGGCGGTTTTTCCGGCAGCATCAGTCTTCTCGATATTCTGCCGCTCGATCTGAAACAGGTAGAGATAATCAAAGGGCCCGCGGCAACTTTTTACGGTGGCGGAGCAATCGCCGGCGTAATCAATTTCATCAGCAAGGAACCTGACGAAACCCCGGGCACTTCGATGATCTTCAACCAGACCACGGCGCTCGGCACTGACTTTTCCATCTTTGATGCACGTAAGTTTGAGCGGTTTGGTTATACGTTTCTCGGTTCAGTCAATTATCAAAATGAATACGATGTCGACGATGACGATTTCACGGAGCTTCCCAATACAACCTCATTCACGTTGAGCCCGCGTTTCTTCTTCTATCCCAACAACAAGACTCGCGTCGTAATCGGCAACTCTACTTCTTATCAAAATCGCAAAGGCGGTGATGTCTTCGTCATTCGCGGCGAGGCAGACAGCTTTCATCAGTACTTTGAAAATAACGATTCACTACGAAACATCACGACGGTTCAGTTGGAACGACAGTTTGCGAATGGGAGTCGCCTTCTCGCCAGGCAGAGCCTCGCGTTTTTCAATCGCGAAATAGAGATTCCTGATTACGGCTTTAAAGGCCGGCAATTTAACTCTTACACAGACATTTCGTATCTTCGAACGCTTAGCGATCACGTGCTCGTCTTTGGCTTCAACGCGGTCTACGATCAGTTCAGAGAAACGCCTACGAGTAACACACCGGCTCTGCGCGATGAAACCCGCACCACTTTCGGTGCATACGCACAGGACAGCTTCAATCTCACGAACAAACTGTCGCTCGAAGCGGGGTTTCGATTGGACCATCTCAAGGATTATGGAACGTTCGCCCTGCCGCGTGTCTCTGCGCTGTACCGATTTAATAATCATCTGAGCAGCCGCTTGAGTTTCGGTCTTGGCTATAAAGCGCCCAGCATCTTTACCGAGGAGGCGGAGACTCTACTTTTTCGAAATGTGCTACCAATCGGAAACTCTTTGAACGCGGAACGCAGTCGTGGTGGAACTCTCGACCTGAATTATCGAAACACTATTGGCGAGAACTTTTCGTATTCCCTTAATCAGATGTTCTTCTATACAGAGATCGAAGACTCGCTCGTCCTGCTCGATACGCCAGGGGGAAACTTCCGTTTCGCGAATGCGGACCAACTTGTCAGAAGCCGCGGGTTTGAAACCAACGCTCGGCTGTCTTACGACATCGTGAAACTGTTCGCCGGATACACTTTCACGCATGCCAAAGCTGACTATCTTGCAGGCAATCGGACGTTGCCTTTAACTCCTAAGAGCAGAATCAACTCGGCGTTACTTTTTGAAAAGGAGTCGAGTTTCAAGACGGGCTTCGAAGCGTATTACACGAGCAGCCAGTTTCTGACCAATGGCTTCCGAACGAAAGCGTTTTGGGTCCTGGGAATCTTCGGCGAAAAGACATTCGGCAAATACAGTCTCTTTATCAATGCCGAAAACATTACCGACATTCGCCAGGGACGCTTTACTCAGGTAGTCTTCCCACCGCACCAGATGCCCACGTTTGCCGAGATCTACACACATACTGAAGGACGCGTTTTCAACGGCGGCATCAAGATCAGACTGTAGTCTGGGTCTAAAGACCTTTGACAACCACTATCCTTCGCCATATCTTTCGTGTGCTTCCAAACCTTGCACCAGACTAGAAAGGTTGGACCTCCAAATGAGTAGCTTCACTATCTCCCAAAATAAAGGCATTCTGCCGTGTCCAAGTTGCGGCGAGATGATCTATAGCGACGCCGAAGTGTGCCGGTTTTGTTCGGCTCCGATTGATCGCGAAACGGCAGCGCGTGGCGCTGAACTACAGAAGCGAGTAAACGACGCCTGCAATGAGGCGAAGTGGGTGCGCAATGCTGCCGGTGTGATGTGGTTCTTTCTGCTCTTGCGCATGCTGTTTTTCCCGGCCGCGGGATGGGGATACATCGGATTGTTCTTTGCGATCCCGGTCTGGCTGATTATCTGGAAGGTAAGATATAGCAGTCTTGAAACGGGAGACCCTGACTACAAGACCGCAAAGCGCGACTGGCTCGTCGCACTGATTATCTGGCTCCCCGCAGTGGGACTATCGGTAATCAGCTTTTTCTGGTAGACAATGCTTGCCTCAAAAATAGAAATCGCACTTGGATCGGGTCAGTACAGGGAGCGGTAGCGACCTGGTCAGTGATCAGTATTCAAGCCAGGCTACTTGTATACCGGTGCGTCTTTAAGCACGGAAGTGATTCTCGCTTTGATCTCTTCTTTGTCCGGCCGCTTGTACTCGCGCTCAAAGAACGCCCAACCCTTTTGCTCCTTTCGCGCGTAAACGTAACGAAGCAGGATGTTGAGTCTCGTTGACAGGTAGTTGCTGTCTTCGCTGGACAGTCTCTCGATATCACTTTGAATGTCGCGAAGAGCGTAGTCCGGGAATAGATGATTTGCCGGTAAATACTTCCGCACCTTCGGATCGTATTTGAAGAGGATCTCGGGCAGTGGAATCTCTCCGATGTACATCTTGTCCTGCATGGAGTAGAAGGCTGTCACCGGCAAAGAGATCTCGTAGATGCCATCCTTGTCGAGGTCGATCACATAGAACTCTTCACGACCCACGCCATAATCGCCACTATCAAAGAGCACTCGCACTTCCGGCGACACACTGACGACCCAATGTCGCCCGCCTCTAGGCACTGTTTGCGAGACGATGAACTGCTGTGAACCATTTCCCAGCAGGTCGAACAATCCGAACTCGGTGCTGTTACCGGCGCCAAAATAGACGTCGCCATCAAGCTTCAGCAGTGGCTGGTCGTTCTTCATTAACACGCCGTAGGAGACTTCGACGTTATGGTACGTCTTGTCGTTGATCATTTTCGTGAGCCGTCTCATCGTGTAGCCGTTGTATGAGGTGTCTTCATCGCTGAAAATGTCGATCAGTTGTTGCGGCTCTTCTCGTTTAGTAACCGGTTCTGCCGGTTTAAGGACAACCTGAACGGGTGTTTCATTCTTCACCGGTTGGTGAACAGCGCCAAACAGCCAAATTGAGACCAAGGTTGTAGTGATGAAGACGATCGAGTTGCGTGTGATGTTCACGAGCGACATTAAACCCACCGAAGCGAGGAGTTACAAAAGAGCTAGCCTCGTCACTTAACCGTATTACCCACAACTCATCAATTAGGGGCATCACCCCTTCGCTCGCGCGGCGTCCAAACAATATCGGCCCTGCAAAATTGTTTGACAACACCTATTCTTTGTCATAACAACTCTGCCTGAAGAAGGGAGCAGTCCCTGTTTGGACGGACAGGCAGGTTGGCCGGGGCTGGTTCAACGTACCCACGACTTTTGAGGAAACAAAGAATTGCGAACCACTATGATCCGTTGGGTAGTAATCCTGATTTCGCTGGTCCTCTGTTGGCCGCGACCGTGGTGTCAAGCTCAGAAAAAAGCCGCTCCCGCTGACTACGATTATTATGCTCTAGCAATCACATCGATCTCGGACATTACGCGCGACGCCGCAAAACTCCCCGACATACCTAACAGAGTTAAGCTGTTGATTGAGGCGGCCAAGATCTTGGGACCGGCTAACAAGGAGGAAGCAGTTCGCCAGCTTGAAGTCGTATTGCGTGACTTAAAAGAATGGGGTTCGGCAGACTCCGCAAGTTGGGCTCAACGAAATATGGCCGCAACTCTACGCAATGAGGCGCTTGCGGTATATGCGACCGTGGACTCGGAGAAAGCGCTTGTTCGACAAAAAGAGGTCCAACCTTTAGAGGAACCGTCCACAAGCAACTCGTCAGCCAACTTCAAAGATAATTCCTGGCGTGCTTATTTCGCCGACCGGAGAACCTCTGCTGACCAGGCTGCAAAAGTAGCGATTTCACTCATTGATTCCGACCCCGACAGAGCCTTGCGACTAGTGACTCAGAGTCTTCAAGGTGGAACTGTCTCAGGTGTCGTATTTGAGATTATCGAAAAACTACTTCAGACCGGAAATCGCGCACTCCTTAACAGATTCGAAAACAGGATCGGTGAGTCAATGGCGATTAACGTTGCGCTCGATCCCTCTAGTCTCGTGGCTGCCTCCACGGTCGGCTTGGTCGATAAGGACATGCCGCTGGCGGCAAAGAATGCGTTTGTCAGCTTCTTCATGCGCTCACTTCAAGCGTGGGCACTCGTTGTGAAAGAGGGTGGCATCGATAGGTATTACATTATCGATGGATATCGCGCATTCTCAGGGAATATTCGCTACCTCATATCGCAGTATGCACCCGACCAACTGCTTGAATTTGATTTGGTCCTGGATCAGACGACACCGCTGGTTCCAGAAAAAATGAAGGCATTAGTACAGACACTCCAGCCGGAAACTTTGTCAGATCCAAAGGAGAGACTTGAAGAAATTCTAAAGGACGCGGTTTCCGATAGGCGCGATCGAAGGCTTATTCGCTTTGTCTCTGAACTGTTGCGGAATGAGTCGGAAGACTCTGAGAAAAAAATTGATCTGGCTACCGATGCGATTAGCGGTTTTAGCGACACGGATGTGAAGTCAGCTTATGCAGACCTATTGACGATCGCTCGTGTGGACGGGCTGGTGAAACAGAAAAAGATTATTGAGGCTCAACAGTTGACCGGGTCCATTTCTTCCCAAGAATCACGAGCTTGGGCTTTACTTGCCGTGGCGTCAGTTGCGGCCAAAGAGGATAAGGTACTAGGTTTTGAATCGATCACTAAAGCGCTTAAAGCGTTGGACGCATCCTCGCCTACTCCGTATAAAGCAGAATTGGCGCTGTTGGCGAGCGCAATGCTTGTGAAGGACGATTCCCGCCGAGCGTTTGAGACGTTGTTAGCCGCAGTAAGGTACGCCAATTCATCTGAGTCGAAAGACTCTGCACGAACCAAGCCGCCAGTTGGATTTGGGCTAGAAGCCAGAATTGGAAATAGTCAAATGAGGCTGGGAGTGGTGCCCTCGAGTCTTAGCGAAATAAGAATCGATCCGAGTCTATCGAGCCTTGCTGTCGCTGATTGGTTTCGTGCAGATCAAATAGTCAGCAATGTTCATGAGCCATCATTGCGACTTTTATTGAAGCTTCAATTCGCAGGGGCCGTGCTTGCGAAGGAGTTGAAGTCCAAAAAGAGCCAGGCAGTTCCAAAATCCTCTGCGAACAACTGACCTACCCACACTCAGTCCCGCTTAACAAACATTTAAGGCGCAATTTACATGCACTTAACCGCTCGGGGATAACGTCTGCCTTTGTACCAATCGACACTCAAGGCATCAACTGAACTTCCACAGGAGAATTGTATGTATTCGAATAACGTTCCCCGGCCAGTCCGCCAGGTCCTGCTTCTGGTCACGTTTCTCGCAACCGTTTGTTTGATTCAACTGCCGGCTTATGCCCAGCAGGATCAGGGGCGCATCGCGGGCACGGTCAAAGATTCAGCCGGCGGCCTCGTACCCGGTGCGTCGATCGTCGTCAAGAACGAACGCACAGGTGAAGAGAGAACGGCAACTTCAAGCGACACCGGAGCCTATATCGTTTCCGCACTCAGACCTTCTCTCTATACGGTTACGGCGTCCGCTCAAAATCTCAGCGTGCGTGCGACAAACGTTCAACTGCTTGCCGGCCAGGAGTTGAATTTGGACCTGGCCCTTCAGGCCACAGGCGTTGAGGCGAAAGTCGATATCGTCGCCGCGGCAGATACCGGGATCGATACCGGCACGGCTTCGATGGGCGTGAACGTTAATCCACGCGAAGTCGAAGCACTGCCACTCAACGGTCGGCAACTCTCACAACTCTATCTGCAGGCGCCAGGCTCGGTGAACAGTGGCTCAGGCACCTTCGGCGACATTCGCTTCAGTGGACGCGCCGTGCAACAGAACGTGATTCGTTACGACGGAATCGAAGGATCGGCAATCATCGACGCTTCGCCGGGTAACCTCAACGGTGAAGTTCCATCACCGTTCCGGCTGCAATCGAGTCTCGAGAACGTGCAGGAGTTTCGCGTTGACTCGAACAACTTTCCGGCTGAGTTTGGTACCGGCACAGGCGGGCAGGTTAGTGTTGTCACGAAACAGGGAGGCAATGCATATCACGGTTCGCTTTTCGAATACCTTCGCAACGACGCACTCGACGCCGCGAATTTCTTCGACAACATCATCGGGCAAAAAGCGCCACTCCGACTCAACCAGTTTGGCGGCTCTCTCGGTGGTCCAGTAGTCAAAGACAAAGCGTTCTTCTTCTTCAGCTACGAAGGTTATCGACTGCGAGCGGGTATCAATTCGGTTGAAGCAGTTCCCGGATCGGCAAGTCGAATTTGCGCAGCTCCTTTCGGAACAGGACCGAATCCCTGCACGGCGCTGAGCGTTTCGTTGTTGCCGGCCTTCAAATCATCTGCTGCACAAATTATTTCCACCGGGTCAGGAACCAATTTCTTCGACGTGGCCCAGTTGCAGGACAGTGCGTCAGTCAATGAGAATTCTGTCGCGCTGCGTCTCGATTACCGATTCAACGCGAAGCATTCATCGTACTTTCGGTTCTTCCGCGATCAGGGAAGTAACGATCAGCCTGAAGGCGTGACCGGCCGGCGTGTTTTGATCAAAGCAGTTCCACAGAACGGAGTCTTTGCTCTCCAATCGCTGCTCACGCCGACTCTGCTGAACGAATTCAAGTTTGGTTATAACGGAGCCTACACACGAATCAACGGTGTGGCGCCAACGATTGCCGGTTTTGATCTGTCGTCCGCAGTCATCAACATCTCCGGCAATACTGCGAACTTTGCTCTTCCGGGTCAGGGCACATCAGCTGGGACGGCTACACCTGGCGGCCTCGTACGCGCAAACAGCGCCACGAATGGTCGCGGTCAACCGTACACGCCGTACTCCCTCTCACTAGTCGACAGCGCGAATTGGACCAAAGGGAATCACAACGCGAAGTTTGGCGGTGAGTTACGAATGATTCGCTTGTACACGGATCGTCTGGGTGGTACCACCTACACCTATTCGAATCTTCCCGCGTTCCTTGCGAACACAGCGCAGTCAGTACAGTTTCTCGGCGACGTGAGTGCTCCAAGTCCTTTCAACGGCGGAGCTACTGGACAGAGGTTTGCGAAGCAGGAGTATTACATCGCCTACGCGGAAGACGAGTGGAAGATCAGACCAAATCTAACGCTCAACTACGGACTGCGTTACGAGTACTACACGCCTCTGCGAGAAGACCGAAATCTGCAGGTGCTGTTCAATATCACGAATGGAACTTTCCGGCCCCCTACTGAAGACGCGTTCCAGTCGTCAAAGACCAATTTTGGCCCACGCATCTCGATGACCTGGTCGCCGAATGACAAGGGAACCGGGTTCTTTGGAGGTGGTCGTACGGTGCTGCGCGGCGGTTTCGGAATTTTCTATGGTCCAGGTCAAACAGAAGACCAGATTCAGCCAATCGAAAGCGATCGAGTTAGTTCGACATTTACGACTGATCCAGTCAATTCAGCCTTGCCACCGAGTTTTCCGCTTGACTCGAATCTGGCAATCGCCTTCTTTAACAATCCTGCAAACGTAAACAGACGCTCGTATCAACCGCGTGCTTACTCTCCGGATTACAAGATTCCTGAGAAGGTTTACCAGTACACGTTCTCACTGCAGCAGGAGTTGTTCTCCGGAACAGTCTTGACTGCCGCGTACGTAGGCAGCCAGGGAAGAAATCTCTTCCTGCGCAGCATCGCGAACAAGATTCTGCCGGGCCAGACCACGATTCTCAGCAACGGTGTGATACCCGCAGGTTTCGGTGTCGTGAACGTGCAGGATGTGAACAGTGGTCGCATCACGGCGGTTCGCACAGTGCGCGAGTTCTCAGTTATCTCCGGAAACAACGCGCTCCAGCCGTTCGCTGAAGTCGACTACAAGACCAGTGGCGGCGACGACAGCTACAACGCGTTCCAGATGACGCTCGCACGGCGCATCACCACTGGATTGACGCTCAATTCGCAGTACACCTTCTCGCGCAGTTTCGGCAACACTGCCGGATCAAATGAAGCTCGGACGGCTGCCATTCCGGATAACTTCGAAGCTGATCGTGGTTACAACAACTTCGACGTGCGCCACACGTTCAACTTCAGTGCCTTGTACAAACTGCCGTTCGGCAAAGGCACGAGTCATGATTTCGGCAATCTGGGAAATGCATTGTTGGGAGATTGGGAAGTCGGCGGGATCATTAATGCTCGCAGTGGTCTTCCAATCGAGGTCGGTATCGTCAGACCCGACGTCGTGATGCAGTGCGCGCAGGACACTTGTCCGGTAACACTCAATAACGTGGCCACCACGGTTCCGAGAGGATTTGTGGCCCAGCTTGCCAGCGGCACGTTGCCGGTCGGGTTTGTTGGTGTGATCAATACGCCGGGTGGCGGCGCGTCGCGAAACATTCGCCGGCCCAACCTTATTCCCGGTGTCAGCCCGTACCTGAACAACGATCGAAACATCATCAATCCGGCCGCGTTCTCGATACCATTACCGGGTGCGTTTGGAGATTTGCCCCGCAATGCTCTGCGTGGTCCAAACTTCCGCCAGTTTGATCTGGTATTCAATAAACGCTTCCCGATTACTGAATCTACAAACCTAGAGTTTCGCACGGAGATCTTCAACATCTTCAACTTCGCGAACTTCGCGGTTCCATCAACAACCCTGAACAACGCGCTGCCGACAGTTAACACGGCCGGTGTTCTTTCAACCGGAGGTCTACAGCCCGGCGCTAGCAATGGCTTCTCTCAATCACAGGCGGGCGGCACCTTCGGTCTGCTGCGTCAAACGGTTGAACGAACAGTAGGACTGGGAACAAGCCGGCAGATCCAGTTTGCGTTACGACTCAATTTCTGAGGTTTCACTATGTCGTCATCACTACAAGAAATGACAAGAGTCGAGCAGGAAAATGTGATCCACACGGTCGAAGACATCTACGACGATGGTTTTCTGCGGGTGGAACATAAGAACTACTACGTCGCGTGTGGAGGCAGCCCGATAAAGCTGCCCCGCACCGAGTTTTTGATCTTTTCGCGGCTGACGCGTACGCCGAATCGCATCGTTGCGGCCGACGAGCTTTGGAGTTCAGTGTGGGGAGGGAACAAGCCGCTCAATTCTGAAAGCTTGCACGTGTACATCTATCGACTCCGGGCAAAGCTCTCTGATTTCGGACTGCAGATCGAGACGATGGTTAACGTCGGTTACCGGCTCATCACCTCGAAAAGCTAACTCTGCGTACTGTAGGGGCGGCCCTCCGTGGCCGCCCTCGGTTGGAAACGTGTTCGCCAAACTCAAGACTGTAGGTTTCTTGAATCCTTATTCAATCGAGGGCGGCCACGGAGGGCCGCCCCTACAGTACGTTCAACATTGATCTCGTTAACTGAGAGTTCAGATGGCGTTCAGTTAGATGTAACACGGCTTCCTTAGGCTTGGCGTTTACTAATCGCTCTGAACAATCAGCTCAACAGGATTGGAGATCCTAAATGTCTGTCTCGAAAAGTATTCGGCTGGTAGCGTGCTTTACCGCTTTGGCGTTAGTGCTTTTCTCAATTGCGTGTAACGGAGGTGGGTCAAGCAACGGCTCGGTGAGTCTCCAGGGCGCGGGCGCCACTTTCCCGAATCCGCTTTATCAGAAGTGGTTCAGTGAATACGGAAAACTTCACGGTAACATCAAGATTGATTATCAGTCGATCGGATCAGGCGGCGGCATCAAGCAGCTTAAAGAGCAGACAGTCGACTTCGGTGCGTCTGACGCTCCGATGAAGGATGAAGATCTCAAGTCAGCGCCGGGCGAGATCCTGCATATCCCGACCGTGCTGGGCGCAGTGATCATCACCTACAACCTGGAAGGCGTGAAGGCGCCGCTAAAGTTTTCTCCGGATGCTATCGCAGACATTTTCCTGGGCAAGGTAAAGAAGTGGAACGATCCGAAGATCGCGGCTGACAATCCGGGAGTGACACTGCCGTCCACAGACATCACCGTCGTGACTCGCACCGAAAGCAGCGGAACGTCAGCGGTGTTTACCGACTATCTCTCGAAGGTTAGTCCGGAATGGAAAGAGAAAGTCGGTGCTGGAACCGCGCCGAGATGGCCCGTAGGAATCAGTGGCAAAGGCAATGAAGGTGTAACCGGGCAGGTAAAGAGCACACCAAACACGATCGGCTATGTTGAGCTCGCGTATGCGGTCCAGAACAAACTACCGGTGGCCCAAATCAAGAACTCGGCCGGAAATTACATTGATCCGTCGATCGACTCAGTGACCGCGGCCGCTGCGGCGTCAGCCGGAACCATACCTGACGATCTCCGCGTCTCCATTACCAATGGCAGCGGCCCGCAGACATATCCGATTTCAAGCTACACCTACATCCTGGTCTACAAGAATCAGAAAGATGCGGCAAAAGGAAAAGCCCTGGTGGATTTTCTGTGGTGGGGAATTCATGACGGCGAGGGCTTCGCGAAGGAACTGCTGTATGCGCCGTTGCCGGCCGACATCGTCAAACGAGCTGAGGCCAAGATCAATTCCGTTACCGCAGGCGGCGCTGCCTTAAGGTAAATGAGCTGGGCCACGGAAACTCGCGGATTAGGACTCGCCGGCCAGGGTTCGACCTGGCGGCGAGTGCTTTCGCCAACGGGAAACACAGGCGACGCAGTCTTTCGTGTGTTGATGTTGCTGGTTGCTCTTTTAATGATCGGGATCGTGCTGGCGATGGTTGTCGCGCTCGGCGCCGACTCGATGATTTCGATCCGGCAGTTTGGTTTCCGTTTTTTGACGGGCCAGATATGGGATCCGATCAAAGGTGAATTCGGAGCGCTGCCATTTGTTTACGGAACAATCGCTTCGTCGCTGATCGCCCTCTTGATCAGCGTCCCCTTTTCACTCGGCATCGCGGTTTTTCTGGTTGAGCAGGCGCCGAGTTACGTCGCGCGGCCTGTCGGGTTTCTGGTGGAGCTGCTGGCTGCAATTCCGTCAGTGGTTTATGGCTTGTGGGGCATCTTTGTTCTG
>Ga0207647_10002512_pt1 | contig 13891 bp, 15 predicted proteins | sample KBSCornC2_FD_184295 | JGI IMG/M metagenome (GOLD analysis project Ga0207647, IMG submission 184295) | Corn rhizosphere microbial communities from Kellogg Biological Station, Michigan, USA - C2 (SPAdes) (version 2) | ecosystem: Host-associated > Plants > Roots > Rhizosphere ...
CCTCAACACCTGGACAGGCGATTACCTACCAGATCGGCAAGCTCGATATCCAGAGGCTGATGACCGATGCCCGCCAGAAACAGAGAGAGAGCTTCAGGCTGCAGCAGTTCCACGACTTCATCTGGCTGAACGGCAATCTCCCGTTTTCGCTGGTGCGGTGGGAGATGCTCAACGACTCCAGTGATGTACCTCCTGTTGCGCCGGTCTTTCAGGAGACGAAACGAAACTCGCGGGCGATATAGGCAGTCCAACGAGTATGGCTACCGACCGCCAGTTAGCGTACGCTCTGCTTCGTATCGCCTTCGGTATCAATTTTGCGGGTCATGGATTCACGCGGATCCACTCCGGTGTTGCTGCCTTCGCTGCTAATACCGCACAGCGTCTCGCGAATGCTCCGTTGCCGCATGGCCTGGTACTCGCTCTTGGCTACGTAATCCCATTTGCGGAGGCTGCCCTTGGGTTGGCTTTGATCTTCGGCATCCTTACCCGCCTTGCTCTGACCTGCGGATCGCTCTTTATGATGATGCTCACCGCTGGTACTACCGCCAATCAGCAATGGGATGTGGCCAGCCAGCAGTTGCTATATCTCCTCGTCTTTTTCATGTTGCTGCACTTCCGCAGCGATAACTGGCTTGCTCTCGACCAGCTTCGATACAATCGAACCTGATGGCAGATTTTGAGGCAGCAAAGCCCGCCGTGGCAGAGACGTCTGAGGCCTGGCGAAGGACTGAGATGGCGCGGCATCCCCAGCGCCCATACCCGATGGACTTTATCCAGGCACTCTTTACCGACTTCAGCGAGATCCACGGAGACCGTGCCTTCGGCGATGACCCCGCCATGGCAGCCGGTATGGCCCGTTTTCACGGGGAAGAGGTCATGGTCATCTGCAACCTGAAGGGCCGCACTCTGAAGGAGCGCATGCTGCGCAAGTTCGGCAGTCCGGACCCTGAGGGATACCGCAAGGCACTGCGCGCCATGAAACTGGCTGAGAAGTTTGGCCGTCCGGTCTTCACCTTTATCGACCTGGCTGGCGCAAATCCAGGCCTCGGCGCGGAAGAACGTGGACAGGCAGAGGCCATCGCCCGCAATCTGATCGAGATGGCTCGTCTGCGCGTTCCGATCCTGGCCACTATCACGGGTGAGGGAGGTTCCGGCGGAGCACTCGCGCTGGCTGTGGCGGATCGGGTACTGATGCTCGAGAACGCCATGTACTCGGTGATCTCTCCCGAGGGTGCGGCGTCCATCATGTGGAAGGATGCAACCAAAAAGCAGAAGGCGGCAGAGGCGCTGAAATACACCGCAGATGATGTGATGCGGCTGGGCTGCGTTGACGAAATCGTTGCTGAGCCGGAGGGTGGCTCACAGAACGATCCCGCCTATTCGGTCTCCCTTCTGAACGACCGCCTGGAGGCCAATCTGGCTCACCTTCGTGCACTCAGCGTCGATGACTTACTGGCCCAACGTTACAGCAAGTTCCGCAACATGGCCCAGTTCTTTGAGGTAGCCTCCTAAGCTGCGTTTGCCACGATGACTTTGCAGACCCAGGACCGTATGCGTAGCCCCGGCGGGCTCTTTGGAGGCCAGACTCGGGGCAGTGCAGCCGTGCGCTTTGTCTTTGGCACCGTCTGGGTCTTTGCTTCCCAGATCATTGCCGTCATGGCGACGTCGAATATCGATAGTTCGGCACATGAACTGTTTTTCCGGACATTCTGGTTGGCCCTGCTGCTGCTCGGCTTTTGGGGCATGGGACGGCTTCTCGATGGGCAGGAAAGTCCTATCAAGGCCATGGGACTCATACGGCGAGAAGGATTTGGCAAAGAGATCGCCCTGGGAGTTGCTACGGGCTGGGGACTGATCACGGTCTTGGTATTACCGATCATGCTCTCCGGCAGGCTCGACCTCAGTTTCTGGTGGAGCGCCCGGTCGGTCCTGCTCACGATGAACAACCTGATTGTGCTCGCGGTCGCCGCCCTGGTCGAAGAGGTCGCCTTCCGCGGCTATGCTTTTCAGCGACTTCGCGATGCAGTTGGACCAACGGTCGCTACCTTGTTGCTCGCCGCCGTCTTTGGCCTGGTTCATCTGAACAACCCCCACGGAGGCTGGCCGGCGGTCTTTGTCACCATGCTGGCGGGTATCATGCTGTCGGTGGCATATTTGCAGACACGCAGCCTCTGGATGGCCTGGGGACTGCACTTCGGCTGGAATGCCAGCATGGGGGTTCTCTTCGGCCTTCCAGTGAGTGGCCTGGACTTCTCGAGCGTAGTGCAGGCTCATCCCGGTCTTCCGTTCTGGTTAACGGGTGGCCTTTACGGCCCGGAAGCGTCGGTGCTGGCGCCATTTGTCGTTCTGGCTGGCATCGCCGTCGTGGTGCGGGTAACCCGCGACCTCAATTGGGAATATGGGTTTGATCCGATCGTAGCCGGCGGGTACCCCATGGACGCTCCGCCCCCACCACAGCACGCTGCCATGGAGGCTGAAGCTGCCGCAAAACAAGCAGCACTTATCCAGATCATGCCGGCTTCTGCACCCTTGCCAGTTGCACCTCGGCCTACCGAACAATCAGATTTCCCATCTGGGGAAAAATGACAAAACGCTGACTTGCCAAGCCCCTCGGGGAAGGCGCAAGATGCTGGTAACTTGAGGTAACACCTCCATGGCATCGCGGGCTCAGTATTGGGTGGTAGCAGCTTCGCTGGCCGCCTTCTGGCTGCCGGCGGCACGGGGACAGGTCTTTGTCGTTGGCAAAAACACCGCCACCGACGGCATGGTCACAGAATTTCATCCCACAAGGGTCGAGCTGCCGTCCCAGCCGCTGACAGAGCGAGGCCGGCGAGATTTGTTACGCATGCTCGAAGCGGAGCAGGGTTTCGCCCACCGGGCTTTGCCGATGGGTGGTCAGGGACTGACCCTACAGGCCAATGGCACGCTCTCTCCGGACTCAGACGCTATCCGTGACGCTCTTTATAAGAAAGGCATCTCCGCGCAAGCGGGAGACCGGGTGGTCGTGACGAACCTGCACTTTGAGAAGGACCGCCTCATCATTGATCTGGACGGCGGCCCCTTCAAGAAGCACCGCTGGCTTTCGCATGTGCAGTTCAACGACAACAATGTCGTCGCCCCGGAAGACCAGCCGACAGGCTCGCGGATCACGCTCGCCTTCGAAAAATTCGTCCCTGACCTTACCCCCGCCGAGGTCAAGAGCCTGTTGGAGCCAGTCATTGACTTTGGTGTGAAGACGAGTGAAGAGGCGTATGCCAATACCTTGCCGGAACCGCTGAAGCTTGCCGTCGCTGATCATCGCGTCCTGGTCGGTATGAATCATCGGATGGTGCTGGCTGCGCTGGGGCAACCGGTAATGAAGGTGCGGGAAAAGATCGATGACGCGAGCGGCAACAAGTACGAGGAGTGGATCTACGGCCGCACCCCGCAGACAATCCGCTTTGTCCGTTTTGTCGGCGATCGTGTCGTGATGATCAAGGTTGCGGAGCTGGGTAAACCGATCGAGGTACACGACAAGGACGAGATGGCGGGCTATATCAATCCAGATGCCGTCAGGACGGTTGCCTTGGGTGACGCCAAGCCAGATGAAGAGGGAAGCGGCAAACAGGCGCCTCCTCCTTCACTCCGGCGTGAAGGAGAACAGCAGACTGCACCCGGCTCTCCCTCTCTGGTGCAATTGCCTCCGGACAAGAAGGATCAGCAGGACAAGCCTGAGCAACAGCTTCAGTCCAACTTGAGGTAAGATAGAAACGATCGCTCGCCCGAGCGGGTTCCTTTTCCAACGCACAATGCGGGATTGGGGCAGGATACAAGCAGATAGCGATTTCGCGTGTCTGCGATGGGGCGAACGATGAGACATTTTCTTCGTGGCCTGGCCCGAAGACGAAGGAGCTACCATGGCAAAGATTGCCAAGACTGCAGATCGTAAGAAGGTGATGGACACCTCCAAGAGCACGGATTGCCCGAAGTGCTCCAAGCCCACGCGTATCGTGAAGCGCGTCAAGGACCGTGAGCGCAACGTTCCCGGCGGTGTCTACATCTCCTGCTCTGCGTGCGACTTCTACGAGAAGCTCTAAGCAACGCTTGAGGTTTAAAATACAAACCCGGCTTTTGCCGGGTTTTGTCGTTTAAGGCCGAAGTACAGGAAGGCAGGAATCGATTTCGTCCAGGATGGAACGGACCGCTGACGCCGGATCAGTCGCCTGGGTGATCGGGCGTCCCATAACCAGCTTGCTGGCGCCGGAACGGATGGCTGACGCCGGTGTAACAACGCGCCTCTGGTCTCCAACTTCAGAGCTGGCAGGGCGGATGCCGGGCACAATCAGCAAAGGCTCATCGCCAATGGCCTCGCGCAGCAGCGCAATCTCTTCGCCGGAGCAGACCAGACCGTCTACACCAGCATCGATAGCCATCTTCCCCAGGAGAGCGACCTGTTCGGCCGGTGTGCGGGTGATCCCGGTTGCAGCGAGCTGGCTACGGTCCATGCTGGTGAGCACGGTGACTGCCAGCAGTTTGGGAGCTCCGGGAATCTTCGCCGCGGCATTCGCTGCCGCTTCCAGCATCTGGGGTCCGCCGGCGGCGTGCAGGGTCAACAGGCCAACTCCCAAACCGGAGACGGAACGAACGGCTCCTGCCACAGTGTTGGGGATGTCGTGGAGCTTCAGGTCGAGGAAGATGTTGAGCTTGTGCTGCAGAAGGGAATCAATGACGGGTCGCCCTTCGGCGAGATAGAGCTCCAGTCCGACCTTGACCCAGGAGATGAGGCCGTTAAGAGCCTCGACCGCCGGGAGCGCTTCTGACTGAGTGGGATAGTCGAGAGCGAGGATGAGGCGGTCGAGGGACTGAATCTGTGGAGAGCTCATGCTCTCGATTTTAGCGGGAGGCGAACAACAGCGGCTGTACTGACGCTGTCTGGGCCACCAGAGCACGAACCTGGTCCGGATTGCTGCCGTTTACCGGGTCAATGCGGACCTTTCCAAGGCCGGCAATCCCGAGTTTGCGGGCAGCGGCGTAGGAGAGGTCGACGATCCGATCTTCCAGCAGAGGGCCACGGTCGTTCACGCGAACAAATATGGACTTCTTCGTCTTGAGGTTCGTAATGCGCGCCCAGCTTCCCAAAGGAAGCGTACGGTGGGCACAGGTCAGGCCGTGCATGTCGAAGCTCTCGCCGTTGGCAGTTGGCTTTCCCTGGAACTCGGAACCATACCAGGACGCTATGCCAGTCTGATACCAGGGTTTCTTGGAAGTCGCCTTACGAATCTTGCCGTCGTTCGGCGCCTTATTGAGATCGCGAGGGGGATCCGCTGGAACGTCCGCCGGAGCGGCCGATGTAGCTGTTGCTGAAACACCCAAACCGAAGGCCACAACTCCTGTCAGCAAGCGTGGAATACGGTTCAGCAGCCGGGAAGAAAATTTTTCTTGCATACGTTCTTGCTCCACTGTTATTTTCTAGTTTCCTGAAACGCTAAGTCAAACAAACCCAGAGACTTACCTTCATTTATCGACTTGTTCCTTAGGCCTTGCCGTGATATAGAAAAACGGAGGTCACAGGAGCTTTTGCGGTCATTCTGGGGCCCAGTGCTACATTGCATCCTGAAAGAGGGATGCTTCCCGTACCAACTTCAGTTGGCCGGGGAGGACCTTTCCACAGATTTTTTCGCCTTTTTATCGCGGAGAAGCGACCCTGAAATCCTCCAAAAACCTTCTTACGATCGCCGGATACGACCCTTCATCTGGAGCGGGCATCACAGCAGACCTTGCCGTCTTCGCCGCCCATGGCTTCTTTGGAACAAGCGCCATCACCGCGTTGACCGTCCAGTCCACGACCGGAGTCGCGTCCGTTCATCCGGTAGAACAGGCGGTTCTGGCGAAAACGCTGCACGTTCTTGATGAGGATCTGCCGCCGGCCGGCGTCAAGATTGGTATGTTGGGCTCAGAGGCGGTCGTGGAGGTCGTCGCAGAGTATCTTCAGCGGCTAGCCTGCCCGGTAGTCCTGGACACGGTCCTTCGATCCAGCTCGGGCAAAGCTTTACTGAGCCCGGAGGCTATGGCCGCGTTCCGAGGCCTTTTGCAACACGTCGATTGGGTAACGCCGAATGTCGATGAACTGTCGGTTCTGACCGGTATGCCGGTCAGAACGGTGCGGGAGATCGAGAATGCCGCATTTGCGTTGGGGCAACAGTACGGCGTCGGCGTCATTGCCACCGGAGGCCATCTGGAAACTCCGGACGACTACGTCCTGCTACCACGCGATACGGTGGGGCATTGGCTTGCCGGTGAGCATATCGCTACGCTCGCAACTCATGGCACCGGCTGTGCCTTCTCGAGCGCCTTCCTGTGTCGCCTGGTGGAAGGGCAGCTGCCACTGGAAGCTGCCAAGGCGGCTAAGGAATACGTCCGGCAGGGAATGTTGCGGGCTGAGACAATCGGACATGGGAAGGGGCCGCTGAACCTCTTGTGGCCGCTTACCCAGAAGCCGTAGCCGCAATTAGGGTAGAACTAGAGATATGCCGTTGCTGATTACGCTCAATGGAAAGAGCAAAGAGTTTCCGGATCTGAACGAGGGCGCGTCCGTTGGGGATTTAGTCAGCGCCTCAGGCCTCAAGGGCGATCGCGTCGCAGTTGAGCTCAATGAAGAAATCGTCTCGCGCCGCAGCTGGGAAGAGACTTTCCTGAAGACCAATGACAAGGTCGAAATCGTCCACTTCGTCGGCGGCGGCGCCTCCTAAACTACCCAATTCCCAGCTTCTGCCGGAGCTCCGCAATACTCTCATTCCGCTGCTGGAAGTGGCGCACTACGGTTCCGTAAGAGACATCCCGGGAGACTCGTTGTTTGTCCGGACAGACGATCACCGCCCCATCCACTGAGAAGCGGCGATGGGTCGGCTGTGTTTCCATATCCCTAATGCCTGCCTCTGCAATCTGATGGTTGAGCGCGAGTTGGTCATCCAGTTCCAGAATCACCTGATCGGCGAAGCGCTTCATAAACACCAGGGTGGCTGTTGTGGGGTGGAAGACCATGAAGCCACAGCAAAGGATGAACCCCTGCTTGCGGGCCACATCCATGGGAATGGAAAAGTCTTCCTGGGCAATGATGTCGGCCTGTGGCAGGGTGGCAAGCATTGCGTCCAGATTAGCAACGGCGACCGCATCGATATCCATCGAGTAGACGGTATGCCCGCGCTCGAGCAGCGTCTTCAGGATCAGCGAGCGCAGCACCCAGAGCAGATGCCGGCTGTGAGGATTGATCTTGCCGTTGGCATCGAAGAGGAAGTAGGAGGAGATGTCGAGAACGCGGCAACATTCCAAACGCGAAGCTATCTCGACTGCTTTGCTGTCGAGAGCAATCACCAAAAAACGCTGGTCGACGTACTTCAGCGCCTGTTCCTTCCAGAGCTCGAACATCTCCAGATAGTGACCGCTGAGCGTAATAATCGTTACGCGGCTGCCGGATCCGAGCGCGAGCGCCTCGATCTGCCGGTGAAGGATATTGGAAACCGTCCCATCAAGGATCTGGGTAAGGTACCGGTGCATTGTCTCAGCGACTACGGAGGCGTGCCCCTGGTCGCGTTGGGCGACCTTTTGCAACAGATCCTTCCCCAAAGAGGGGTTGCCAAGCCGCATGGCCATTTCGGCGATCTCGATATCGATCGCTGCGTCTTTGCCGAAGTCACGCTTCAGTAGCCGTTCAAAGAGCGTCTGGGATGTGCGGCTCTTCCTGGAGAGCAGAAGAGCATAGGAGAGTCTGCCGCGATCGAAGGCAGCAAGCGACGGAAGGGGACCGGCGTAGACCAGGCTCGCCACCGCCATGGTCCACCACCCCATCCGTGCACACAGGCGGCTGCTCCCAAGAAATAGTCGCGTCAACATGGTTGTTTTCTTTCAGGCGGAGCGAGTCTTGAGAAACCGGTTTCTGATCCGTTGCTGCAGGATCTCTTTCAATTCACCAATCCCGAAGTAGGCGTATGCAGCAGCCGCAAACAGCAGAACCGTGGCGCAGGAGAAGCCTACAACTGCCGGGAGCGACCAGTTGACCTCAAGCTTGGATGGGTAGAACGATAGGGCGAACGCGACGCTCATAAAGATGGCCAGCCGGGTGATCGGCTGCAGGCTGACCTTGTATTCGGCAGGGAAGATGTCTTCGTTGAAGCGAACGACAGCATAGGTCTGGATAATCTCCCAAATCAGCCAGCAGAGGATGAAGCCCGTAAGGCTGTACATCTTCATGATCGGAAGGGACACACCCAACATGACGAGATAGCCGAGCACGCTGAAGACGGCGAAGCGCTCGTGTTTGTTCGAGGACGATTGAAACTGGGTCTTGTGTTCCTTGATTCCAAGCACCGCCGACACGATGGCCATCAGGAAACAGAGCTTAGGGTCGTACAGGTTCCGTTTGTGCAGCCAGACCGTAAAGAGGAACGGGCACATCAGGAAGCTTCCGATGGTCACGATCGGCGTCAGGAAGAGGACGACGCGCTCCGAAAGGTCGTAAAGCTTATGCAGGGCATTCCAGTCACGCTTGCCGAAGAGCATGGTGATGTCCTGAGAGATGGTGGAGCTGGCAATCGAGAGGATCTGCCGAGCCATCTGGAAGACCACGCGCACCAGGGCGAAGGTGGCCACGGCTGCTGGGCCAAGCATGCGCTGGATGATGATGATGGGACCCTGCCAGGTAAGGAAGCCGGCCAGGGCGATCAGCAGAAAGTGGCCGCTGGGTTTGATGATCGCCCGGACATGCTCCATGCTGCCGTACCGCAGTGACGGCAGAAGGATCGGCGCATTCCGCCGCATGTCGATCATCACCAGGATCAGGAAGGTAAAGAAAGCTCCCAACTGCGCCCCGGCGACGGCTGGAAACGAACCGTGCATCTTCACGGTCAATGCAATACATACGATGGAGAACAGTCGCTGCGCACTGGCCCAGTAGTTTCCGCGGTGCAGCTGGCCCACGACCATGTAGCTGTTGGTCATCAGGCTAAACAGCATGTTCAGAGCGATCTGTAGGATCAGCAGGTATAGTGCCAGGGCGTTCTGGAACGGGGAGTCGATCTTCAGGTTCAGGTATGACGAAATTGGAAGAACAAAGACCACCAGGCCGGCGACGGCAAAGAGCGTGAAAAAGCCCACCAGCAGCCGTAGAGCCGCGCCCTGGACATTCTTGGCGCCCTCGATATCGCCGCTGTTGTACAGGATCGACATCTGGTTGTTGGAGTAGTTCTGGATACCGTAGTTGAGGGTTCCGAGGTAGCTAACGGCGGCGCTGAGCGCAATCCATTCGCCGTAAACCATGATGCCGTTGGAATAGGACCGGAGAAACAGCGGCGGCACGATGAGCTGCGAGATGATCGTGACACCTTGACCTAGAAAGTTCGTGAAGAGCGTCTTGAAGATTCGGCGCAAATTCATAGGGTGCGAGTGCTGCAAGGTCCTTTAGGCTGATGCTGGAAGAGGAAGGGTAAGAAGAACTGTATTTTTCGCATCCTAGCACAGCGATATTGCAGTCCTTTGTAAGCCGCAGAAAAGAAAGACGATCCGGACAAGAAGGCGGAATAAAGACGAGGCCGCAGAGCGCCCGCTATCAACTCTACAGAATATGTGTTATCGGACGTAGAGTATGCAGGCGGATTTGGGCTAGGTCTCCGACAATGCCGCCGCCTCATGGGCATGCATGGCTGGCATTCTGAGAGTCACTCTGGTCCCCCTGCCGGGACGGCTGTTGGTCTCCATGGAAGCCGAATCGCCATACAGCACCTCCAGACGTTCTCGGACATTCCGCATTCCGATACCTGTCCCTGGACGTACCAGGCCGCTCACCGGTGACGGCGCGTCGTTCTCCGGAGCCATCCCGATGCCGTCATCTTCCACCTCGATCAGGAGCTGCTCGCCATCCAGCTTGCTGCGAAGCGTGACCGTGCCTCCGGTAATCCGAGGTTCCAGGCCGTGCTTGATGCTGTTCTCAATCAGAGGCTGCAAGATCATGCTGGGTACGACGAGAGGCTCCGTCTCCGGGCTGATCTCCTTTACGAAATGCAGCTTCTCGCCAAACCGGACGACCTCGATTCGAAGGTAGTTGTCGGTGAACGCCAGCTCCTCTGAGAATGGGACGAATGCTTCTCGGTCCTTCAGAAGAACCCTCAGAATATTTGCCAGCTTGACCACCATCTCCCGCGCCAGCTCGGGCTTGAACCGAACTAGCGAGGCGATGGAGTTCAAAGTATTGAAAAGAAAGTGCGGATTGATCTGCCGCTGCAAAGCGTCCAAGCGGGCTTCCAGCAGCAGACGGGTCTGCTCTTCCAGCTTTCGCTCGATGCGGACCGCATTCCAGACCTTCAGCGGAATTCCCACGACTACGGGCGAACAGGCACAAAGAGCTAGCTCTATAAGCCATTTATTCGAGTGAAGCGAGAAGAATCGCCTGGGAAACACTGTTGCTAAACCACTTGCGCCTAGCTCAAGAACTGCAATCAGGAGCAGCAAAAGCAGTTGCCGGTCCAAATGGGGGCGGCGGAGATTTCGGCGGACCCAGCGGTAGAGGCTGAGGTCAATAAGGGGTGTGAACGACCAGACGTCTTCCAGGCTGGTAAACGAGCGAAATCCACCGGCAAAGCTGCCGACCAGCATGTTCACCGGCAGCGCCAGGTACTCATGATGGAGCAAGGCCGGAAGGGCCAGGAAGATACCGCCCAGCATCGCAGGTCCCGCACCCAAAACGAGCCCCAGCAGAATCACGGCTTCGAAGCTGATATCGGCGGCTAGGAAGTTTGGGACAATATTCCGGAGCCAGACACCCAGCATCAATGGTGTGCAGATAAGCGCCAGCAGGACCAAGGTTTGCCGCCGCGTGCGATGGTGCGACAGCAACAGATCCTTGAAGATGCTTGACCGTGAGAGTGAACTGGAGACCGCCGCCGCGACACCCAGCTTTACCAGGAGCGTGATGAGGATCAGCTTGGGGTCGGTGGGATGCATAGGCCATTCTTACTCTAGCTGTCTTTTACGAGATGGTGACAACTCCTCCGAAGCCAAAGCCACACCATATTCATCTAAGTTAACGGAACTATAATCAACACAATGCCCTTTGAACGAGTTAGTAAAGTAGCTGAAGCCGATCTGCCCACCCGTTGGGGCCAGTTTCGGATTCACGGTTTTGAGGGCGTAGTCGCCAATCCAGAGCCGTGCAACGAAGCTTTGCCCGCGCCTGCGAAACGGATTGAGGGTGTGGTTGCGCTGGTCCATGGCGATGTCTTCTCTGCCCCTCCCCTCGTGCGGGTGCACTCGCAGTGCCTGACCGGTGATGTCTTTCATTCCCTTCGTTGCGATTGCCGTCTCCAACTGGAGCTGGCGATGAGCATGATCATCGAGGCCGGAGCCGGCATCCTGATCTATGAACAGCAGGAAGGCCGCGGCATCGGCCTGATGGCCAAGTTGCGGGCCTATGCTCTGCAGGATCAGGGGCTGGATACGGTCGAGGCAAACGAGGAGCTGGGCTTCAAAGCGGATTGCCGCGACTTTGAGTTGCCGGCCGAGGCCCTGAAGCTGCTTGGCATCACCTCCGTGAAGCTGATCACCAACAATCCGGAAAAAGTATCTGCGCTGGAAGCTGGCGGAATCACAGTCATTGAACGCATCTCGGCCGAGGTCGAACCTGAGGCGACCTTCGAGAGATATCTACAGGTGAAGCGCGAGAAGATGGGTCACTTGCTTCCCAGCATCTAGGGGCCGCTATCTGCGGCTACGCTGTCTGCCTTCCATGACCAACTGTGTCTTGAGATGCTAGACTTCCGGGGTTCCGGTAGACGCACATCGTTTTGGACTCCGACGCAGGAGTCTAGTTTCGTGCGCGGAACCACGGGAGAAGTAGATTTTGAATCGACGTGCCCTCCACGCTGCAGGGCTATGCCTTATGTTTGTGTGCACGCCGGGTGTTCTGTTCACGCAGGAGTCATCTAGCCGTAGCAATGCGGATACGTTGACGGCTCCAATTGAGCCGGGACTGAACGTGGATACCGAAGGCCCTGCTGCCGTTGTCCAGAAGCCTGCCGGAGTCATTCTCCGCCGGTTGGCCCATTTCTACCTCAACGATTGGAATGCGGCTCCCAACACGGAACCGGCGCCGCGTCGCGCACTTGACGCTCCTATGGACTCGCCTCCTTTTCCCAGCTCGGACTGGGGCTACGGCGGCTCTCCCACCATCGGTACGCCGGACAGCAATGTCTATCCCATAATGGCTGCACTGCGGCGCGAGGGCGCAAAGACTCACCTCTATGGGTGGGTAGAGGCATCAGCCAACGCGAGCACTTCGTCCCAGACCAACTACCCGCTGGCCTACAGCTCGCTGCCCAATCGCGTGGTATTGAACCAGGCGGTGGTTGTGCTCGAACGTCAGCCCGACACGATGCAGACGAAGCATTTTGACTGGGGCTTCCATCTCTCGGGCCTGTTTGGCGCCGACTACCGCTACATGGCGGCCAAAGGATACTGGAGCGGGCAACTGCTGGACCACAACCGCCAGTACGGCTTTGACCCTGTATGGGAATCGCTCGACCTCTACTTCCCTGTCAAAGAGGGGTTGATCGTCCGCGCCGGCCGCTTCCTCGCACTTCCGGGAATTGAAACACAGATGTCGCCAGGCAACTTCACCCACACGCACTCACTCATCTTCGCGATGGCTCCTTCCACTGAGACCGGGGCTGTCGCGACGCTGAAGCTGACGAAACAGTGGATGATACAGGCCGGCATCTCGGCAGGGCACGACGTTGCTCCATGGACTGTGGACCGCACGCCCGCAGCGCTGGCCTGCCTGAACTACTCGACCAGATCGAACCACGACAATATCGACGCCTGTGCCAGCGGCATCAACGGCGGGCACTATGCCTATAACAACGTGCAGCACTACGATGCCGTTTGGAACCACCGCTTCAATTCGAAATGGAACACAGCGACCGAGGGCTGGGTCATGTACGAGCGCGATGTCCCGAACGTCGCCAACGGTGCTCATCCTATTCTTCCGGTTGAAACCGGGGCTAATGGGGCCTTCTGCGCTGCCGGACAGGCAAGCTGCTTCGCGCCGGAGTATGCAATGTTGAACTACCTGAATCGCGTTGTGAACTCGAAGCTCTACGTTGGTGCGCGGAACGGATTTATGAACGATAAGAAGGGGCAGCGCACAGGCGTTCCCGGCCGCTATACGGCCAACACTATCTACGTCACGAAGACCTTCGGCTCCACGGTCATGTTGCGCTCCGATCTGCGCTTCGATCACTCATGGGACCGCCAGGGCTACGACAACGGCACAAAGAGAAGCCAGCTGTTGTTCACCGTGGATCTGGTCTATAAGTTCTAGAGCGTTTTCCCTGGCCGAAGCGCAGCGACTACCTTCGAGGTCGTAATAGCCTGACCGACGTGACGTTGCGTGTGATCGGCGACGTGCACCAGCAGGCCACCGAGGGTGACAGGAAGTCTGTCGCGTCCGACGTGGCGAACTTCTCCAAAGCCTGAAGTCATCGCGAGAATACGGTCACGAGATGTGGCGAGCGCACCGCCGAGCTCCGCGAGAATCTCTTCGGGAGTTCCCTGCGGATCTGCTTCAGAGCGAAGCAGGACCAGTTGCATCTCGGTCAGCGAACCACCTTCGGCGTAGGTCAGCAGGCGATCGAGAGACCTCGCGATATGACGAAGCTGAAACGCGATCGAAGGCAAGTTATGCGGCCGCGCGTGCAACTCCCTTTGTGAAAGATCCTTCGACCATCGATAGAGATCTTCTTCCGCAAGATCAAGGGCGTGCAGTACCGCTCGGCGAATGGGTTCGATTTCGGTGCGGCTGCTGCGGAGCCAGGGTTCAACCATCACAGTCCCTTCCTTTGGCGGAACTCTCGTACGACTTCGGCAA